>Ga0214919_10007598_pt1 | contig 14563 bp, 13 predicted proteins | sample LL1503_MetaG_FD_177994 | JGI IMG/M metagenome (GOLD analysis project Ga0214919, IMG submission 177994) | Freshwater microbial communities from Lake Lanier, Atlanta, Georgia, United States - LL-1503 | ecosystem: Environmental > Aquatic > Freshwater > Lake | place: USA: Georgia | collected...
GGCCCTTGCCGCGCCGGTTGGGCTGCGTTTGCCCTGCTCCCAATTGCGTATTGTTTCGAGCGACACGTCTATGCGGCGCGAAAACTCCAGTTGCGTCAGCCCCAGACGCTTTCGGACGCGTTGCGCAAACAGCTCCGCATCATGGGCGGCGGCGGCATCGTCGATCTTCTGTTGCTCCTTGAGGTCCGCTTCTGACGTGCTCTCAAGTCTGGACATGATCACTCGCCCGCCTGGCATCGGCTGCACCACAGCGTCAAGTTTTAAACGTACCGTTTTCATATTCACTCACCTCGCGCAGATTGGCCTTGCGGGCTGAAATGATGCGGATGGCAGCGCCACGCATCGTAAACACCACATGGAATATCCGCCCCTGCACTTGGCCCAATATCTGCAATCGCTCCTCGCCGTATTCGTACCGATGATCGGCGCAAATCATTCCATCAGGATCCAGAAAAGCGTTGGCCACATATGCAAAGTCAAAGCCCCGATGCTCCAAACACTGGTTGCTTTTGACTTCATCTCATTCAAAATTCAACGCATTGATTGTAGGCCATTGAACTACCAAAGATGGAGCAGGCGCTTAGGCCTCAATGAGGCCACCAGAACCCTTGCAAACTATTGCTCCGATCCAAGAAAGTTGGCCGGGGTTGCCCCTCACCAGAATCACCCCGGGATTCGTGGAGGCCATATCGCCTGAGTCTGACCGCAATCGCTGAGATGACCTAACAGCCAGGATTTCGCTCTAGATATCGATAGATCCTGATAGTCCTCGAATGACGCCAAATCATTCCCACTCAATACTTACATTGGAAAAATATCCAATTAAATCAAGTACTTGCATGAGTTTTAGAGTTGTGCGTAACAATTGTGTGACTTTTTAGGATTAAAATAATATTCCAAAAGTAAAATACTGTTCAATTTCAACACTGAAGTTTAGCGCGGTTACACAGGTTGCAGGATGGAAACATTTGATAAGTTACCTCTAAAGCTGGTATTGCCGCGCATCGGAGCGCAATTGTTGCACCATTGCACTCAACTTTTTAGACCTTGTTGACCTTGTTGACCTTGTTGACCTTGTTGACCTTGTTGAACAGGCTTTGGCGCCAAACCGGTCAAAACTTGAGTTTTAGACACTGTTTTGGCAAATGCAGGGTTTTTTGACGCAGTTTTTAGCTCAAATTCTGCGTAAAAAAAACCTGCATTTAGCAAAACCTACAGTCCCTTTGCTTTTCGGCTGCGTTTCTGCGCAGCAACATGTTCAGCCCAAATATCTCGCTGTTCGCGCTCGTCCGCCGTCAATTCCGCTTCCGCTTTTGCTTGCAGCTGCCCTTCCATCTCCCAAACAGCTTGATCTCGCTTGCTGTTTGTTGCGACAAGCTGTCCATCGTAGCGCGGTAAGTCAGCCCTTGTAAGTGCGTTGTTGGCAACTGCCTCTGCATTCTTGCCCCCATCCTGTGCAGCAAAAAAATTATCCAAATAGATTTGTGACCGCCGACGTTCCGCACGTTTCATTTCAAGCTCAAACTCAGCCAGTAAGCTCTTGTTGGCTTGCAGCACTGCCTGCCTGTAAACATCAATTTGAACTTGACGTTTACTCTTCCAACCAAATCGTTCTTCCTCAGTAACCAGTCGCTCCTCGCTTCGACTGCTAACAAGAATAGGCAGCTGCACATACATCAGCAGTAGCAACCAATCGTTGGTTACTAAATCACTCGCACTGAGGTCATCTTTGTACAAGTTGTCATCAACTTCTCTATCTAGCCAAACAGCTAGGTCTGGCTGAGTTTGCAACAACTGGTAAATCTTATCGTGCGCTTGCTCGATCACAAGGTAGCACTGAGTTTGTGCTGTCAATAATCGGCTACGGTGCTGTTCCGAAATGGTCTGCATGCCTGAACACTTACCAACCCAAGCCAGTGCATTCTTATGTCCGGCTTCGTATGCTTTAAAAACTACCGGTGGTTTTTGCTGGCGCAGTCCTTGCTGATCTCGCCAAGCATCTACAAGCTGTTGTTGCTGCTCTGTGGTGAGCAATGAATTTAATTCTCTTGCATTTAGCTCAACACCGGCTTCAAGTTCGCTCAATCGTTGAGGCAACCTTTGAAGTCGTTGCAGGTTAGAGAGCTTGGGCATACAAACTAGCAAAAAGTACGATCGAACCTAAATCTGTACCAAGCCAACGCGAAGACCTAAGCGGTCCCTAAACTCGATCGGTAAATCTGGCCAATGTTCAACTAACAAATCAACAAGCTGACGACCACTTATGAGGCCAATGCGCGGAAAACCAACCTCAACCGCAACATCAGACGCAGCTGCTTGAAAGTCAGCTGTAGTTATAAAAGCGCCTTGCCCACCAACAGGGATCGCAGTACGCAGTTGCTTGACAGTGTTAGCCGTTATCTTTGAGCCACGCTTGTAGCGTTTGGCCTGCACAAACACTTTGACTTTTGCGAGATTGGCAACGTTGAGGATGCCGGTCGCATCCACACCTCCATCACCCGTCTTCCCCGTTACTTCACTTTCTTCAAATCCAACTGCCGTTAAAAGATGACTAATTAGTATTTCAAACTCTTTGTCATTTAATTCAAGTACACGCTCCAACACCGATTCATATGGATCAAATTGAGCTTCACGTTTTGAAGGAACATGCCCATCTGCTTTAACGGTAGTTAAAAACTCGTCAGCTTGTGATACTGCAAATACAGTAAGTGACGATCGGATTGTGTTCTGAAATGGTACAGAAAAACTACTTCGACTCAACTTACTTGCAGCCCACTTCACGCTACGACGATGTGGATACGGACAACCGTCGGTAGGTGTCTTTTCAAACCAGTAGTTGGTTGCTGAGATTCGTCCATAGTGCAGCCATTCCGTATCAGAAGAGGGAGTGATTACGTAGTCGCCTTCTTTCATCTCAAGTAAAAAACGTGATATCTGACCAACTTGTTGCCCAACTACAAAATTGCTTGTTTCTGTTGGATGAAATTTTCGATACACAGCCGCAAGCTCGTCTTTGTTTATCACGCTAATTAGCGTCTCTTCAATGTCATAACCGACAGCAATAAAACTGCCTTTGACGAAGTGATCAGCGTATTTCCCATATTCCGCTCGAATACACCAAACATTACTCATAGTTGCTCTTTCTGAAAGTTATGCAACGGCACGTTGCCTGATATCAGCCATTACAGCAAACAACTCTGTGACCTTTGCTGGCGTGAAAACACTGTCAGGTCCTGTAGCTGCGATATCTGTAAAAGGACTTTCGTATAGCCTCGCATCGCTTAATGCACCATCACGTGTAAGCTGGTCAACTATCAGTCGCACAAAAACAATTTGGTTTTTTGTAGCGCCAGCATCATTTAAAAAGCGTGCCATCGCGTCTTTTGCGGCATCTGGCTCTAAGCCAACCAAAGAACGAACAAACAAGCCCAAACCGGCTGTCTCAGCTTTTAACTGATCAACGTACTCGGCTTTGCCACCGGCTTGTCCTATCAAAATGCTTTCTAATTCAGCTAAGTCGGTGGTGGTAATGGGTAAATTCTTTCGCAGCTTGGCTAGTGCGATATGGTCTTTGTGCTGACGCAAAAAGTCTATGGTTTTGGTTTTGAAACGCTCGTAGTCAATGCCTGCCGCACTCATCAGCATGTCTATCACAGTGGCCTCACCTAGCTCGTCCTCAAAGTCTGTATAGATTATTTCTCGCTTGCGCTTTTCAATAAGTTTTACCAACATGCGTAATTGGCGGCGCACATGCTCCAGCATGCCAACTGTCACATCCTGCCACCACTCGTCGCCTGCAAGTGCCTGTATCAGTGGCATCTGCTTGTGAATTGCTGGGATGCTGCTCTGTTCTTCCAATGCCTGCATGATTGTCTGAATGGAAGTTTTCAGCCGTTCATCAACAGTCAAAATTTCCAACACACTCAACTGCGAAGCCAAAATCATGTAGTCAAACTGCTTAGCCTCCTCTTCTGTGTCGCGTAACTGCGCTGGCAGTGGCGCTAAATGTTCAGCAACCTCAGCTGCGTCTGTGAGTGACAGCTGCTTCCAAATATCTTTGACGCTGTACTTTTCTACGTATTGCCGTTTAGGACGAACAATGATGTTGTCCATCGTCATGCTAACAACGATGCGGTGCAGAAGATCAGCGGTGTCAGTGCGTAACTCTTGTTCTTCAGCTAGCGCCTGTCCAGTAGCCTTAGGCCTGTTTTTGCTGTCTATCTCATTGAGCAAGTCAAGCCGCATGCGAAATAATCGCGTGTCCAAACTTTCAGCCTTGCTTCCCTCGCCAATTGTTGGGTTCTGCTTGAAGTATTCAAAGTTCTGGCAAAAATCAAAGATGTTAAAAAACCGCTTGTCCTTGCCAGGTGCATACAGGTCTTTGCAAAGCCGTGTTCCTCTACCAATCATTTGCCAAAACTTGGTCTTGCTGTGCACCTGCTTGAAAAATATAAGGTTGACGACTTCGGGCACGTCAATCCCAGTGTCCAGCATGTCAACGCTGATAGCGATATGTGGGTCACTGGTGCTGATGGAAAACGCTTCAATCAGCGATTGTGCGTACTCGGTTTTAAAGGTGATCACACGAGCGAACTTGCCTGCAAATTGCGGATAGTTGACATTGAAACGCTCGGCTATGTATTCGGCGTGGTTGTTGTTCTTTGCAAAAATGATGGTTTTGCCTAAACGGTCACCACTTGCTACTTTTTCGCCTTGCGTCATAACGCAGGCCAAAACCTTGTCTACAGTGTCCTCGTTAAAAAGCCACTGGTTGATTGCTGAGCTACTGACTTGGTCGGGTACGACGTCTTCACCCCACTCCATTTCATCCCACTGCTGTTTTTCATCGTCGCTTAGGTCGTCGTACTTAATGCCCTCGCGCTGAAATTTGAGTGGCACTGAAATCGCCACTGGCGGCACCAAGTACTTCTCAGAAATCGCATCGTCCAAGCTATAGGCGAAGGTGGGAACGCCACGCTCAAGTTGGAACAAGCGGTAAGTATTGAAGTCAACTTCATTCTTTGGCGTTGCTGTCAAGCCGACCAAGTAGCTGTCAAAGTAGTCAAAGATAGCGCCGTACTTGGCGTATATGCTTCTGTGTGCCTCATCCACAATGACTAGGTCAAAGAAACCTATACCAAATCTTCTTTCAACGTCTTTGCTGTTGTTTATCAAGTTGAGCATTGTTGGGTATGTACTTACGTACACCCGACCAGTGGTCTCATCGCTGTCCAGCAGGTTGACGATACCTGCGCTACTCAAGTTCTTGCCAAACTCACGTGCCGCCTGCTTGACCAATGAAACACGATCAGCAAGGAACAGAACACGCTTGACATAGTTGCACCTCATCATTAAATCAACAAGTGCAATCACAGTGCGTGTTTTGCCAGAACCTGTTGCCATTACCAACAAACTTCTTCGCTGGTTATCTCGCTCTATGGCTTCAGCTACGCTGCGAATGGCCTGCTGCTGATACACACGACCTGCGATATCTGCATCAATTTTTTCTGTTGTTAGTGCTAAGCGACTAGTACGCCGCTGCATCAGCAGTTCAAGTTCATCTCGCTTGTGGAAGCCTTGCACTTGGCGAGGCGGTGAACTGCTGTCATCCCAAAAATAATGCTGATAGCCGTTGGTGTAGTAGATCACTGGCCTGCGCTTAAATTTTGCTTCCAAACAGTCTGCGTACAGCTTGGCTTGCTGCTGTCCAACTTTGGCATCACGTTTAGTGCGCTTGGCTTCTACTACTGCAAGCGGCAGCCTATCTGCACCCCACAAAACATAGTCAACAAAACCTATGCCCTCATTGTTGAGCATGCCAGCAACTTGGTATTCTTTATCGTCAACGCCGTCTAAGGCAAAGCCTGCTTCATTCAGCAACAGGTCAATGAAGTAATCGCGTGTCTGCTGTTCGTTGTAGTCATGCGTGTCGCGTGTTTTTTCATTCTCTGCTCGTACGCGAGCGTATTGCTGCTGCAATTGCTCCAGCTCGGTACGCAAAGTGGCATTTGCTGCTTGCTGTTCTTTAAGCTCACGTTCGCTGCGCTCCAACTGTGCAATGCTGACCGCTGGCCGTGTAACAGCTGGTGGCAGCTGCACAGGATCAAATTTCAGTGCTGGGTCAGGTCGCTCACGCTCGCCGTAAGTCCGCGCAAGCCAATACGCGATATGGAAAATTTCTGTGATAGCTGTGACAGCATCTGCAGGCTTTGTTGATTTGCCGTGTGCAGCGCGATTGCCAATGGTGATGACTACAGTGGCTTTGGTAAATATGGCGTCGCCTGCAGTGTTACGAAAGCAGGGCTCATACACTCGTGCACCCAAGTTTTCGTCATAGCTGCTGTAGTTGCTGTCGTACTTGTAAAGCCAGCCAATTATCTGCTCCAGTGCGATGCGGCCATAGAAACAAGCGGCGCGGGGGTCGGAGTTGACATAGCCTTCTGCCTTCACGCATGTGTCGTGTATCGCAAACCACTCACGTTGTAAAAAGGCGAAGTTGCTCATGTCAATTCATTGCAAATGATTGGTGCTGTAAGGAGCGAAGAAATGTTAGCTGTTTTGAAAGTGACTCTTTGTAATCTTTCCTAACTAAATCAAATTGATTAATAATCTTCTCAAAATCATTTTGCAAGGCGATTGGTGGACAAATCACTTCGGTTTCACAAATCTGCTTGATGTTTAGGGTTGGTTGAGCTACTGTTCTCAACTCATTTATAAAGTAACGTTGTACTTTTGGTGATTTCAAATACTCTGATAGATATATTCGATTTACTTTAGATGATGGAGAAATCCTAGCAACTGCTCGAGCTATATTAAAACCTCTCATTGACTTATTAGCTAGCATTACAGCGCCTATTAAACCGACACAGCTTACTAATATTTCATCGCCATTCAAGCGTGAACGCTTGTAATTTACTTCAATTGCTGGATCTATATTTTTTAGTTCAAATAAATTTAAATTGCTGTTGCCAACATCGCCAGCACGTACTAACGGAACTCCATTTTGATAATCACTACCTGGCTGAATAACACCATAATTAATTTTGTCATTTTCCTTAATCAGCGAGCTAAGTTTTTCAATCTTCCAATTTTTCTGATTTTTAGTGGTATCGCCAAACATATCAACAAACACACTCTGTGCAAGCGCATCCAACTTGGCAATAGCCTGTTCACGCAGCTTAAGGATGCGGTCTGCTGTGTCTAACAGTTCTGCGATGCGCTGTTGCTCTGCGAGTGGTGGGAGTGAAATTAATCTGTCTCTAGCTGTAGCCAAAGTTATGAATGGCTGAGCAGCGCCACTTGTTTTCCACGACCTCTCATCATTTAATTGAATATATAAAAAATTAAGATCTACTTTTTTAGAGTTTGGAATTATTGTTATTGTGTTTTTAATTGCAGTCCATTTACCGTAAGCTTTAAAACATTTCCCACATCGTGCACCAATAGCCGATAGTATTATCCCATCCTCATTAAATTCAGCGTGGCTTAGAAATCCATCATTACCAGTCGCACTAAATGCTGGAAACCCTTCATCTACATAACTTGCTTTCGTAATAGATGTATTACCCCATTCAAGTTTTGCCACCTCTTTTAATTTTACTAGCGGCCAACTCATTTAAGCATTCCTTCCAACTGCTTTAGTCCTGTTTGTATTTCTACTTCGATAGCCTGTAACTCAGCGATGATTTGCAACGGCGGCGTGTGCTCGATCTTCTCGTGCACCACCTCTTTGTATCTGTTCAAACTCAAGTCGTAGTCTGCAGCAGCAATCTCCTCACGCTTGACCGCAAAGCTCTGATCTGTTCTTGTCCTGTTGCGTTCCGTGCTTTCACGCTGATGCCATCTTGCAAGCAAATCAGCCAAATTGTTCTTTGCATGCTCTTCGCTGTTCAGTGCACGTGAGGGATGTGTTCCCAATAAGTCTGCATTCAACAATGGCTGCCGCTTGTCGTCCAAACTCCAACCATCAGCCGTCATGTCGTAAAACCAAACTGTGTCAGTGCCGCCACTGTTGGTTTTAGTAAAAAATAGGATGGCAGTGCTGACACCGGCATAGGGTTTGAAGACGCCGGAGGGTAGTGAGATTACTGCGTCAAGCTTTTGATCTTCAACCAACATTCTGCGTATCTCTTTGTTGGCCTTGTTGCTTTTGAACAGGACACCATCTGGCACGATGACGGCTGCACGTCCACCGGGCTTCAACAGCTTTAAAAACAAGGCGATAAACAAGAGTTCTGTGCTTTTGGTGTTGACCACTGCAAGTAGGTCTTTGGCAACCTCGTCGCTGTTGAGATTGCCTGCAAAAGGAGGATTTGCCAGAATAAGGCTGTACTTCTCTTCTTCAATCGCATAGTCCTGCGCTAGACTGTCTCTGTACTGGATGTCTGCGTTTTCTACGCCGTGCAACATCATGTTCATGCTGCCAATGCGCAGCATTGTTGTGTCAAAGTCGTAGCCGTTGAACATGCCATTGTGGAAGTGCGCACGTGATTTGGCATCGGCGAACAGTTCAGGTCGGTTGTCTCGCAAGTACTCGCCTGCCGCCACCAAAAAGCCACATGTGCCACTTGCTGGGTCACAGATGGTGTCTTTGGCATTTGGCTCTACCATTTCAACCATCAGTTTGATGATGTGGCGGGGAGTGCGGAACTGACCGTTTTGACCTGCACTGGCAATTTTCCCCAGCATGTACTCGTACAAGTCGCCTTTTGTGTCCCTATCCTCCATCGGTATCTGGTCTAGCAAATCGACGATGTTGGTCAACAAGGAGGCTTTGGGAATTTCAAATCGGGCATCGGCCATCAGCTTGGAGTAGGTGCCGTTGGTGCCGCCCATGTCTCTCAAAAACGGAAACACGTGTTCACTGACTATGGTGAACATGCGGTCCGGCGCCTGATTTTTCAGTCTGCTCCAACGCATGTCCTCGTAACGGCAGCCTTTGGCATCGGCGCCAGCGGGGAAGATGGCACGCTGTATAGCCTGCCCCAGCTGTTGGCTTTTGTTCTCTTCCAGCGTCTGCAAGTCATCCAGCCGCTTTAAGAACAGCAGATAGGTGATCTGCTCAACGACCTTTAAGGGGTTAGAGATGCCACCGGTGTAGATTGCCATCCAAAGCCGGTCTATTTGGCTGCGTAGTTCGCCAGTGAGCATGTATTTTTGTCCCTTAAAAGTCTAGTAAGCTTGAGCAGCTGACACTGATGACATGATAAGGCGGTGGTGGGCTAAAAGCAGCTAAATCGGCGAGGGCAATGGCTTTTTAGCTGGACTGGTGTATGCTTTTTGGCAGATTGCGTTGCGCCCCAGTTCAGATCAGCACTTGGAAGCAAGAAGCACTGAAGGACACGCTGAAGATGGCTAACGACAAAAAATTCCCTACTCATTACACAGACTACCTCCGTAAGTCAGCGATTACACGGAGAACTGACGCCTTGCCACTGCTGGCCCGTTTCTGCAACCGTTACAGGCTAGCTGAGAGCTTTGAAGGGATGATTGCGCCAGATGTGGGCAAAACACTTGCTGGCTATGACGTGCTGACAAAAATATTTTTGGCATATACGGCTTACGAAGCTGTTGTGAAAGCAGCACGAAGTTTACGACTAAGAGATATTAGTGATCCGGCGCTTAATGCAAGCCTAAATCCAGTTTTGGCAGTAAGACTACGAGAAAACTTTAAATTAATGAAATACTTGGCAACGCAGGATTTCGGCACGGAATTGAAAAATAAGATAAATTTATTTATCGATGGCACAACTGATGATATTGTGTGTGTGGCTTATGGATTACGGAATAAGTTTGCACATGGTGACTTAACTGCCTCTGCAATAAGCACCAGCAAGAAAAAGGACAGGGATGACTTGCTTGGTTTAGCTGATGGAATATTGGATTACAGCGATGAATTATTTGATAAATGTATCTCGCGTCTGAATTGATTTCAATAATTCAGACAGTATTTTTCCTCGTGCTACTCATTCAGCTTTTAAAAACTAACAGGAGATAATAGTGATAGATGAACTTGTTGAGCAATACAATTGCCTACTCAAATTAGTAGTGGAGAGTTATGATCACGACAAAGAATCTGATAATTTTTTCCGTATTTTTAATGCTTGTTTTGAATTGGCTGATTTTATCGTTCAAGTTCAAAGTGATAATTATGTTGACGAATATGAACTGGAGACAAAAAGCTCTTTTTATGTTCTCAAGTCCATAAGTGATTTAATTGACAACAGCAAAGATGAGTGGCTTGTTAAAACACTCCGTTACTCTGCACAACATGGCGGCAGATTGCGAGGTTCTTTCAATCTAATAGATGATTTTTTAGAGACAGAAGAAGGGACTTTTGAGATGTTAAAAAGCCCGACTTTCGTTAAAAATCTCAGTCTACTTAGAAGTTAAATCAATTCTACAGCTGAACGCATAACTGCGGGGTTAAGCTCGATGTAGCGTTGGGTTGTGGCAATTGACTTGTGACCAGCTAGTGCCATCAGCACACGTACACCTACGCCTTTGTCGGCTAGTTTGGTGATAAAGCCGCGTCGTCCACTGTGAGAACTTGCGCCAGTCATTTGCGAGCGCCGGTAAATGTTGTGCATGAGCTGGCACAAGGTGTTGGCTGTAAATCCGCGTTTGGGGTTTTTTTGTGTGGGGAACAGAGCACGGGTTGTGTCCGTGTAGGTGATAGCCATCAAATCCTTTAGCCCAAAACGTTGCTGCAGGTAGCTAGCTAGCTCATCCCGCAAGCGTTTAGGCAGTAGCACAGTACGTGCGCTGTTGCCCTTTGTTTGGGCTGCTGCAAGACCTACTTCTTCCAAAATCGTACCGTCAGCAGCCAGCACATCGCAAATGCGTAGCGCAGCTACTTCCCCTACTCGCATGCCCGCTAAGTGGGTGCAGAGCAACATGGCCCGATTACGAGTTGAGTGAGGCTGCGTGTTGCAGTAGCTCAAAACTTTGCGGAGTTCTCGTTCAGTTAGTACACGTGCTTGGGACATAGCTTTTTCTCCTAAAGTTGTGTTTGCACGTGATTTAGTATGTACTCTTTGGTTTGTTTGCGCGACCTGTTTTTGATTTTTTAAAATCGTGTTAAGAATCAACGAGATACGTGTGAACCAAAGCATTTATGTATTTCCTTTTGTTTTCTGTAGCAGTTAAGCAACACACGCTGTAGAGCGTGTTTTGCGCTGTTTTAGCTGCGCCAGCTACCCTGCTATACGTGCATAGTATTTATCGCACTGTAGGGCAGGCTAGTGCGTTTTAGCTTTGGACAGAAGCAATATACAAACATCATCGATTTAGATATCGCGTAGCTGTGCCAGACACGGACGCGGTATAGCAATTAAAGCTCACAAGCTTTAAACACAAAATTAGCAAGAGCCAAACGTGGGCAGTAATGCTACGAAGCCAAACGCCAAAGCACGTTGTCAGTGTCTTTGCGCCCTACTTCCTTTGTGATGTATTCCATCCATCCGCTGTCTGCAATGTCAACCTTGTGCTCAGTGTCCACGTTTTCCACGTAGATTTTGGCGCTGGTGACGAGCTGCTCAAAGTCCTTTAATTGCACATAGCCAGGCAATCCACCGATTGCATAGTGCAGATGAAGGTGCTTGCTGCTACGTTCACCTTCGACTACTGGTATGTAATTGAGCGACTTTCCGTACTTGTCCGCTGCTCGCTGTCCAAACACAGCCCTATTCAATTTTTGTTGAAAACGATGAGCAATATACTCGCAATCAACGATGCTGAGCTTGCGCTTTCTAGCAACTTTTAGGCCGCTGTCAGTAATCGTCTGCTTTAGTGTCAGCGTGAGTGCTAAGGGGTAGTTTTTGCTTAATTCAACAAGCCAAAGTCGTGTTGCGGCCTTTTGCGTCAATGGCGCATTGGGGTTATAGGCAGTTATTTGTCGGATTTCAGCTAAGTTCATGCATTTATTTATGCAAGACCAAAGGTAATCAAATAAAACCAAAGTAGTTTCAGTCACTTTCCGGTCGTATAAACCGCCTATCAGTCATAAAGTTACTCAGCTAGTTAACAACATAGGAGTAGCAAATGACAGCATTTACTGGTTTGAAATTGGTTGCCGCTAAACGTCCACAAGCAGCACCATTAATTGTCTTGCGTCGTAACAAGTTAGGCCGACAACTTTGGGAGCAGATTGAGTTGGCACGTGCCAGCGCAGAAGGTAAAACTTTTGCGCCTGTACGCATGCGCACTGTGCGGGACGTGACAACAGGACAAAAGCACAGCGTTGAGCAAGCGAAGCGTGTGCGCCAATGGTGGTTTACAGCAGACACTGGTCGCGTGTGCCTGCAAGTTCGTTACGGCACGCGAGTGTTGGAACTTGCAAAGGGCAAAAACAGCATCGAAGTTGGCAGCATTGCTGAATTGGCCAACGTACTACAACTGGTCAAATCGGCGGTGGATGCTGGTGAGCTTGATGCACAAATCGAAGCTGCCAGTGCTGCTGTGCGGGAGCGTTTTGCCAAATAGCGGGAGTGTTCATGCATAAATAATTGCATGAACAAATATCAAGCTACTGTACGTGTGCGGGGCAAGCCAGTCAGAACGGCAGTGTTCGCTGACAGCGCCTTGCATGCTCGCTTAATTTTAGAATACCAATACGGCATTGGCAGCATAGTGTATGCGCCAAGCAGCGCGACCAACGAAGATTTGGATACCGCTATGCCACCAACTCCGCAGCAGGCCCGTATAGACGCCCTAAAAAAGCAAAAAGACACCGTCACCAAAAACCTTCAAGCTGAGCGTGACCGCCAAAAGCTGGCCAAAGCACAGCATCAGATCAACACCGTCACCAGGACCATCAAACCCGTCGTCAGCAGCATCTAAATCAGCTTAGCTGCGCCATACTGGAGCTTAAAACCGCCAACAGCGCTGCTCAGATTTCATCGTAGAACGGGGCGGCTTGCTGGTGCTTAGCTGATTCAACGTAGGGCTTTTTAGTACCTATACCAATTATGTTGATGCAGAAGCTATTTTGGTATCAACATACCATCTTTGTATTCGTAATCGGCCAAAGCGTTACTGATCATCTTCGCTTCCGTTGTATGGTAATAAGTCTTCTCAATTTGCGTGATGCTTGTACCGCACATTTCTGCTACTGCTGCAGGCGGCAAGTTGCTATTGACACGTTTTGTAATAAAGTAATGCCTAAAGCTGTAGGGCACTAAGTCTCTAGTTTCTGTGTGTTTAATCTCAGCTAATTCAATTATCTTGTCAAAGTGGTAGCCAATCGAACGTGGCGTTATACAACTTTCACCATTTAATCTAAATATTAAGGAGTTGGCAAAATTAACCCTCTCGCTGTCACCGTACTCATCCGCAAAGCGTTTGTATTGAAGCTTAAACAACCTATCAAAATAATCTAAATCTTTTATTACAAATCTTCGTGTTTTTCCTACCTTACTTGTTTCTGCTCGTACTGTAATTCTCACTAAATTAAAATCAACACCATCTTTGCCACCAACATTATGTTCGAATTCAGTAATGTCTTTCCACCGCAGTTGAAGTTGCTCACCTCTACGCAACCCACTAATTAAACTTATCATCAAATAGTAGCCCGTAATTGCTTTAATTAGATTTCCACTTTCATTGATTTGTTTTTCCGCTTCATCAATATATTTTTCAATTACATTGCTTATGTCTCGCACTTCATCATCTGTAAATGTCGCACGTCTATTTTCATCCAATCCTTTATCTATACGTTTTAATTTTTTAAAGTCAAAACTATCAATATTTGTTTCCTTGTGCTTGTGCAGCCAAGTCATCATCGCGTTAATAGTGCTTTGTTCGTTCTCAACTGTTGTTTGACTAATTTTTATATTTTTCTTAGTTTTTGTTCTTTTGTAGCCATAATCTTCGCAATCTGTACGCTCTAACTCCTTTAGCTTTACATCTTTACCAATAAAGTTAAGCCAATGATTTAAATGAGTGCTAATTGTTTTATATCTGCCGGCGACAATATGCGTGCCAATTTCTTTCTTTTTGTATTCTAAAAACATCTCAACACCAATCTTTGTGGTTATTGAGAAATAGCTTTTGCCTTGCTTCTCCATTACCTTAAGTTCGTAGTAATGGCTCTCAGCTTTGTCGATAGCGGTACTTTTGCTACGTGTTTTCAAGCTGAAACGAGCGTACTTGTGTTCATTCGGCAACCACATACGCATCTGCCAAAACTCGCCCCGTTTGTACAGAACAGCATTGTCAAACAGCGCAACTTCGTCGTCGCTAAATTGCTTTTTTTTGAGCGTCATAGAGCTTATGAGTAACTACAGTTTTGAGTAGTAGCAACGCTGTGCTACTTAGCGTGTAACTGTAAACCCAAAAGCGTTTAAAAGCAACGACTTAGCGTGTCACGTGAAACTTTTGTGTAAGTAGAAAACCTATATAAATCAACAACTTACACTCAAAAAGTCACTCCCACTCGTAAATATTCGGTCTACCCATCTTGCTATTTGCACAGAAGTGTGGCGAAGTTTTTGCGCAGCGGATAGAGCCAGATGTCTTTGGCTGGAATCAGGCGTTTGTGACTTGTGGACTTCTTCCCCCTGCC
>Ga0214919_10007601_pt1 | contig 14561 bp, 8 predicted proteins | sample LL1503_MetaG_FD_177994 | JGI IMG/M metagenome (GOLD analysis project Ga0214919, IMG submission 177994) | Freshwater microbial communities from Lake Lanier, Atlanta, Georgia, United States - LL-1503 | ecosystem: Environmental > Aquatic > Freshwater > Lake | place: USA: Georgia | collected 2015-03-15
AAATTCACCCGTCTCTAAGACCTCTCGTATTAAATCTAAATATTGCTGCTCTTCCGACATCCGATACGCAAATATGTAACCATTAGAGGAATGCGTTTATACCGGTAAGAATCGAAAAATATAACGCTAAATTATATCTATCATACCCCGCAATTATTGAAATGGATGCATTACAAGAAGCAGGCGCAGAAAGTGGCAGAAAAACATTCTTCACCCATGTGTTCGATATGACACAAGAGGCAAACGGCGAGATTATGAATGTGACACAATATGCGGTTTTAGGAATAATCCCGGTTTTAGTCCTAAATAAATTAATTCAGAGGTTCGCACCTGAAGCAGACCCCGATAGTTCGTCAATTGAACTATTAGTCGAGATTTTGCTGCAAGTTGTCGTCATGTTTGTCGGGATTATCTTTATTCACCGGGTTATTACTTATTTGCCTACTTATAGCGGATTCCGCTATGAACATTTGACTGTAACCAACGTCGTTTTAGCGTTCTTGATTATCGTATTGAGTCTGCAGACTAAATTGGGAATTAAGGTGAATATTCTGTATGACCGATTGCTGGATTTGTGGAATGGAACCTCGGGTGACGACAAAAAGTCGAATGTTCGGTCGCGCGTTCGGGTGAATGATTCTGCTACGAACATAATCCATAATCCTAGTCAGGCGGATTTCTTGGATACTGGGTCTAGCAGTGGCATGTTCCCTCCGGCACCAGTAGTTCAGAGTAAACCGAATAGTTCTTATGATTATATGATGAGAGGGGCGCCGCAGGCGCCCATGGGACCCGCTCCCGCCAATTCCATACTGGGAGGAGCGTTCGGGTCATTCTTTTAGACCTTGGGATATATAAACGGATGCAAATCAGCAAAATATGTATTTCGTAATAATACATATTTTATCTTCTCAATTATCCGTATCCGTATCCAATATGAACCACGTCGACCACGTCGTCTATATTAATTTGCAGAAACGCGAAGACCGGCGCACACATATTGAGACCATTCTATCGCAATACAACATACCCGCAACCAGGTTCGACGCAGTCGAACACTCAAATGGGTTATACGGTTGCGGACAAAGTCATTTAGCAGTCCTAAAACTTGCCAAAGATTCCGGTTGGAAGAATATCCTGATTCTAGAAGATGATATCGTATTCAGCGTATCCTCTCAAGTTTTCCAAGAAAACATTGAGAGGTTATTCACAGAAAGACCCGAATTCGACGTGTTCATGCTCGATATTAATTTGCTAAAATCCGAACCCGCCGACCACGATTGGTTAACTCGAGTCCGGTATGCCCACTGCGCCGGCGCATATATTGTGCAGCAACACTATTACCAGAAACTAATAGACCTATATGAATGGGCGCTTCCTCTCCTCTTAGAAACCGGAGCACATTGGATTTACGCGAACGACGCGGTCTGGGGAAAACTACAAGAGGTCGATAGGTGGTATACTTTTAAAACGCAAATATGCAAACAAATGCCGGGGTATAGCGATACCAAAAATATGAACTTGCTCACGTAGATTTCGTCTAAATACAATCCATTGATATTCAATAATGAATTGTATTGCAGTATTGACGAGAGGTTATGAAACCCTCGATGAATATGCAATGTTGATAAAGCGCAATCAACATATTGCTGTCAACCTGAAAGTCAGGAACGTAGACATTCTGATTTTTCACGAAGGCAATATACGAGAGGAGCAGCAAATCCATATTCAGGGACAGACACCCGACTTGCCTCTGAAATTCGTCGACGTGTCAGGGGTCGGATTTAAACCCGAAAAGTCGACTATTCCTAAAGAAAGTACCGATTGGTTCGGTCTGGGATACCGGCATATGTGCTCGTTTTGGTTCGTCGATTTCTGGGGATTAGTGGGAGAATACGACAATTTGCTGCGTATCGACGAGGACTGTTTCGTGGATTTCAGTATCGACGACGTGTTTTTCGGCGAGGGCACATCCTCTCACCTTTTTATTGCCGGAGGGACAATCGAAGACTGCGATTTTGTCACTTGGGGATTGAATCCGTTTTCGCTCGATTTTGTTGCCCGTAATCAGGTGGAATACGAATTCAAAGGGGTCGGCGGGAGATTACCCGTCGGACCTTGCACCAATTTGATGCTGTTCAGATTGAAACAAATACGAGAGGTTCCTGTGTTTCGACAGTATGTAGACACGGTAGACAGGAGTGAGATGATTTACCGCCGCCGATGGGGCGATTTGCCGCTATGGGGAGAGGCAATATATTACATATTCGGAGAGGATACAATGAAAATCGACACCCGCATAAAATACTATCACGCGAGTCATAAAGCACAAGTGAATTGAAATATTAGTTGGTGTAAATAAAGTCTAGTTTATTACAAAAAAGTAGACTTTATTACATTTTTGACGCAGTTATATTTTTTTCGCACTGACCAACCTCTCGATGAACCCGCGCGCATTCTCGTGGTTCGACACATAGAAATTGATTATTTCTGCGGGGGAGTAAAACCGGTCGGGAATGAGCGCCAGGTCGTTGGGGTCGATTTCCGCACCATAATAATGCAAATACATTTCTGCTATGGTTTGGAGAGAGGCGTTACCTAAGTGGAGCGCCATATCAATTCTACCGGGTCGGATTAAAGCGGGGTCTAATTTGTCATAGTGATTCGTTGTAATAATCATAATTCGACCAGTGTTTTCGCGAATTCCGTCCCACAAATTCAAAATGTCGTCGAGCGTGATATTTTCTTGCTGGTGGTAGTTTGCGATAGGACCCACGGTGTCGGCAGAATTCATCTTTTTCAGCACGTATTTCGTCGCTTTTGCGATTTCGCGCTTGACCTTGTCTTCCGGTGCACTCGAAGGTGTAGTTGTCTCGATAAAATCGTCGATATCGTCTATGCCGTCCATACTATCTAGGTCGCCAATTTCTGCTGATTTCGACTTCGCTTTTCGCTTCAGAATAATATCGCCGACGCAATCGATATCTTCGAATAATATGATTTTTTTATCGAACCCGATGGCGTTCTTGTCGTTCGCATTATTGTATTGCGTCTCGAAATAGAAATCGTTCAACTGCTTTTTCGTCTTGATTCGCGCTAAAGACATCGACACTATATGGCGGTTCAGTAACATGGCAAGTGCTTTTGCAAAACTGGTTTTACCTGTTCCCGGTTCGCCGTATAGCGCGATTCCCAGTGTATACGGCACACCATTTCGGCGATACCAATCCTTGTTTTCTACGAAGAACTTGATTTTGTTTAGAGCATCTTGCTTTCCGTCGAAGAAAATATTGTCGAAGGATTTCATCGTCTCATGGGGCGTTTCGCGCCAACCACCGACTGTGTCGTCGTCGTCATCGTTGTGGACCTCGACGTTATTCAGCGCGTAGACGAACAATTTGCCGCGGCGTTTCTCCTCTAAATACTTGGAATAATTTGTGCGGATTTCTTTGACATATGCCTTGATAGTCGACACCGCGGATTTATAGGAGAAGACGGTTATCGTGAATTTGACCATCCGCGACTCCAATTTACTTGACGCATTCTCCTCTCGATGCTCACCCGCCTCTCGCACAATGCAATATATTTCACGGTCGGCGTCGAGAAGGAACGGGATTTTTTGCGAAACAGTGAAGATGGTTTTTATGTCGTCTGGACTTTTATCCTCGTAGTTGTCGCCCTTTATGATATTGGTGGCGAACTCCTTCAATTCGCGCACGTCTTTCATCGAGTCGATTCGGTTCAACACGGTGAAGAGAACCGCACGGAAATTCTTCGAGAACGTGTTTTGAAGTGTGAGAGGACGACGACTATAACTGTCGATTCCGGTTATGTGTTTTCCCTCGAGGACTATGGAGTGTTTTCGAAGGACATAAGAGCGCCAATCGAATGATAAATCGCGCCAATTCTTCTGCCCGTCGCCGGTGACCGTCTCATATATAACAGAAGCAACACCTACCACAATTGCCAGCAAAACCAATTGGGCGATATTGACCGTCTGTTTGTTCTGGAGTTGGGACATTAGGGATAGTCTGATATGGTCGACCATTAAGGTCTGAAGAGAACCGAATATTTCGCTCATTAAAATTCCGCTTATGGTACAATTCCGCTTATGGTACAATTCCGCTTATGGTACAATTCCGCTTATGGTACAATTCCGCTTGTGGTCGGATTGGGTTTGGAGTGGGGTTAGTTAGTATTATACGAGAGGATGCGTTTATATTTATTTGCTAATGTTTATACGGTTGGTATACCATAATATAATCGACAAATGAATCCCAGTAATATCGTGTTCGTGTCATCGCATTATCCCAGCAAAACATATTTTGCTATAAAGACACGTGCCACATTTGAAAAATATACAAAGTCGAGAGGATACGGATTTTACTACGATTTAGACGAACCTGCCGAGGAAGACAAGACCATGTGCGCATTGCATTATAGGAGGTGTGTCAGTATTCGGAAAGCAGCGTCGGCATATCCCGACGCAAAATGGTTCGTCTGGGTAGACTCCGACGTGTATGTAAACAACTATAGCGCGAGAGTCGAAGACTTGATTGACTTGACCGACGAGAGGATACTTTATCACATTTTCCACGAAGACGGGGGATGGGGACAGTTCCCGATTAATACCGGCGTCAAATTCGTTAACCGAACTGCTTTAGAGTGGGAGGATAAAGTCTGGGAATTGCGCAATACCGACCCGTGGACGCAGTATCCATTTGAACAGAAAACCATTTATGAATATGTATTGCCGCTTATTGGTAAAGACCGATACATAATCCACGACCCGTATCTGTTGAATTGTTTGACGAAAGCGTACCCCGAAAAAGTGGAAGACGCGGTTTTCGTTCATATGTGTGCCTGCTCGGAAGAAGAGCGAAATAGTATTATGCGAGATATTTATATTTGACATATGCCGTCGCCGATTATCGTATATATTCACGTTTGCCAAGTCGGGGAATGGACACGGTCATTCCAAATGATTATGGATGCTATTCGCAAAAGTGGACTTTATTGGGTAGCAACCGAAATCCGCCTGGGTATTCTGGCGCACGACAAAGTCGATATGACTGATTTAGAAGACCCGAAATTCCGTGTCATATACGAGGGCAGACCGGAAGAATACGAACGCCCGACACTACTACATATGAAACGGTCAACGACTGACCCTCTCGACACCCGATATTTTTATTGCCACACTAAAGGCGTTCGATGGTTTGGAACACCCACAGAGCAGTTTGTGGTCGACTGGATTAATTTGCTGATTTACTGGAATATAGAGCAGTGGAATAATGCGGAAGATATTTTGGGGAAATACGATACATATGGATGCAATTATCATGGCAGCGAAAAATACCCTCCGCATTATTCGGGGAACTTTTTCTGGACAACTCCGCATCATCTGAAGACGCTCCCGGATACGATTGGACCGGAATACAACGACCCCGAATTCTGGTTATGCTCTGGGGGATTGTTTGGCGGGAGACCGAACTCATATTGTGCGTTTAATAGTAATATGGAGGGAATGGGACACTACGGGGCACCGTTTCCGGAAAGTCTGTATCGCAAATGAAATAGACCGAGTTATATATGTGGTTTTTAAAATCAACATTGTTTTTGCTGTTTTTGACGTCGACGTTTGGTATTCGCGTTGTTCAATACAATGCCGAGTGGTTATTCATGAACTATTATGCGGCAGCAAAATGTCCGGGGTCGGGGTGTCCCTGGGCAAACGAGACAGAGGCGAGCACGCATATCGGATATATTGCTGACGTCGTGGCGAAACTGAACCCAGATATTCTGAATTTCTGCGAAGTGGAAGGAGTTGACGAGATGAATTTGGTGCGATTCAAATTACCGAGCGCGGCAGATTATGCGGTATATTTGAAACCGGGAACTGATACCGCTACGGGACAGAATGTGGGGTTGATGAGTAAGATTTCGCCATTATATGCATTGACTAGGACGGAAGACCGTGTCACATATCCTCTCGCCGATTCGATGTGCGGATATACGGGGACACCGGGGACAACGGGAGTAAGCAAACACTATATTACGGATTTCGTGTTTTATGACAGACCGACGCTGTTTATAGGGTTGCATTTACTTGCTTATCCTGAGGATACAATGAGGTGCGCGGAGCGAGAGGCACAGGCACAAATCATACAGAATATTATTGCTGAGTATCTGGGTACAATTCAGGGCGAAGTCATTGTTTTAGGCGATTTGAACGATTTCGACGGACGGGTTTTGGACGTTAATATGAATGTGCCGACCTCTCGCGTATTGGATATTCTGAAGGGAAATGCGGGGGCGAATACGGGGATGTATGAGTTGCGGTCAGTGGCGGAAAAAATGAACCAGGCGGAGAGGTTTAGTGATTGGTGGGATAAGAATGGGGATTGCGTCAGTAGTCCAAATGAGTTTTCGATGATAGACCATATGCTGGTGTCGCCTTATTTGTTTGAAAGGGTGGAGCGGGTGGGAGTTTATCATGGATATGGGGAATTCTGCGGGAAATACGATTCAGACCATTATCCTTTGGTAGTTGATTTCTTGTAAATGGTTGACGATAATGTCGATTTTTTGTAAATAATCGATGAGAATGTCGATTGTATTGGTTTTTGTAAATGGGTGACGGGAATGTCGATTGTGCGTAGAACGCCGGACACGAAGTGGTAGGCGTTCGAGGATTCGCTGGAGAGATTTCTGCAGCGCAGCGGAGGGAATCTCGTAAGTCGAATATTGTTTTGTGTAAATAGTTGACGGGAATGTTGTTTTGTTGGAGTAGTAAATGTGTCGTTTGTTCGCGATACATTTACCGGTGTAATAGCATACGTTAATCCAGAATAACAATATAATTATTATTTCTGTATTTTCATTCGATGCTCCTATGTCGCATCTCCTGAAAATTTCGGATTTACTACCTTCTTCGAAGTCCGTAAATCCTATAGTATGGGTTTTAGTGCTATATGAACTATGAACTATAAACAATCAAGTGTATAATGTGAGAATTAATTCGCAAATTCATTCTTACTATATTATTCGTTTACTAATAGATGTTAATATTATATATTATTTTTAAATGGCAGATACATATTCGGTAGTTCCAACCCCAATAAATATTAGTACACCACAATTGGTTAATGTAACTTATAATAGCACTAGTTTTGCAACTAAATCATATACATTAAAAACTCAGGGTGGCACGACATTAAGCACTAAAACTTTTAATTCAATAGAAATGACAAAAATTACGAATCAGTCTGACTATATTAATAGTGGTTATTATGTTTCGCATTTTTTAGATTCAAGTGACAATCTTTATAAGTGCGATATAGTTAATATGCGAATTGAGTGTTATCCTTATAATAGCACAACTAACAGTTATAGTATAAGTCCAAATTTTAGTTATTCAATTGTGGGTAAAGTAATGATACACCCAGTTTGTTCGAATGACCAAAATATACATTATTTTATTTATGGTAAACAAGCGGGTTATTTTAACATTTTATTAAAGACTGTAACAATAATTTATACTACTACTAATGAAGGTATATTGAAGATTGATTTTTATAATGGATATATATACACTTTCGAAATTGGTCCGTCTATTGGTACTCGTTGTACATATAAAATTAATACAACTAGTTTAAGCGCGACACTTATTATAACCACTACTGAAAAAATCTTTTTGTGTGTTGGACACGATAATAATTTGTATTTTGGTGAAAATAATGGAGTAGTAAATAAATATAGTACAAGTGGCGTATATGTTAGTAATTTTGTAACCGATAATGTTAAACTACCTGGTATTGCATTTGAAAGTGGTTTTATGAAATATATTACAAATAAAAATATATATATTGGGAAACATGGTAGTAGTTTTTATACAATTTCTACCACAGGTATTATTACCTTAATTGATACTGGAGGTTCTCAGTTCAACAGTTGTTTTTACAACAAGTTTACAAATAAAGTTCTATTAAACTCTGGTGGTGACAGTTGGTTTTTGACAATATCAAATACAACACTTTCAATTACCAATGTTAGTAGCACATCCATTTCCAAAACCGATACATTTTTAAGGTTATACGATAGTAGTGGAACCGCGTTTGGTTCTAACATACCAATAAGCACAATCTATGTTGGAACAAAACCAACAATACAGACTATTACACCAGGTATAGGAACACTTACTGTAAGGCACGCATTAATTACGGATGCAAATCCCGCTCCGTTTTATTTTTATAATGTATGTGGAGGCATCTTTTCAAATACCACTTTTAATAGCAATTCACAACCGATTGTGATTGGCAATCTAACATCCAATATTTCTTGCAATATTGGTTTGCGAGGAGTCAGTATTGCCGGAAACACCGAGAATTCGTACATGTCAATGGCACCGTATATGATTGGTAATGTCCCTACCATTCTTTCCATCGTACCGGGATTAGGTAATCTCACTGTGAATTACAGACGTTCCGAAAATTATAATCCACGTCCGGACTATTGGTATAATGTAAACGGTAACACATTTACAAACTCGTTTTTTTCCGGTGGAGGTAATACCACAATCGTCATACCAGTAACATCCAATATTTCCTGCAATATTGGTTTGAGAGGTGTTAGTACTGTTGGTAACACAGGTAATTCCTATATGACCGCAACACCCTTTATGATTGGTAATATACCAACGATTACTTCCATCGTTCCAGGATTGGGCAACCTCACAGTTAATTACAACCGCTCCGAGAATTACAATCCACCACCATATTATTGGTTTAGTGTATGCGGAGGCACATTCGCAAATTCCATGTATTTTGCAGCAGGTAACACATCCATTTTAATTAATAATCTAACATCCAATATTTCTTGCAATATTGGTTTGAGAGGTGTTAGTATCGTTGGTAACACTGGGAATTCCTACATGTCAATGGCGCCGTATAGAATTGGGAATGTCCCTACCATTCTTTCCATTATACCCGGATTAGGCAACCTCACAGTCAATTATAGACGTTCCGAGAATTATAACCCCGTTCCAACCTATTACTATAATGTATCCGGTAATACATTCTTACAAACACCATATTCCGGCGCAGGAAACACCGGAATCGTCATACCAGTATCATCCAATTTATCTTGCAACATTGGTTTGATGGGAGTTAGTGATGTTGGAAACACCAATATATCCTATTCAGTATCACTCCCGCCATATCAAATAGGTACAGACCCGATAATCACTTCTATTAAACCAGGATTAGGCAACCTCACCGTCAATTATACGCGCTCTGAAAATTATAACCCAGTTCCGACCTATTACTATAATGTGAACAATAACACATTCACAAACTCCCCGTATTACGGAGCAGGCAATACATCCATTTTTTTAAGCGGATTTACAACTGCAACTGAATGCAATATCGGGTTGAAAGGCGTTAGTTTTGTGGGAAATACCAATACTTCCTACTTTACAGCGACCCCTTATATACGCGGCACATCCCCGTCTATCAATTCCTTAACACCCGGGATTAACAGTCTGTCCATCAATTTCAATAAAGCAACAGGTTGGTTTCCCGACCCCTATTATTATTACTCATCCGATGGCGGAATCACATTTGCAAACTCTACTTATAATTCAAATTTATTTCCTATATCAATAAACACTCCAAACCCAATCTCTTATACGATTCAACTGAAGGGTGTCTCCACCGAGGCAGGTAACACAAGCGTGGCGACCGCGACTGGTATTCCATATGTATTGGGAACCACTCCCAACGTGATTGTATCCCCAGGACCCGGCAAAATCAGTGTCCGTTATTCACAAGATGTTTCCGGAACATACACGACCAATTGGTACTATTATTTGAACGACGTTTCGAATTCAGCGCCACAATCAAATCCATTCGATTTATCCGGCGCCCAAATCACCGACACCTCGCCTTATTCACTCTATATGGTGGCGAGTAATCCGGCAGGTGATATTTCTTGCAATACTATTACAGGCAATGTATTCGGCAGCAACCCGACCGCGTCTCTTATACCCGGCATCAATCAAACCACGGTCTATTATTCGCAAACCGTATTAGGCACTATTGGCACCACCTATTTATATTATTTCGACGGGCAGACTAACCCCGTACCACCCGAGAATCCATTCACACTAACCAATCTGACGAGCACCTCTCCTTATTCTCTCTATATTATTGCGACGAATCCAGCAGGTGATATTTCGTCCAATCCCGCGTACACAGTAAACGTATTCGGGACAAAACCGAATATCGACAAAATCCCCGGAAAAGGTGTAATTACCATCCAATATTCACAGGATACCGCGGGAACCTACCCGACCAATTGGTACTACTATTTGAACGACATTTCGTATTCCGTCCCGATAAACACGACCAATTCGTTTGATATTTCCGGGGCGGTTCTTACAAGCGGGTCGCAGTATAAAATCTACATCATGGCGCGCAATCCAGCAGGCGATATTTCGTCGAATGTACTGGCGGGAGACCTATTGGGAAGCGTCCCCACATTATCGGTCACTGACGGCATCGGCAAAATTACTGTACAATATTTGCAGTCCACCGTAGGAACTGGAACAACCTACTGGTATTACTATTTGAATGGCACTCCGTATCTTGCCCCACAAACAAATCCGTTCGATATTTCCGGTGCGCTATTGACGGGCACCTCTCCGTATTCCATCTATATGTTGGCAAACAATCCCGCTGGCGATTTGTCCACCAATCTAGTGAGAGGCAATGTATTGGGAAGCAAACCGAGTGCCTCTCTTATACCCGGTATTAACCAACTCACCGTCAATTATTCGCAAACCATATTAGGCACAATTGGTACCACGTATTCCTATTATTTAGACGGGGAAATACAACCCGTTCCAGAAGAGAATCCGTTTACCATAACCAATCTGACAAAGACCTCTCCGTATTCACTCTATATTATTGCAACGAATCCTGCGGGCGATATTTCGTCGAATGCGCCTTATACCGGATATGTATTCGGGACAACCCCCGCTGTTACCGTAGACCCTAGTTATGGTAAAATCTCCGTCGCATATTCACAAACAACGGCGGGAACCGACAACACAAGTTGGTACTATTATTTGAATGACGTTTCTAATTCAGCACCCGCGAGTCCATTCGACTTATCCGGCGCGTTATTGACAGGCACGTCGCCGTATTCGATTTATATGTTGGTGCGAAACCCGGCAGGAGATTTGTCTACCAATGTAGTGAGAGGCAATGTATTCGGAAGCGTCCCCACATTATCGGTAACTGAAGGCACTGGCAAAATAACCGTACAATATTTGCAGGATATTTCCGGAACCACACCAACAAAATGGTATTATTATTTGAACGACGTTTCCTATTCGACACTGCAAACAAATCCGTTCGATATTTCCGGTGCACTACTGACAGGCACGTCGCCGTATTCCATCTATATGTTGGCAAACAATCCCGCTGGCGATTTATCCACCAATCTAGTGAGAGGCAATGTATTTGGCAGCAAACCAGTTATCGTGTCTATTACACCGGGTTCTAATCGGACGACGATTAATTATTCGCAGGTTACCACGGGAACCGCAAACACGACTTTTTATTATTATCTCAATGACGTGTCTTACAATGCACCGGCAAGCGGATTTACTATATCAGACTTAAGTAGCACAAATCCGTACACATTTAGAATATCTGCTGTAAATCCCGCGGGTACTATTGACTCCGACTCTTCCTATATTAATGTATTTGGTAGCAAACCGACTGCCACTGTTACACCGGGAATACAAAAATTAACCGTTAGTATTTCACAAAGTTCGGCAGGGACATCCACAACTGCATACTATTATTCGGATTTGTCTAACGGGTTGCCACGTAAAGGAACAGGGGCAGCGACATTCGACATATCTAATATTACAACCACGCAGACATTTTATGTAGTTGCGTCGAATCCTGCTGGGTATTTAGTATCTGATTTGAGTTTTATAGGAACTCCGTATTTAGTCGGAACCGCGCCGTCAGGGTTGTCTGTGTCGCCGATTAATGGGTCGGAGACCTCGATGCGCGTCGTTTTCACAGATTCGTCGGGAGGATATCCCAGTTTGGATAGATACCAGTATTCTCTTAATAGCGGCAGTTTCACAGATATCTCGGCAAATAACCCTCTCATTATTACGGGATTAACACCCGGGTCTACTTATTCGGTTGCATTGAAAGCGGTTTCCGGTTCAGCATGGACATCCCCCGCCTCGTCCTATTCGTCTGCTGTTCGAATATACAAAATAGGGTCGACGCCGAACATATTATCTGTTTCCCCTGTCGACGGAACGGAGACGTCGTTGCGCGTATATTTCGACGATTCGTCGGGAGGATACCCCGGGGTGCAAACATACCAGTATTCGACGGACGGTACCAATTATTACACTGCAAGTAGCACCACAAGTCCAATTACAATTGTAAATTTGTCAGCGGGGACTTTGTATTTAGTGCGGTTGAAAGCACTGTCTGGGTCGGCATGGACATCCGCCGTGTCTACTGCGCCGTTGTCTATTAGCACAAACAAGAGAGGTTCCGCCCCAATAGTGACGCTCACACCAGGTTCGAACCAATTAACCGTGAATTATTTGCAGAATATCTCGGGAACCTCTCCGACTACGTTTTATTATTCGCTGAATAACGGCACATTAACCGCGACTCCATCCAACCCATTTACATTAAGCGGATTGACGAGCACATCTCCTTATTCTGTTTATGTATTGGCGCGTAATCCAGGCAGCGATATTTCTTCCAATTTGGTTATAGGAAATGTATTCGGAAGCGCACTATCGATATCGCTGACGCCTGGAACCAATAAATTATCTGCTGTAGTGAACCAAGTTAATTTCGGAACATCCCCGACCACATACTATTATTCTTATTACGCCGACGGGTCGTCACGAATAGGACCGGTTACATATCCGAATTTTGATATTAGCGGTCTTATTAGTCCAACACCATATACAATTTATGCAGTAGCGTCCAATCCAGCAGGTAATTTAGTTTCCGCGGGAGCGTCGGCGACTCCAAATGTGTTGGGAACTGCCCCACCCTCCATCGTTTCCGTTTTACCTGGACTAAATAAATTAACAGTTACATTTGCAGGTTCATCGGGAGGTTATCCTCCACCGACTTACTATTATTCTTATTTTGCTAGTGGGTCGAGTCCATCCGGTCCGGTGACGTCGCCGTTTGATATCAGCAATATATCTGTGTTAAAAACGGTGTATATTGTGGCGAATTATGTGGCGGGAAATTTAGTGTCATCTGGTCAAAGCGGGACTCCTTATTTAATAGGAACCACGCCTACAATACTTGCAGTCACTCCCGCAAAAAATAGTTTGATTGTGGATTTTAGCGGGTCGGTCGGCGGAGTTCCTGCAGTGACTACTTATTTGTATTCGGTAGACGGCGGTTCCTATGTAGATGCCAATACTGCTGTGTCTCCATTAACCGTCTTAAATTTGACGAAATCCCAGGCATATTCGATTCGAATTATTGCTAGTAATTTGGGAGGATTGACGGCAGCGTCAAATGCGATGGAAGGTACTCCGCAAGTCAATGCCGACCAAGGGGTGGTTACACCGCCGGTGTTTTTTGCTAAAACCGCGTTTTTCAATAAAACGAATTTCTGGAAAAGGACTTCGTTCTGGGCAAAACGTTAGTAGTGGTATGGTTCAATATGTGATAAACGATTATGACATATTGATATAGAGTAAACATGACGTCCATTCAACAAAACCCGAACTCTAAAGAAATCGACGATATTAGGTCAATGTCCGACTTCAAAGGCATCACCTTCTCCGGATACAAGAAAACCGAGGTTCGGAATCAGATGCTCCGCAATATGATTCAGGGGCGAATCGAGCAGGCATGTTATTGGTGCGCAGAATTAGTTTGCGCCGGACAGTATTTAGACGCATGGGAGAATATTTTCCACTTTATGACAAAACATATCCATTTAGGGAATCCGAAGATGCCGATTTATGTTGCGTCTAGGTTCAAGGTGTTTCGTAATATAATGGGAGAGGGACTTTATACCAACGAATTACATTTGCGGAATCACGCGGAAATTCGGAAAATATTTGCCGAGGTGATTTGCAATCTGACTTTGTCGCCTCGGAAACCGAGTTTTGAGGCAGTGAAAATACAGCGACAAGAGGAGTTCGATATGACACAGATGAAAGACCGACTGAAAGCGCCGTCGACTGAATACGCTTGCGGGGCATTCCGGAAAAGGGGCGACCCCCAGGAATTATTTATTGCGGTGAATGAATTTGCCTATCAACTGGCAGCACGGAATATGACGATGTGCTGCTACTGGATAGAATGGATGATGGAATTCGATGCGGCATGCCGGGGGAAAAAACAGGTCGTCCGATGCGATAACCGGGATTATGTAGATGAGCGCAAGTATAGGGGGGATTTGATATGGATGCTTTGGGATGCGATAATGGAGTCTTGCGATGCACGAGCGGATGCATTTGTCAAGCGGGTCATGGA
>Ga0214919_10007602_pt1 | contig 14561 bp, 14 predicted proteins | sample LL1503_MetaG_FD_177994 | JGI IMG/M metagenome (GOLD analysis project Ga0214919, IMG submission 177994) | Freshwater microbial communities from Lake Lanier, Atlanta, Georgia, United States - LL-1503 | ecosystem: Environmental > Aquatic > Freshwater > Lake | place: USA: Georgia | collected...
TTTTCGAAGAATTTCATGATAATGTCCACATTGGCATTGGTTGTGATATCGGTTGTTAGTTACATTTCGTGGTCGCTTCTTGTAATAATGATATCAGGAATTGACAGATATTCCGTTTCATTTGCCGATGGCTTTCAAGAACATTGTATGTTTTTATTTACATCATTCAAAGCATACTGGGCGTTTTATATTGAATATCGTTCGTTGATAAAATTTGCAACAAAAGCGTTTTTTCTTCCAAAATTGATTGTTTGCACGGTAATTCCTTACGGTATACTTGCTTGTCTTTTATGGATATTTCGCGTGCAGATTGCGGAAATGAGACCGTATAAAAAAGGAGAATCCCTCCACGGTGATGCTCACTGGGCAACATCGGCAGAAATTAAAAAAGCGGGCTTGTTTTACAAAGAAGGACTTTTGATGGGACAATATAAAAGCGGAACATACTTTATTGCGAAGGATTATCAACACGTATTGTTATTTGCACCGACAGGTTCCGGTAAAGGTGTTGGGTTTGTAATTCCGAATCTTCTGTTTTGGAAGGAATCGGTTTTTGTGCATGATATTAAACTTGAAAACCTTATGCTTACAAGTGGTTATCGTGCAAAGGTTTTAAAGCAAAAAGTTTACGCTTGGGTTCCTGCCGCTTCAAACGGTCTTTCACATTGTTACAATCCGCTGGATTGGATATCTTCCAATACTGGTCAAATGGTCGATGATGTTCAAAAAATTACAAGTATTTTGATTGAAAAACAAGAATTCTGGGAAAACGAAGCAAGGGCATTAATTACAGGGGTTATTTTGTTTTTAATAGCAGACGAAACAAAACCAACTTCGTTTGGTGAAGTTGTTCGAACTCTTCGTAGTGATGACACGGCACATATGCTTGCTTCTGGTCTTGATGTTTTTGGCGATAAAATTCACCCAGTAGGCTACATGAACCTTGCGGCGTTTTTGCAAAAGGCGGATAAGGAACGCTCTGGTGTAATTTCAACTGCAAACTCAAGGCTTGACCTTTGGTCTAACCCAATTGTTGATAAAATAACTTCAAGAAGCGACTTCAACATTGAAACATTTAAACATGTTACGACAACAGTTTATGTTGGTTTAACACCGGATAACATCATGCGTTTGCGTCCTTTGATGTCCATGTTCTACCAACAGGCCTCCCAATTCTTGACCAAACACATGCCAACACCGGATGAAAAATATGGTGTATTATTCATGATGGATGAGTTTCCGACTCTTGGCAAAATGGAACAATTTCTTTCGGGGATTGCATATTTCCGTGGTTACAAAGTTAAGCTTTTTTTGGTTGTTCAGGATACGCAACAGCTTAAAGGAGCATATGAAGACACAGGTATGAATTCCTTCCTTTCCAACTCATCGTACCGTGTAACTTACGCTGCCAACAATATTGAAACAGCAAAATTGATTTCCGAACTTGTGGGTAACAAGACAGTTGCTTCGGAATCAATGAATAAGCCAAAATATTTCGATATGAACCCAACTTCGCGGTCACTTTCACTTTCAAAAGCACAAAGGGCATTGCTTTTACCACAGGAAATTTTGCAAATGGACAAAAAATGGCAAATTATTTTGATCGAGGCCTCTTCCCCAATTAAATGTAGTAAAATTTTCTATTATAAGGATAAATTCTTCACGAAACGCCTTATGAAGCAAATTGAACTTCCAAAACAGGAATTCACTGGTGGTAAAAAGAACGAAGACACGCTTTCAGGCAAAGTTGATGATGTTAAAATGCTTGCGAATCACAAAGATGCCAAGCCGTCTGAAAAGCCAAAAGAAGAAGAAAAAAGACCTGAAGATTCAGCTGCTGCTTAATTAAGGAAATCCATTGAAACATCAACTGCGTTAACGGAGTGAGTCAAATTTCCAATTGAAATGTAATCAATATCAAGTTCGCGATAATTCACAATGTTTGAAATGTTAATTCCGCCCGAAACTTCAATTCTGATTTTGGAATTTTTGCGAATGATATCGCTTGCTTTGGCAATTTCAGTAATGGACATGTTGTCTAGCATAATGATATCAACTTTTGAAGCAATTGCTTCTTCAACTTGCAAAATGCTTTCACATTCAACTTCAATTTGCATTGACGGCTGATTTTTTTTAACAAGACGCACCGCCTCTGCAATACTTCCCGCCGCCATTATGTGATTGTCTTTAATCATAACCATTTGTGCAAGGTTCATTCTGTGGTTGAAACCTCCACCAATTACAACGGCATATTTTTGAAGTTTTCGAACCAATGGTACGGTTTTGCGTGTATCAAGAATCTTGATTTTTTGGTTATTCAGCACTTGAACAAATGCATTAGTTTTTGTTGAAATTGCACTTAAATGCTGAATTAAGTTCAAGCACGAGCGTTCAACTTGGAGTAATTCCTTCACTGATGCCTTGCCGGATATCACGCTTTCGCCATATTGAATCACACTGCCGTCTTTCTTGCAAATATCAAGCGAATAATTTGCCATAACGGATTCAAACGCCTGAAAAACGGAATCAACTCCACATAAAATGAATGGTTCAAGATTTTTTGAAATTATGCGAAAGTTCTGTAATTTGTTTTGTATAATAATCGAATTCGTTGTAACATCGGAAAATGCTTGGTCTTCTTTCAAAATTGCCATGATATCCGCTTTTGTAATGTTCATAAAATGCCGTGAATTTTTTTAGTTGTTTGAATGTCTTGCATAATTTGAAAATGCAATTCATTTATGCTTGAAAATTGTTTTTCTTGACGAATCTGCTCCAAGAACGAAATTTTTGCTTTGGTGTTGTAAATATTTTGCGAAAAATTGAAAATATGCGTTTCAACAAGTGGTTGTGAGTTATTTTTAAATGTTGGTTTTGTGCCAAAATTGGAAATTGATGGAAAATTTTGCCCGTTAATTTGGGTAATTGTGGCGTAGACTCCAAACGAAGGGCGAATTTTATTTTCAGGAAAAATCATGTTGGCAGTTGGTGTTTTAAGGGAAGTTCCTGCAATTTTCCCCCCGTGAATAACTTCTGCCGTTAAGTGAAATGGAATGTTGGAAATTTCTGCGTATTTCAGGAAATCGCCTTTTTCAACATATTTTTTTAAAAATGAGGACGAAATTTTCGCAAAGCCGTCAGTAATTGGTTCAATTATGTTTACATTTATTCCAAAATTGATAATTTCTTCAACGCCGTGGCTTCTATTCTGCCCGAAACGAAAATCACTACCAACGGTAATGTTTTGCGTAATTTGCTGAAGTTTTTCAAGAAAATCGTTTCCGTTAAGGTTCGCAAGTGCGTGGTTGAATTCTAGAATCAGGAGGTTTTCAATGCCAAAATTTTCAAAAATTTCACACTTTTCTTCGTGTGTGTAAATCAATTTTTCTTGAATTCCACGCGACCTTCCAAAAAAAATATATGGCAGGGGTTCAAATGTTAAAATGCTTGAATTTCCCTGTGAAATAAGGGTTTCATGCCCTTTGTGAATTCCATCGAACTTACCAATGCAAAGGTTTTGAGTTTTCACATTTGGGAAATTATTGCAATCAAACTTGAAAATTTTCATTGTTTAATATGCTTAATTGTGCCAATTATCGCATTCACTGGGCGAACATAAAGCGGCTGCGTGTAAATTTCTGGTTTTCTGAAGAAAAATCGTTCAATTAATTGCCTTGCGTTTGGTGTTTGGCTTTGAATTTTCAGATTCTTTAAATGTTCAATTTCGGAAAATTCCTTGTGCGAAACTTCGCCGCCAATTCCACCTTCAAAGGACTGAACATAAAAAGTATCCTTAATTGCATTCACTGCGATTGCTTGTTTTTCTTCGTTTAAAACACAGGCTTCAAGGGTTGAAATTCCAAAAAGCGGAATGTTAAAAGGGGTAACAAGCCCAAGTGCAAACGCAATGCCAATGCGAATTCCGGTGAAGGATCCCGGGCCATGGTTCACAATCACTGCATCAAGATTCTTCACTTTTATGCCATTTTCGGTGAGTAATTCTTGCGTGAAATTTGGCAGTGAATTTGTGTGGCTGTTGCGTGTTTCGTCAATTTTTTCGTGAAACTTTCCATTAATAAAAAGGCAAACCGAACACTTGTTGAAGCAGGTTTCAATTGAGATAAGCATTTTAGTAGTCAATATTATTTGGATATGCTTTATTATTGCCGAAAAATTTGATTTCGGGATAGAGGGACTTTAAAACAACAATTGCTAAACCTAAAACCTTAATAAAGCTTGTTGCAATTATTGTGTTAATAATTGATGGCGGTATGACAATTCCTTTTTCCGTGAATGAAAAATACTTACACACTATCCAAAAAATGCCGATTGTAAAAATTGTTATGTAAAACATAACAAACCCTGACCAAATACCCCTTAGTTTCCGATCGGATTTACGATCTTTGTCGTCGTGCTCTGCGGGAGTGAGATATTCTTCTTTGGATTTTCTCTGAGTTTGAGCTGTACTCATAATTGAAAAACTATATGACATTTTTCATCACATTGGAAAAGTAGCTTTCAATTTTATGAAGTGGTATTTCAGTCTTCCAACCAGCTTTATTCTTCTGAATTATTTCATACCAAGGACCATCTTCTTCGTGCGACCAATCTGACAGTCTTCCACCGGTGACCTCACCCCATTCTTTTACTGTTTGTTCAAGAATTGTCTTAAGATTGCCTTCAACTGAAATGTGATGATTTATTGATGTATTAAGAATTTCATCATCATATTTTTCATACACATTTTCAAAGACTGGACCATATGGCCAAGCTTTTGGAAGTTCGTCAAATTGGTTTTGCTCGTCAATTACATTGTTCATTAGTGAAAATCCAAGGAAGAGGTATAACAGTTTGTGAATTTTTGTTTTACCAATCTCGTATCCGTGCTTCCTGCAAAGAAATACGATATCTTTTGCTAAATCAATAGTATTCATATTATTTTGACAACAGTTATTTGTGTAATATATGTATTTTTTTTGCCACAGTCAAGAACATTTTGTCAAGGATATTTTGTCAAGCAGATTTTTCCTGTAAATTTTATTTCTTCGCCTGAAACATTGGGTGAAATTTTTCAACAGTATTCTTGATGTCATCGGCTTTTATGTGCGTGTAAATTTCTGTTGTGGAAATATCGCTGTGACCAAGAAGTGTTTGAAGAAGGCGTAAGTCCATACCATTTTGGTAAAGATGCGTCGCAAATGAGTGCCGAAGTTTGTGAGGCGAAAGCCTTTCGGAAAGGTTCACAATGCTTGCAACGGCGCGAAGGTTCATGAAGACGGCTTCGCGGGATACATGCCCAAGCTTTGCATTTGAACAAAAAACGAACAAATTTTTCTTATTTGGCAAATATTTTTCACGAATTAAAAGATACTTTTCAAGTGCGAATTGCGTTTCTTTATCAAAAAAAACTATGCGTTCTTTGTTGCCTTTTCCGGTAACTATCACTTTTTTTTGAACCTTACCGTTTGAATCCAAGATATCGCTCATTTGAAGGCTTACGCATTCGGAAATTCGAAGTCCGCTTGAATATAAAATGCGAAATATTGCGTTGTTTCGAATGCCTTCCTTCGTGTTTTTTGAACTTGTATATGCAAAAAGTTCATCAATTTCCCCAGTTGTGAGGTAGAATGGCAAATTCAGCGACTTCTTTGGAATTTCAACTTCTAAAATCGGGTTTTGTGAAACGGCATTTTGTTCAACCAAAAACGCAAAAAACGACCGAAAACAGGAAATTTTCCTTCGAACGCTTGTTGCTTCTGCAATTTTGACAAATCCGAATTTGTCCGTTAGGAAATATTGGGAAAAATACTCACACAAATCGTTTTCCGTGCATTGCTGGAAACTTTTCTGTGTTGTAACAAGAAATTTGTGCAATAACACTAAATCACTTTCATACGATGCAACCGTGTTTAAGGATTTATCAACACCAATGTTTGCAATGAATGATTTAATGAAATCGCTTGAATTCATTGAAGATTTTTCACAATTAAGTTGTAAGATTCCCGCATTCTTTCTGCTCCAATTTTAAGGGCTTCGCTCCAAATTGAAGGTGCTTCGTCATTGGCACCATCTGAAACAAATTTAACGCAAATGAATGGAATGTTTTCCAAAAATGCAACTTTTGCAAGTGCAAACCCTTCCATATCAACAACATTATAAAGTTCATTTCCTGTAATTTTCGTTTCGAAGGAATCGCCCGTACCACATGTTCCCTTATTTTGGAAGAGTTGTGAAATTGGCGATGGTATTTCAAGAATCTGTGGCGTGGAATCGCTTGGTGTAACGAAATTTTCATAACCAAAAACCGTGGCGTTCATATCGCGTTGAATAAATTTTTCACACAAAACCATTTGCCCGTAATTGAAGTTTTTGCTACCTGCCGTTCCAAGATTTATGATAACATCTGGGCGATTTTGCAAAATTGCTTTTGTTAAGGAATAACTTGCGTTCACTTTTCCAACGCCGGTGTAAATAATATTGGTATTTGCAAATAGGTTTTGCGTTTCCTCTTCAAGAGCAAAAACCGTCAGAATTTTCTTCATATTATTTTCAAAATTTTTGGTTTAATTCCTTTGAATTCAAAGTTGTTAAGGGTGGAAATGTTTAGAATGCAAAAGATTTCCTTTACATCGTATCCACATTTTTCGGCTAACTTGCAAGAAGCTTCAAGAGTTCCACCCGTTGCAAGAACATCGTCAATTATGCAAATTTTGCCAGATCCTTCTTGCATTTCAATTGTGTCAAATCCATATTCAAGGGAATATTCTTGGCTGAATTTTGGCGGTGGAAGTTTGCCTTTTTTGCGAATCATAACAAAGCCTTTCCCAAACTTTTGTGCAAGTGCAGAAGCGATTATAAACCCGCGAGATTCCACCCCAACAAAGAAATCAATTTCTTCAATTTGCGAAATGCAATCTGCACATTCCTCAATTAATTCGGGGAAATGGTTTTGAAAGACGGGGGAAAGATCTTGAAAAATAATACCTTCTTTTGGGAAATTTGGAACGATTTTTGTGAAGTTTAGTGCTGACATAAGATAAAATATACGCTAAAATTAAATTCCCGCCCAAACATTTTGCACATCGTCAAGGTCTTCAAGAGCATCAATAAATTTCTGGATTGATTCAACCTTACCTTCAGGAGCTTCGTTTTGCGAAATAGGGCGGTATTGAATGTTAGCTTCGATTGGATCGCCAAAAATTTTTGAAACTTCGCTTTGTAATTTGTGAAAATTTTCAAATTGTGTGGTAATTTCAAAGTAATCTTCAATTTCTTCAACATCATCTGCACCAAATTCCGCTGCTTTTTCGAATAGAGAATCAAAATCAATACCATTTTTGTTGTAAAGAATAACCCCAAGCCTTGTGAAAATGAAGTCTAAGCTTCCCGTTTCGCCCATATTTCCACCACATTTTGTTGCAAGTGATCTAATTTCCCCAGCAGTTCGGTTTTTGTTGTCCGTTAATGCTTCAACAATAATTCCAACACCAGCAGGACCATAGCAATCATAACGCATTGCTTCGAAATTATCGCCTTCGTTTGCACCTGTTGCTTTTTTTATGGCAGCATCAATTTTTTCCTTTGGCATGTTCATTCCCTTTGCTTTAATAATTGCCAAACGCAATCTGGGATTGAACTCTTCGGAAGGTTCGCCATTTGCAGTTTTGATTGCCGAAATGATTTCGCGTTGAATTTTTGTGAAAATTTTGGATTTCTTGGCGTCGGCTGCTCCTTTTTTGTGCTTAATGTTTGCGAAGTGTGAATGTCCTGCCATTTTTTGTTCTGATAATTTTAAAACTTTGATAATTTATTTTGGCAAAGAATGTAAATGTCAAGAATGTTTCGCTTGAGTGTTTGTTTTTTGAGGAAGATTTTTTTTGGGAATTGTGGGAAACCTAAGGCATAAAACAAGTTCACACCTTAGGTTTTTTGAAAAGTATTAGTCTTTTTTCTTTGAAAAGAAAGATTTTACGCGGCTGACAGGTCCGCGATTGCCGTCGCGTCTATCGGAATTTCCGCCTGCGTATGGTCTTCTTTCACCATCAAACGAGCGTTGTGGACGATCACCAAACGATCTTTCACCATCGCGTTGTGGACGATCAAACGAGCGTTGAGGTCTGTCGGAATTGCCAAAGTCTCTTTGAGGACGGTCAGAATTTCCTCCAGCGTAAGGTTTGCGTTCACCATCAAATGAGCGTTGAGGTCTGTCGGAATTGCCAAAGTCTCTTTGAGGACGGTCAGAATTTCCTCCAGCGTAAGGTTTGCGTTCACCATCAAACGAGCGTTGAGGACGATCTGAATTTCCAAAATCTCTTGGAGTACGCTCTGTTCTGTCGCCGTATGGTCTTCTTTGGCCTTCACCTTGATGTGCAGGTTCAGCGAATTTTCTGTCGCCAAATGATCTTCCGGTTGAGCCACCGTGAACACCTCTTTGCCCGCCAAATCCACCTGAATGTCCGCCTCTGCCACCGCTTGAACCACCACGACCTCCACTGCTTCCGCCTCTGCCACCAAACGATGGTTCTGCTGTGTCGGAATCAATTTGACGCAAAATGTTGTTGTGGAATGTTTTATCAGCACGAGTAACAAGCGTAATAGCAGTTCCATTTGCACCACCACGACCAGTTCTTCCAATACGGTGAGTGTAATCTTCAAATGCGCGTGGGGTATCGTAGTTAATCACAACTTTAATGTGGGCAATGTCAATACCACGAGCCATAACATCCGTTGCAATCATCACTTTAAACTTTTCTTCGCGGAATTGTTTTGTAATGTTTTCGCGTTGTCTTTGACGAAGATCTCCGTGAATTGCACGAGCTTCAATGCCATCAGAACGAAGCCATGATTCAAGGTCGTCTGCAACGCGCTTCATGTTCACGAAAATCAAAATTGTGCCTTCTGTTGCTGTAATTTCTTTAAGAACTGTTGGGTACTTTTCCTCTTCGCGAAGTTCGATGAATTTTTGCTCAATATTAGCATGGGTTTCCTTTGGTGTTTCAATGTTAATTTCAACAAAGTTTTTCAAATAAGATTTTGCTTGGTTAATAACACTTCCGCGTTTGGTTGCTGAAAACATTAATGTTTGGCGTTCTTTTGGAAGGCGTGAAACAATGTTTGCGATGTCTTCTCGAAAGCCCATGTCAAGCATTCTGTCGAATTCGTCAAGGATAAGAATTCCAAAGTGGGATATATCAATTGTGCGGCGTTTCATGTGGTCTTGAAGTCTTCCCGGTGTTGCAACAACAATTTTTGGATTTTTTTTCAAAGCAAAAATTTGGTTTTCCATTGAAGCTCCGCCAAACACACACGCTGTGTTAATTTGGTCGCGACCTCTCATTGATTGAATTACCGTGTTAATTTGAAGTGCAAGTTCGCGAGTTGGAACCAAAATTAAGGCATAATTTTCAGGGTTTTCCAGAATTTTTGTTATTAGTGGAATAACGAATGCGCCGGTTTTGCCACTACCAGTTTTTGATGAAGCAAGAATATCCTTGCCTTCTAGAATTGCAGGAATTGCTTTTGACTGAATTTCAGTTGGAGCAGTATAACCCATGGCGGTTAGCTTGTCTATTAAAGACTGTGGAACATTTAGTGTAGAAAAATTTGACATATGTGCAAATAAGTTGATAAGTTAAGAAATATAACGAAAAATTTCAAAGGAAGATTTCTGCAAGTGTTATATTGAAATTATTTTTCTATCAAAACAAACCTGCCAATGCAATTTTTTTTGTATGTATTAACATAAATTTTAATATGCAAGAAAAATTTAAGGAAAAAATCTAAAAAAGTTCTTGACATTTCAATTTCCATAAATTTTTAGTTTAGTCTAAAAAAATTACATCAAATTAAAAATGAAAACAAACTTTAAAATTTTGAAAAATATCCGAATGCGAATGCGTTAATAACCAATTTGTTTTTCTGTAATATTTTCCATATTTTTAAGTTTTGTTTATGTCAATTTTTGCCTCAAATTTTATCAAATCAGCATCGTTTGAATTCTTCCCGCCTTTATCAGAAAAATCTTTTGCGTCATTAGAAGCAAAAATCGTGTCCTGTTTATCATTGGTCATGCGCGAAGTTCGTTTCAATTACATACGGAGCATCTAGTTCTGGTCAGGAAAAAACAATTGCGTTTTTAAATTACTTTGCACAAAGGTATCCATCTTTGATATCAAAAATTGCTTTGCATATAACCTGCACCGAAAAGACAAAAATTGAACTTCTACAATCCGTTTCGCACTTTTATAAATTCGGAATTCGCCAGTTTGTTGTAATTCGTGGCGATGGCACAATTCACGAAAAAGGCTTCAGATATGCTTCCGAACTTGTTGAAGCAATTCGAAACAATTTTCTTGATGTTGCGATATACATTGCGGGGTATCCTGAAAAAAATGAAGAAATTGAGTTTACGAAAAAAAAGATTGATCTTGGTGTGAATGCTTGTATTACGCAAGTTTGCTTTAATTGTGAAAAAATTTCACAATTTCGTAAAAATATTCAAATTCCAACTCTTCCTGGGTTAATTCTGCCAACGGAGAAATCTTTAGAATTTGCAAAAAAACTGGGAATTGAACTTCCTCATGTTCCAAATCCTTCATTATTTCTTCGCAAGCAAATTGAAAACTTAATTGACAATGGTTTTCAACACTTTCATTTTTATACTCTTAACAATATTGATAATCTTTTATACCTCTTTTATGACACCATTTGATGTAATCGTGATGCAATTCTTCTTCACAATTTGGCCAGGATTAGCCTTTACCTGCGTAAGTAGTACTGCAATTGAGTTTGGTCGCAAGCAGGCTGTTTATTTTGGCTTGGGAGATGTCATAGCACAGGGCATTTTCAAAATTCTTGGACTAATTGGTGTTGGATTTCTGTTGCAGTCTAACGCACAACTTTATAAGTTAATACAAATTGCAGGAATGTGTTACATTATATATCTTGTATGGCAAATGTTCATTGCAAAGAATTTGAAATCCGAAATAATTTCCTCAGACGGAAAAATTCACAATGGATTATATTTTTTCCGTAAAGGCTTCACTTTCTCAATTTGTTATATTGCTTCAGCATTTCTTTATATAACAATGTTTTCTTCTTTAAATAGCAATGTAACAATGGCTGTGAAAGTTTTGCTTCTTTTATGGATGATAGGCGTGAATATGGCTTATCACTGTTGCGTTTCATGGGTGTTTACGCATCCAAATTTGTATCCAATAGTGCAAAAAAATTTGGGTACTGTAAGAAAAATTTCCCTTATAATGATGTTAATTTTTATTTGGAAGATGGTTCGTGAAATAATTTCAACTTTTTAATTTTTTATGCAATTAATCCTTTTTAAAAAATATACAAAAAATAAGAAGGAAAGCCTGATTATCATAACGCTTAATAACATTTGTAACCAATTTATGTTTAAGCATTAATTATTCCAAAACCTATTTTATTTTTTTATTTTGTCAATTTAATTTTACCTTCTATGACACACTACAAAACCTTTTCAACAAATGCAATAAGGGTTGGCTCCGATCCCGACCCAATAAACGGTTCGGTTATTCCGGGCATTTTCCAAACTTCAACTTATGTTCAACCACAGGCAGGAAAGCCAAAATGGCACGATTACACCCGTTGCGGAAACCCAACGCGTGCGAATCTTGAAGCTTGTCTTGCTTCACTTGAAGAAGCGGGGCATTGTGTTGTAACGGCATCGGGGCTTGCAGCAATTTCATGCGTTTTGAATTTATTCAAAAGCGGTGCGAATATTATTTGCGGCAATGATGTTTATGGTGGAACATATCGCCTTCTTGCAACAATTTTTGAGGATAGATACAATGTGAAATGGGTTGATACTACCGATGTTGCAAATGTTCAAAAAGCCTGCGAGGAATTTGCGTTTGAGGAAAAAAAAGTTGATTTACTTTGGGTTGAAGCACTTTCTAACCCGCTTTTAAGGATTACGGATATTGAATCTGTTGCTAAAATTGTAAAAAAAGCAAATTCCAATGCTTTAACTTGCGTTGATTCAACATTTCTAACGCCATTTTTCCAAAAACCTTTGCAATTAGGAGCAGACCTCGTCGTTCATTCGGCAACGAAGTATATTAATGGACACAGCGATGTTATTGCTGGTGCAATTCTAACGAATTCCAAAACGCTTTATGAAAAACTTTATTATGTGCAAAAAACTTTAGGTCCCTCACTTTCACCATTTGATTCTTGGCTAATTTCTCGTGGGGTTAAGACTTTGAAAATTAGAATGCTTGCTCATCAGGAAAATGCAATTCAAGTTGCAGAATTTCTGGAAAATCACCCAAAAATTGAAAAAGTTTTGTTTGCAGGTTTGAAAGGGCACAAAAATGCGGATATACTAAAAAGCCAAACTTTAAACGGTTTCAATGGCGGTGGAATGATTTCAATTTATATTAAAGGAACGCAAGAACAAGCAAGAAAGTTTGTGGAAAGCTTGAAAATTTTTCAACTGGCGGAATCTTTGGGTGGGGTGGAATCTTTAGCGTGCATTCCATCGTTAATGACTCACGCTTCAGTGCCAAAGGAAATTCGCGATGCTAATGGAATTACCCAAAACCTTGTTAGGTTTTCAGTTGGAATTGAAGGAATTGAGGACTTAATTGACGACATTACGCAAGCGTTAGAACTTATTTGAATTTTTATGTCAGGATTCTTACAAATGTTTGCGCTTTTTGTATCTTTTGATAACGCTGGTTATGTCATCAAAAATAAGTTTTGAAAGGACGACTGTGCATAATCCGATAATCATAATTGAGACTGTAATCTGAAACCAATTCATATTTAAACATTAATTGTTTAACGCTATTTTTTATTTTTTTAATTTCAACCTTTAACTTTTTAATATATATATGTCAACGACACACGCAAACATCAAAACCGCTTCACTTGGGTTTTCAAGAATAGGGCAAAACCGTGAACTTAAATTTGCTTTGGAAAAATTCTGGGCAGGGAAAATTTCTTTTTCTGAACTTGAATCTGTTGCAAAGGAAATTCGCCAACACAACTGGAAACTTCAGGAAAATCTTGATTATATTCCATCGGGAGATTTCTCATTTTACGACCATGTTTTGGATATATCATTCGAATTTTCAAATATTCCTTCAAAGTTCAGTGCAATTTCCGATGAAACCGACCGCTACTTCGCCGTTGCCAGAGGATTTCAATCTAGTTTTCAAGAAAATGGGCTAAATCTTCATGCGTGCGATATGTCCAAATGGTTCAACACGAACTATCACTACATAATTCCGGAATTCCACGCAGATGTTCAGCCGAAATATTCTCCGCGGAAATTCGTTAAGCAATTTTTAGAAGCAAAAGCTTTGGGAATTGTGACGCGTCCTGTAATAATTGGACCTGTTTCGTATTTACTTCTTGGAAAGGAGAAATCTGCGACAAGAAACGAAGTATTTTCTGCAATTTTAGAATGTTATAAAAACTTACTTTCAGACCTCAAAGCCAATGGTTGCAACGATGTTCAAATTGATGAGCCATTTTTGGCAACGGAAATTGATGCTTCAACAAAAGAACTTTATACAAAAGCTTTTGGCGAACTTTCAACAATTGGTTTGAATTTGCATTTGGTGACATACTTTGATTCCACACAAGAAAACACTGAATTTGCCTTCAGTTTGCCGGTGAAATCCGTTCATTTGGATGTTACGGAATATTCACTGCCAAAAATTCCAAAAACTGATAAGGTGATTTCAATTGGCATTGTGAGTGGGCGAAACATTTGGAAGAATAATCTTGGAAAATCTGTGAAATTTGTGCGTGAAATTGTTGCACAATTTCCGAAAAATGAAATAATTGTTGCGTCTTCTTGTTCGTTTTTACATGTTCCTTATTCAATTGAAGCGGAAACGAACCTTGATGCGAAAATTAAAAATCGACTTGCCTTTGCAAAGGAAAAAATTGCTGAAATTGATTTAATCAAAAATGCAGCAATAGCAGGCAAAATTCTTGAAAGTGAAGATTTTTCAATTCCAAAAAATGCGAAAGTTTGGGAAGAAATTGCGAAATTAAACGGGGATTATTCTCGTCAATCGCCATTTGCTGTGCGTAAAGAAGTTCAGAAATCTTTGGGAATTCCGCTTTTTCCAACAACAACAATTGGTTCCTTTCCACAAAATGATGCAATTCGTAAAAACCGTTCTGATTTCAAAAAAAGTGTGAAAACTTTGGAACAATACAACGATTTTTGCAAGGAAACAATTCGCGATTGTATTAAACGCCAAGAAGAAATTGGTCTTGACGTTCTTGTTCACGGCGAATGCGAGCGTAATGATATGGTGGAATACTTCGGCGAAAATTTTGACGGCTTTTGCTTTACTCAAAATGGATGGGTGCAATCTTATGGTTCAAGGTGTGTAAAACCGCCTGTAATTTACGGCGATGTTTCAAGAACTCAAGCAATTACCGTTGAATGGGCGAAGTTTGCGCAATCCTGTAGTAAAAAGCATGTTAAGGGAATGTTGACGGGACCTGTGACAATTCTGAAATGGAGCTTCGTTCGTGATGATATTCCCCAAGAAATT
>Ga0214919_10007604_pt1 | contig 14560 bp, 11 predicted proteins | sample LL1503_MetaG_FD_177994 | JGI IMG/M metagenome (GOLD analysis project Ga0214919, IMG submission 177994) | Freshwater microbial communities from Lake Lanier, Atlanta, Georgia, United States - LL-1503 | ecosystem: Environmental > Aquatic > Freshwater > Lake | place: USA: Georgia | collected...
GACGGAATAAAATTCACCGACTTGCAGAGACTCATTCACTTGAATGACGCCATCAATTTCTGGCGCTTCTCGGTGACTACGCGCAATGCCGGGCTCATCAACCAGAACCTCAAGTCGTTCACCGATGAGTTCGTCACGTCGTGCTGCCGTGATTTCGTCTTGAATCTCGCGCAGTTCCGCGAGTCGGTTGTTCATCAGTCCTTCGTTGACGCGATCGGGCAAGCCGAGTGCGTGGGTGCCTTCTTCTGGGCTAAATGCAAAGAATCCGCACCAATCCAATTGTGCTTGGCGAACGAAATCGAGTAACTGGTCGTGGTCGTCTTCTGTTTCGCCTGGATAGCCGACGATAAAATTGCTTCGAAAGGTTGCCGTGGGTTCAAGACTACGAATTCTCTGGATTCGTTCAAGGAATCGCGCACCGTCACCCCATCTGCGCATCCGTCGCAAGTGCGGCTTGCTGACATGTTGCAGTGAGAGGTCGAAGTACGGAACTCCGGTATTAATAATTGTGTCGATGAGTTCATCGCTTAAATCACTCGGGTACAGATACAACAATCTGGTGCGTGCAACTCGTTGGCTGACCTGGCGCACAAGAGGCACGATTGATCCGGCGCCTAACTCCCCTGGCTTGTCTTTGCCGTAACTCGCTAAGTCTTGAGCGACGAGCACGATTTCATGCACGCCGAGAGCATCAACTTCGGCGAGTATTGACTCGACAGTTCGACTGCGTTGCGGTCCGCGAAAACTCGGAATCGCACAGAACCCACAGTTGCGATCACATCCTTCGGCCACCTTGACATACGCCCATGGGGCTGATGCGGGCGGGCGTGGCAGGTTGAGTAAATCAAACGACGGTAATTCAGTCGTGACGCCGAGTGGCTTGCGTCCAAGTCGAATCGGCACGCCGAATCCAGCGATCTGATCAGCCTCAGGCAATGCGTCGGCGAGTTCTTGGCCATAACGCTCTGCCATGCAACCAGTCACCACTAGACGAGACGACTTTTTTCGCTGCTCATCAAGAGCCAGCAGTGTGTCGATGCTTTCTTTGCGCGCATCTTCAATGAAAGCGCACGTGTTCACGACAACAACATCAGCTTCCGATGGGTCTTGAGTGGCGACCAAACCTTGGTCAAGCAAAGTTCCCATGAGTTTGTCGGAGTCCACCTGGTTTTTAGGGCAGCCCAATGTCTCTATATAGAAGCGTTGCATCGCCTCTTATCCTACTCGTCGTTATGTTTTTAGTGGTTGAGGCTGAGCCCCTGATATGGCCACGGCATCGAAACCAAGCGCCCAGTACCCGACAGAGTAATAAAGGCCGTGCGATTATCAGGTCCGCCAAAACAAATGTTGGTGGTGAGTGGGTCTTGTGTGGCGACATGATCCAAGATCTCCCCTGTTGGCGAAATAACAGTGATTCCGCCGTTGAGAAGTGTTGCGACGCAGACATTGCCATCACCATCGACGGCGAGTGAATCAAGATACTGCAGCCCTGGCAGACCGCACAAGCACTGCGCCGGGTCGACCATGCCTGCGTGCTCGATGACTCCTGGCGACAGGATGCGTCGCTGAAAGACGCGACCCGTCTGCGTCTCTGCCCAGTACAAACGCGTGCCGTCAGGACTCAATCCGATTCCGTTTGGTCCTTCAACCGGAAACAATACTTCGGTGATTGCCGAACCATCTGCCTGGGCGTAATAGATGCCGGTGCGATCACTGAAACGATCGTGGCGGATTCCGTGATCGGTGAACCAAAAACCACCATGTGCGTCAAACACAAGATCGTTGGGTGCGCGTAATGCGATGTCTCCGCAATGCGTATAGAGGTCTGTCACGGCTCCAGTTGCAATATCAACTTTTTGAATTCGACCACCAATGTAGAGAGACGGATCAAATGGTCCCGGAAACAACATTCCACCAACATCAACTGGCGTAAAAGCATTTCCGTTGTTGCACAGATACAGCGATCCGTCTGGTCCGACCGCTAGGCCGTTTGGTCCACCTACAATGTCGGCAATTGTTTGTTTTGTTCCGTCTGGCAATACTCGCGTAATGCGTGGTCCAAACATTTCGACCAAGATGACACTGCCATCTGGCATGGCGATCGGTCCTTCCGGAAAACGCAGTCCGTCAGTGATCTCTTTCAGGTCCGGTGTTGACATGATCCCCCATGGTCTTTGGATTTAGTTGTCGTCTTGAGAAGATTCCAATTCCTCTATTGACATCATGACAGCGCGCGCCTTGGAGCCCTCACTCGGACCAACAATTCCGCGTTCTTCAAGCAAGTCCATTAGTCGACCAGCACGAGCGAAACCCACTTTGAGTTTGCGTTGCAACAACGAGGTCGACCCCACGCCGGCACGCACCACAATTTCAATGGCTTGATTGAGCAATTCGTCGTCATCGCTGCCACCGCCACCAAAGGAACCTGACGAGCCGCTTGCGTTGGCATCGCCTTCGATACCCGAGACGTACACAACCTCTGGTGACTGACGCCGCCAGTGGGCCACTACTTTGCGAACTTCTTCTTCACTCACCCATGAACCCTGGATACGGTTGGCCACATTGCTATTGCCTGGCAACAACAACATGTCTCCTTGACCGATGAGCTTTTCAGCACCTATTTGATCGAGGATCACGCGGCTATCGGTGAGGCTTGAAACTGCAAACGCCATACGCGCCGGAATATTTGCTTTGATCACACCTGTAATTACATTCACGCTCGGGCGTTGTGTCGCAACAATAAGATGCACTCCAACTGCTCGTGCTTTTTGAGCAATACGCGTGATGCTTTCTTCAACGTCTCGCGCTGCAACCATCATGAGATCGTTCAACTCGTCAACAACAACGACGATGTACGGCAAGCGTTTGTATTCGGGCTGACCTTCTTCAATAGGCATTTCTCCGCGATCGTACGCCGCGTTGTATCCAGTGATATCTCGAAAGCCGACTTCAACAAGCAGGTCGTATCGCCGCTCCATTTCTTTGACCGCCCAACTCAAAGCATTCGCAGCCTTTTTCGGATTAGTGACAGGAGCAGTGAGCAGATGCGGCAGACGTGCGTATTGGCCCATTTCTACTTGTTTGGGGTCAATTAAGATCATGCGAACCTGGTCGGGAGTTGTGCGCATAAGCAATGATGTAATGATGCTGTTCAGACCACTTGATTTACCAGCACCGGTTGCTCCCGCAATGAGCAAGTGAGGCGTGGTGGCAAGGTTCAAAAATACCGCGCGACCCGCAATATCTTTTCCGATAGCAACATCGAGTGGATGAACCGCCGCACGCGCCTCAGGTGATGTGATGAGGTCTCCGAGCGAAACAAGTTGGCGAGATTCGTTTGGTACTTCGACTCCAATTGCTGACTTACCCGGAATCGGCGCCAGGATGCGCACGTCAACTGCTGCCATTGAGTACGCAATGTCACGATTGAGGCTTGTGACGCGAGCAACTTTGACGCCAGGTCCAAGTTCGAGTTCAAAACGCGTCACAGTTGGACCGACTGTCATTCCCATCAGTCGCGTCTCAACTCCGTGCGATGCGAGTGACTCTTGCAAAAGTTCACCGCGCGCGGCAACGCGTGCCTTGTCAACTTCGTGTGCTTCAGTTCGTGAGAGCAATGAGTTATCCGGAAGAACCCAGATGCTTTTCTCTGCTGACGGGCCAAGATTGAGATGCGCTGGTGCACCCTGATCGCCAGAAGTTTTTCCGGGCTTTTGATGAAATTCCGGAGTGGCTGCTGGCGGTGGAGTCTCAGGCGTTTTCGTTTTTTTCAATTTCTTGGGTTGATCTGCAAAATCAGGGTCAAGACCCGCGTCATACAAAGTTGCTTGTGTTGGCAGTGGTCGAGGTTCGTTGAACTCTTTGGGTTCGTCCGTGAGATCGTCATAGACGTTGACATTGGGTCGGTCACTGCGCCCGAGTTGACGTAATCCAGTGCGTGCTGTTTGTGAGGCAGGGCCAGCCATTGTGCGTGAGAAGTCGCGCACCTTGATCACGAGTTCTGGCAATGACACGTCAGTGATAAGCAATACCCCAGACACCATGACCGCAAATAGAACAACGCTTGCACCTGCCCAGCCAATTGTTGATCTGAGTGGCTCAGCAAGAATTGCGCCCACCCATCCACCTGCATCTGACATGGCGTCAACCGCAGCGATGATTTCATTACTGCCGTTTATTAAATGCAAGAATCCCAAAGTTGCAACGACGCCAATCGCCCATCCAATGGACAACCGCACGCGATGCTCGACTTCTTGACGACGCACCATGGCAACACCGATTCCAAGAATCACTAGTGGTAGTGCAAATCTCCCGAGCCCAACAAACCAACCAAGTGATGTATCAATACCTCTGCCGACTGGTCCTGCAAGATGTAGATAGAGCGCCAGACCCAACAAGATTCCGGCACTAATAAACGCGACTCCCCAGAACTCAACTTCGCGACCAGCAAACGCTGCTCGCGTTAACGACTCAGCCTTTGCCTCACGAGCCTTCGATGCCCCAGCGCCAGCCTTGGGGCGTGAGCTTCCCTTGGGAGGTGTCTTGACGGACGAACCAGAGCGCCCAGACGATGAAGAACCCTTTGCAGACATGCCATAAACCGTACCAATGGGCATCCTGTGCTCTCGGGATACCCCTATGAACACAGGAAAACACGCAGTTGAGGCGATCTAAACAGGACCTACGTTGTCATTACGACGGGGACAATCATGGGCCGTCGCTTGGTGCGTTCATTCACGAATTTGCCCGCCGCACGCCGTACTTCTTTTTCAAGACCATCAATGTCATGAACGCCTTCAGCCAGAGCGCGCTCGACTGCGCGAGACACCGTGTCGCATGCTTCATCAAGGAGATCTTCTGCCTCAGGTGCATAGACCCAACCACGGGTAATGATTTCAGGTCCCGTCAACACACGATTGGTTTCGCTGTCTACTGTCACCACGACCACAACCACACCTTCTTCAGCCAACACACGACGGTCTCGCAAAACACCCTGTCCAACATCGCCAACGATTCCGTCCACGTACAAATTTTGTGCAGGCACCCTCGAATGAAATGAAAGTCCCTTGTCGGTGAGTTCTAAGACATCACCATTACTCACCAGCGTGATGTTGTCTTTAGCAACTCCCATTGTTTCTGCGAGTGCTGCGTTTGCCAACATATGCCTGTATTCACCATGAATCGGCACAAACCACTCTGGTTTGATGATTGATACGTACGTCTTGATTTCGTCTGCTTGAGCATGCCCAGTGGCATGCACATCGGCGATTCCGGAGTGAACAACTTTGGCGCCAGCACGCAAGAGTCCGTCGATGACTCGATTGACGTTGTATTCGTTTCCGGGAATCGCATGGCTCGACAAGATAACTGTGTCATGCTCGCCCACTTTGACAAATTTATTTTCGCCGCGCGATAACAGCGATAACGCTGACATTGGTTCGCCTTGCGAGCCAGTCGAAATAATGCAAACTTTCTCTGGGGCCAGATCACGCGCGTCGTCGATGTCGATAATCGAACTTGCTTTGACATTGAGCAGTTTAAGATCGATGGCCAATCGAACATTTTTTTGCATTGATCGCCCAAGAGTGGCGACCACTCGGCCTTGATCAACTGCAGCCTCAATAATTTGTTGAATGCGATGAATATGGCTGGCAAAACTTGCTGTAATAATGCGCCGATCTGCATGCTCAATGAAAAGTTGTTTCAGGACTTTGCCGACATTTTTTTCACTCGGAGCATGTCCTGCTTCTTCAGCGTTTGTGCTGTCACACATCAGCAATCTCACGCCATCAGACATGGCTAGTTCGCCGAGGCGAGACAAGTTCGTTCGCCGATTGTCAACGGGGGTGAGATCAAGTTTGAAGTCGCCAGAGTGAATAATGACCCCCTGAGGGGTATGCAAGACAATGGCATGAGCATGCGGAACAGAGTGAGTGACTGGCAAGAACTCAACATCAAACGGGCCAATCTTGCGACGTTCTCCATCGGTCACGGCAATGAACTCTGTCTGACGAGAGAGTCCTGCTTCTTCGATGCGATTGCGTGCAAGACCCAATGTGAGTGCTGATCCAAAGAGAGGGAATGAAAGTTCGCGCAACAGGAACTGCAGACCTCCGACATGATCTTCATGTCCATGCGTTGCGACACAGCCCACAATGCGATCTGCATTTTCGCGCAAGAAAGTAAAATCTGCCAACACAAGGTCGATGCCGTGCATATCGGCTGACGGAAACATCAGCCCGCAGTCAATGAGAAGCAACTTGTCTTGTTGTTCAATAACCATGCAGTTTCGGCCTATTTCGCCGAGACCACCTAAGAAATAAATACGTATCGGTTGGGTCATCTCAGCGAGCGGCCGCTCGAGCAAGATTAAGATTGTCGAGCACGATCTTTGCTTTTTCGAAAACAAATTCCGGTGGTGCTCCCATCGGGAGTCGGGCAGGCCCAACGTTGAATCCGAGCAACTGCATCATTGCCTTTGTGGGGAGTGGGTTTGGGGCCTCGTCTCCAGTCTCAAAGGAGAAGCTCTCAACTAAGCGATTATTAATTGCAATCGCCGTTGCAATGTCGCCTTTCTTAAAGGCCGTGATCATCTCTTTGTGGTCAATGCCTGACCAATGCGTTGCAACTCCAATGACTCCGACTCCGCCGTATGCCAAAAATGCCAGCGTCAAGCCATCGTCTCCGCTATACAACTCAAAACCTTGTGGTGCACGAGACATGAGGACAGCAGTTTCGGCTGGATTTCCGGCAGCATCTTTGACGCCACGAATATTGGCATTGTCTGCTGCAAGCGATAACAATGTCGTGGTGTTTATCTTGCGACCAGTACGCACCGGAATGTCGTACACAATAACTGGCAATGTCGTAGCGGTGGCCATCGCTGAAATATGTGCGGCGATTCCGGCTTGAGACGGTCTGTTGTAATACGGACATACCGCCAATATTCCGGCCACGCCGAGCGTGCTTGCTTGGCGAGTGAGATTCACAGAATGCAAAGTGTCATTTGATCCTGTACCAGCAACAACCGGAATCGTCACTGCGGCACTCACTGCTTCCCAGAGCATCATTTTTTCATCATCGGTGAGGGTGGAGGACTCACCCGTTGTTCCCGTCAGCACAAGACCGTCATTGCCATTGGCTTGCAACCATCGTGCTAATCGAATTGCCTCGTCGACATTGACATCACCATTTTCATCAAATGGCGTGATCATTGCCGTGAGAACTTCTCCAAAAATTGCCATTAAAAAGATCCTTCCGCTTGACGATCGATGCCTTGAGAAAGAATCAAATCTTCGTGTAGTTCCATCCAGATGTCATGAAAGCTATTGCACATCACACCAGTGAACATTTTTTGTTCACCCTGCTCGACTTTGGTGCAGGCGGCGGCAAGGCGAGGTGAGTATTGAGCCATGCGGTTAAGTATCTCACCAAAGCCGACGACAATCGGCTGTGTTTTAGCGTGTAGTGCAGACAGTTTGGCCACAACTGATTTGTCGTAGGACGAATCAGAGTGGTCATTGGGTTGACCATCTCGCAATTGCCATTCTCCGCAGAGTTCCTTGAAGCTGTCGTTGAGGGCTAAAAACGGTTCGTATCCTCCTGCCAGTGATTCACTGCTTGAGCCGACGTCTTCTTGCAAGGCCTCGCGATGCGCTTGTTTTCCGGCAGGAGTGAGTTGCCATAGTGATCTCGCCTCACGAAATAGCGCCAACTCATGCGATTGAAGGTGCTCAAGATTGGATTGCACCGTGCCTAAATCAAGAGTTGAGATCTCACACAGCGTTTCTGTAGTCGCAAAGCCCTTAATACGAAGGGCGTGATGAACAAGGAACTGTGGAGTTGATTGCTTCGCCATATCGCCTCTCAGCGTAGTGACTAGCAGTGGTCAACAAGGAATGGAGATGTCTTGGCCCAATTCAGATGTCTTTACCCAATTCAAAGGCCAGGTACTCTTCGCCAGTATCTTCCCAGTCCTCAAATTGAATCACGCCCAAGTCTTCAAAGCGATGACGAAGCCACTTGTCGTTGCGATCCAGAAGACCTAACTTTTTACAGTTCGGCACAATCTTGGCAAATAGCATCTGCTGAAAAAGCGTGCGGGTTGGGTCTTGCAACAAGATTGGAGCAATTTCTTTTGTGTTGACTCCGAGGCGATCCCAGACTTCTTGTTGCAAGAAACGGTCACGCATGCGAACGCTTGCCTCAAACGCAAACTCTTGACGCTCTTTGATCTCTACATCGGTCATCTGGGCATACACCTCTTGCAGGCTCAACACACCGAAAGCAACGTGACGCGCCTCGTCGCTCATGACGTATCGCAACAATTTCTTGAGCAATGGCTCCTGAGTGGTTTGATGCAAAAAGCCAAAAGCCGCAAGAGCAAGCCCTTCCACCATGATCTGCATTCCGAGGTATGTCATGTCCCAGCGGCTGTCGGTGATGATGTCGTCAAGCAAAAGACCAAGGTGGGCGTTTACTTGATATCCGCCGCCAAGTTTTTCGTCAAGGTATCGCGCAAATACTTCGACGTGTCGTGCTTCGTCCACCACTTGAGTACTTGCATAAAGTTTGGCGTCATACCACGGGACTGTCTCGACAATTTTTGCCGTACACACGAGTGCACCTTGCTCTCCGTGTAAGAACTGTGACAACTGCCAACGACGACCTTCGATTCCGAAGTCGAGCCATTCTTTGTCGCCCCACTTACTGAGCGAGGACTGAGAGAACAACGAAATATCAAACCCTGCACCGAGCGTTGCTTGATCTTGGGCAATGGTTCTTTCGATGTCGACTTCGGTCTCCCACGGAAGATCTGTCGTACCGTTCCACTGACTGGTCTTGGCTTTTTCGTACAATTTGCGCAATGGTGGTCGAGTCAGTGAATAGTCCCACGTAAACGTCGTGTCCTGCGTGTGAGACACAAGGTGCTCTGTGGCGTCTCTGTCGGTATTTGTGATGGCAAGAATCGCTTCGATGTCATTGACTTCATTGCGACCGATGAGATCTTGGTTTGCATTATCGATAACAGTCATGTGGGTTCCTTTTTTGTCTTTTTGTTGTCTTTTTTAGAGAATTGAATGAGTAGAAGTATTGAAATATGCCTGCACAAATCGGCGAGTGCTGTCTTCGTCCGAGAAATCAACAGTTTGAGAGGGCGCCAGGAAATACGAGATGACAAGACGGCTCATAATCTCGACCATTTCTGCAGCCTCTTGAGCCGTGACAAATCTTTGAGCTAGTGGCGTGATAAATGCGGTCGCGATACGAATAATGCGCGGTACTCCGCTCACCGTAAGGTCTCCAAGCGCTTCGCCTGGCGCTGTTGCCATGAGTGCGGCCAGGTGCTCGTCATGTTGAAGTTCAGAAGTTGCGACAACGATGCTGCGCACCAAGAGATCTTCAAGCGAATCTGCATCCTCAATGTGTGCTCGTAAAAGAGTGAAGAACTCTTCAAGACTGCGTTCGCGTAAAGCCTCTAATAAAACATCGCGTCCCCCCGGAAACAACCGATACACGGTGGCCCGAGACGCAGTAGCAGCCTCGCAAATGTCATCCATTGTGACATTTGCAAAACCAGACGAGTCCACACATGACCGTGCAGCATCAAGAACACTGAGATGCGCTGGACTGCGGTATTCGCTGAACTCTGCCACAGTGAGACACTAACGCCTGTTTTGTCTCACTGTCAATATCTGGACCTCTCGAGGACTCGGGAGTAATGGGCATTCCCGCTCTTTTGCTAGGATTTCATCTGTTCATCTCCTGAAAGGCCCGTATGCGTCGTTTTTTGATCTCTCTTGCCGTTGTTAGCTCATTGGGCCTTGCCGCCTGTGGAAGCTCTGATTCGAGTTCTGACACAACTGCTGCCGGCAGCACCGCCAGGATTGCCGGTGGCACTGGCAATGACTGCACCACAGACAAGACACTCACCGCTGCAACATTGACCATCGGAACGGGCACGCCTGCCTATGAGCCATGGGTAGTTGGAGATGCGCCAGAAAAAGGCGAAGGGTTCGAAGCAGCCGTGGCATACGCAGTCGCGACAGAACTTGGGTTCGATAACGAGCACGTCTCGTGGGTACGCACAAGTTTTGATGAAGCAGTGCAGCCAGGAAAAAAGAACTTCGACTTTAACTTGCAGCAATACTCCATCACCGACGAGCGCAAAAAAACTGTGAGCTTTAGCGATGCCTACTACACAACCAATCAAGCGATTGTCGGATTTGCTGATTCATCTGCTGCTGGTGCAAAGTCCGTTGCAGATCTCAAAGGACTTAAATTCGGAGCGCAGACCGGAACAACAAGTCTTGACTTTATTACTAATGTCATCAAGCCTGATGCAGAGCCATTTGTCTACGACGATAATGCTGGAGCAAAGGCAGCGCTTGAAGCCAAGCAGATTGATGCGATTGTTGTAGACCTGCCAACAGCATTTTATATCGCTGCTGCAGAAATCGAAGGCGCCGTTGTCATTGGCCAGTTCCCTGCTGATGCAAATACGACACCAGAGCAATTCGGACTGGTCTTGGACCTTGATAATCCACTGGTAGCGTGTATCAACACCGCTTTGGCAACTCTGAAAGAGAACGGAACACTTGCCAAACTCGAAACAACGTGGTTGAGCGACAAAACCGGCGCACCCGTAATTAGCCTCTAAAAATCGCAGCACTAAGTGGCGATGCGATGACCGTAGAACCACTCTCCCGCCGACAACTATTTGAACGCGCGCAACGTCGCAAATCAACGTTGATTGCAGCGGCAAGTACGTCTTCAATTGTCTTGCTCGTCGTTGTCTTGATACCAAAGATGCCCCGATGGGACCGAGTTCGGCAATCATTTTTCAACGCCGAGCGATTTAAAGACTCCTTCCCTCGACTGCTTCATGCTTTTGTGCTCGACATAAAAATCTTTGCATGGTCTGTTCCGTTCATTGTTGTACTGGCGTTACTTGTCGCAATCACTCGCAACAGCAGATCGCCTGCGCTCTTTCCCCTCCGTGCATTTGCCATTGTGTATACCGACATCATGCGTGGTGTTCCAGTTTTGCTGTGGATCTATTTGATCGGGTTTGGCGTGCCAGGCCTTGGCATGGATCGGCCATGGAACAGCCCATTGTTGTGGGGATCAGTTGCCCTGGTTTTGACCTACGCCGCCTATGTCGCAGAGGTGTTTCGTGCTGGCATTGATGGCGTACACGAGAGCCAACGAGCCGCCGCTCGGTCTTTGGGTCTGTCCAATATGCAATCACTCAGATTTGTCGTGTTGCCTCAAGCAATACGCAAAGTAATTCCGCCGCTCATGAACGATCTTGTCAGTCTGCAAAAAGATGTGGCGCTCGTCAGTTTGATTGGTCCAGTTGAAATCCTGCGACAAGCAGGTATTGACAAATCAAAGTTTGCCAACTTCACGCCGTATCTTGCAGCGGCGGCAATTTTCTTGTTGCTTACTATTCCACTGACCCGCACTACTGACTGGTTGATCGAACGCGAGCGCCGTCGCACAAGTGGAACGAGGGTGAGATGACCACAGCTAAAATCTCGCTGCGAAATATTTCAAAACGTTTTGGCGCCGTCACTGTTCTTGATGGCGTTTCACTTGACATCTCGTCGGGTTCGGTGGTGTCTATCGTGGGACCTAGCGGCTCTGGCAAAAGCACCCTCTTGCGCTGCATCAACTTGCTCGAGCACATTGACGATGGCGAACTTTTGCTTGATGGCAACGATGTTTCCATTCCGGGATTCGACCCGAATATCGTTCGTCGCAGAATCGGAATGGTTTTTCAGAGCTACAACCTGTTTCCACACATGTCTGTATTGGACAACATCACGCTTGCACTACGCCGAGTGCTCGGCCTGAGCCGCGTTGCTGCCCAAGATCGTGCTCGCGAGTTATTGGCACGATTTTCATTGAGCGATAAAGAACTCTCGTTTCCGGATCAAATGTCTGGAGGCCAGCAACAGCGCGCTGCCATTGCACGGGCCGTTGCTATGGAACCAGAAGTGCTACTGCTTGATGAAATAACCAGTGCCCTTGATCCAGAACTTGTCGGTGAAGTTCTGGATGTTGTGCGTGAATTAAGAACCGTGGGCATGACAATTGTTTTAGCCACGCACGAGATGGCGTTTGCTCGTGATTCAAGTGACTTGGTATGTGTTCTTGATCAAGGAAGAATCATCGAGAGCGGCACGCCTGCACAGATATTTGGAGCACCGCAACAGGAGCGAACGCAGCAATTTTTGCAACGGGTGATTAATTCTGGACGTTTGTAAACGTTATGTATTGGGCAATACGTAGTCCGCAAATCGATCACGTAACGTTTTTTTAGAAAATTTACCGACGCTTGTCTTGGGGACTTCATCAATAAAAACAACATCATCTGGAATCTGCCACTTGGCCAACTTTGGCGCTAAATACGTCAAGACATCTTCTTTGGTGACTGTTGCACCGGGTTCAAGAACCACGCAGGCCAGTGGTCGCTCTGACCACTTTGGGTGAGAGACGCCAATGACGGCAGCCTCTTTGATGAGGGGATGTGCCATCAGTTCATTTTCGATCTCCACAGAGCTGATCCATTCGCCACCGGATTTGATGAGATCCTTAGTGCGGTCAACAAGTCTGATGCGACCATCACTGTCCATCGTGGCGACATCTCCGGTGCGCAGCCATCCGTCCGTCGTGAAACTTTCGGCCGCCCGATCGTCGTTGTAGTACGACGATGCAATCCACGGCCCAGCACACTGCAGTTCTCCGCTGGTCTCGCCATCCCATGCAACGGCAATTGATGTACTTGGGTCAACAACACGACAGTCCACGCCAAAACTAATGACACCAACTGTTGTGCGTAGGTCTGCTTGTTGCTCTTGAGGCAAGAGTCTGTCTGCAGCAGATAATGTGCACACAGCTGCGATTGGACTTGTCTCTGTCATTCCCCATGCTTGCAAAATCGGCAAGCCTGTTTGCAGCCTGAATCCTTCGCTCAATGATTTAGGAACTGCAGATCCACCACACGGAATTGCGCGCAATGAAGATGTGTCTCGACCTTTGAGTTCTGGCAAGACGCCCATCCAGATGGTCGGAACTCCAGCGGCGACCGTGACTTTTTCTTCGACGATCAAATTAGCAATCGCTGCGCCACTCAGGTCAGGTCCTGGCATCACAAGGCTTGCGCCTGCTCCGACAGCGGCGTGTGCGAGACCCCATGCGTTGGCATGAAACATTGGCACAACAGGCAAGATCACGTCTGACTCACGCGCACCGAGTGAGTCAACTGTCATTGCTCCCATCGTGTGCAAAAACGTACTGCGATGGCTGTACACCACTCCCTTTGGATTGCCAGTCGTTCCACTTGTGTAACACATACTGGCCGCTTGATTTTCGTCTGGAGCAGCAAACTCAATCGGTTGCGAAGCAGCCAGAAGATGCTCGTAGTCGTGCACCTCAAAACCTTTCACCGATGTTGGGGCATCGCCTTTGCCGTCATCCATCACAATGAGATGCTTAACCGTGGTAAACGTCTCCAGCAATGGCGCAATCAATCCAAAAATAGACTTGTCAATAAAGATGACTTCGTCTTCTGCATGGTTCACGATATAAGTGAGTTGTTCTGGAAATAATCTGATGTTTAGCGTGTGCAAAACGCGACCAGAACACGGTGCCGCAAAATAAAGTTCCAGATGACGAGCGGTGTTCCATGCAAAAGTTCCGACACGTCCTTGGGCCGAAACGCCCAAGGTATTGAGCACTCCTCCCAGTTGACGCGTGCGGTGAGACCATGTTGCGTAATCGGTGCGCTCTTTGCCGATGCCCGTTGCGGTTATCACAGTTTTATTGCGGTGATACTTCTCGGCACGCTCAAAAATGTGATTGATCGAGAGCGATGTTGACTGCATCAGACTTTTCATGGATCCCCCTGTTGTGAGGCAACAGATTCACTGTCGCAACACTCTTACGGTAGCAATCACGCCCAAGCCGCGCCTCACGGCTACGGTGTCAATGTGCGTAAATTGGTAGTGACCCTGACTTCAGTGCTTTTTATCTGCGGAACCATTGGATCCAATATTGGGCCCGCCCTTGTTGACGAGCACCCCGTGTTTGTCTTGTTGCTGAGCGCCCGAAACCGCAACCTCTTTGGTTCTGTACCGTTCATTGATCCACTTCCATACTTTGTGATTGGCTTTGTGCGTCTGATGCTGGCTGCCATGGCACTATTTTTTGTGGGTCGTTGGTATGGCGACCGAGCCCTCAACTGGGTGTCAGGTCAGGTCAAAGAGATGCCAGCGATCTACCGCTGGACAGAGCGGGCAACAGCGCGTGCTGGCTGGTTGGCAATTCTGTTGATGCCCGGCTCAAATATTGTGTGCCTGCTGCTGGGCCATCACCGCATGGACCCTCGACGTTTTGGCGCCCTTGCCTGCGCAGGGGTCGCACTCAAGCTTGTCGTGCTCTATATCGGTGGACATATCTTTGAAGACCAAATCCGATCCGTGTTGTCGTTCATTGAGTCGTATCAATGGTGGATTGTGATTGCCCTTTTCGCAATCTCGATTGCGCAGTCTGC
>Ga0214919_10007605_pt1 | contig 14560 bp, 12 predicted proteins | sample LL1503_MetaG_FD_177994 | JGI IMG/M metagenome (GOLD analysis project Ga0214919, IMG submission 177994) | Freshwater microbial communities from Lake Lanier, Atlanta, Georgia, United States - LL-1503 | ecosystem: Environmental > Aquatic > Freshwater > Lake | place: USA: Georgia | collected...
TGTTGAACTTTGAGCGGTTCAACTCAACACTATGAACTTTTCCCCTTATGTCAAACTTTAGGGAGTCACCCCAGCAAAGCTGGGGGTTTACCCTTGATTAATTAAAGGTCATTCAGGAGCATCAACAAAAATTAATTGAACAAAAAAATCTAACAAGAGAATTGGAATTAATAGTAAATAATTTAGAAGATTTTTCATCAGGAGCAATTACAAAAATTGATAGTTTGGACTGGAATGGAAAACGAGATATTATTAGATTGGTAGTAAAGAGAATAGAAATTGGAGAAAGTGATATCAATATAGTGTACAAGATAAATCAGTTACCTGACACTAATGGTATGCAACATTGTTGTAACCGTGCGGGCGAGTTTCCACGCATACAGCTCAGGCCCTAATAAGGTCTTCGGTGAAGGTGTAATGGAAAATCTAAACGGCCGCCCTCAAACCCTTTATGTATAAGGGGTTCAGGGTTAACAAGAATTTTGAAGCATTTTTGTAACCCCTTGATTTTTATGACATTCTTATTTCAACCTTTCAACAATTTCTTGCAAAATGGCATCTGTGTTCTGTGAGGGTGCATCATCAGGGTTTTCGAGCCCATTTCATTAGTCGTTGCTTATAGGATGGATAATCTGTGCAGATTTTAAATCCAGCATGCTCTGCAGCTTTCTGAGAGGCGGTATTATTCTTTCTCATATGAGCATAAATAACAGGGTATGAGCTCCCTTTGCACGCTTTCTCATAAGCAATACGACCAATATGTTTTCCCTGAGATCCTTTATTTAAAAAGATTTGAATACTTGCATGAGGACCTATAGGTGCTTCATCAACTTGATTAATATAAATTTTTCCCGCAGTGGACGTTCCGACTTTTATCCGCCAGAAAAATCCTCCTGCTCCTCCTCCAGTTTTTTTAGATCCTTTTCCTTTTTCTAAAGCAACCTCTTCCTCTTCATAAAAAGCCTTTTTTACTTTAGAAGATGTCTTTTTGAGTGGAATCTCGGATGCTGAATGTTCCGTAGTTTCTTTTAATTTTTTCTTTGAAGGACAAACTCCTTTCTCTTCTTCCTCTGCAAACCTTCTAGGCGCTTTCAAAGTTTTTTTAACAACAACAGGAACACCTAAATCTTCACGTGCATAAGCTTGAAAATCCAATATAACCCCCTCAGTGGCATATGCTCCGATTGCGACAAAAAATATTTTATAAACTTTCTTCATTTTCCCCCCTCCATCATATAACTACTAATTATTGATAAACTTTCCTCCCAAAACTCATAAGGATAAAAACCAGGGCATAGCCCTACATGATTATGAATGACTCTTGGCAAAATTCCTCGTTCTTTCATTTGATAAAAAAAGTTGTGTATACTAGCCATGACCTCTTCTTTGGAAGGATTATGCTGCCTTTTGCTTTCTTCCCACATTGAATCCCCATCAAATCGATCATTAAAGTAATCCATATCCATGTGGAGGATGATTTGAGCATCGGGATTTATCCCCCCTAGTAGGATATTAAGGTCATTGGTAAGTAAATATCGACGTGGAGAAGTGTCAGAACAGGGCATTAAGTTCACTTTCAAACGCACAGCATCGACTCTCCATTCATCCAAGATTGTTCCTTCTTCAATAGATTTCCAAGTATCATGAGGAATAAAAGGATTTTCCCTTGCGCATAAATGCCTTACCTCCACCTGATTACAAGAAAAAACAAAAGGACCTATAAAACTACCAATTCCAATAGCAGCTGTTTCAATGCATGCTTTTACAGATTCTGGATCTCGCAAATCAAAGAGGTATCCAGAAAATGGATCTAAAAGACCTTCATCACGCTTTAAAAGACGAGGAGGCATATCATCTCTGTGATCGTCTAAGTGTAGTATAACAATTTTTCTTTTAGGATCTAATCGACCTGAGCGTACTAAGTGGCTCCAACTATAAAGTGTCCAATTGTCATTACAGGAAATTGCAAGATCAGATGAATTTTCTTCATAATGAAAAGGTACTCCTACCATGCTTAGAGGTTTGCCTAAGACAGAGAACCCTTCCTTAATTTGAGAATCTATATGATAACCGGGCACTTCATTTCCAGGGAAAAAGATCCTGAAGGAATAGAAATCAGAATTTGCTCCAACTTCTTCTGCAACGTGATCTGTAAAATAATTCTCCACCTTTGCTTGGCGTTCTTCTTTTGTAAGATCCCCTAGTATGCGAGAGGGAATATCCATGAGAATCTCTCCTCTTGATACCCTTGGAATAGGAGCACTGAAAGAATGATCTACTCTTTCAATAAGACCAGCACCACTGGATCCAAAAGATTCAAAACTGCAGTAAAGAGAAATAACAACGGTAAATAAAAATTTGATCACAGCAACCCAAACCTTTCAAAAGAAGATCATTATATCCAAGAATAGTGTCGTCGAATTAATTATGAGTCAATTGATAAATATGAATTTTTTTAATCTTTCTTGAAAATACTATTGGCGATTTTCTATAAGACCGTCTGTTAATAGATCTTCATCTATATATAGTAAAAAGATCTATTTGTTTTTTAAACCACTGTATTGAAGGATTTTTCTCCGCTAATTTTTTCATAAATGAGAGCATTTTCAAGGCAATTTGATAAGATGCATTACAATCAGTTTTACAAGGGAGATGACTGATAAGCGCGTGACCATTCATATAACCACACGTATCAATTAATCTATATTTTTTTTCATAGAGGCCTCTTCTACTAACTTCTATGACATCCAAATCTTCTTCGTGATGTATTTTAGCAAATATTGAACAGCAAGAGGGATACCCCAAGAGAATACCTAGGTGATAAGCATGGTTTTCTGGGGAGGAATCCAGTGCTATAGCTTCTTTGCATTGCATCATATTGGATCCAATAATAATATAAGACTCATCAAAAACATAGGTAAAACCATATTTATTGCACCATATATCTATCTTTTGCAGCTGCTTAGACCCCCTATGAGGAAAACGCATAAGAGATTTTTGAGCTGCCAAATATAGGCTCATATCAACCTGTGCAGATTTGGGAAACCTGAGGCTTAAGAAATCATTCCATAGGCATGCAATATCAACTGTCATGAAAATATGTTGAAATTTTATAAAGAGACTCTTTCCACCAAACACTCGGATAAAAACCAGGTGCAAGAGAAAAACTATAGTGTACTTTTTTTTCCAAAGTCTTTTTAAACCATCTTGACTGAAAAAAAGTATCTATCTTCCTAAAGGTTTTTTCTTTTTCACTATGATTTAAGAGAGCGCTTTTTCCATCTTGACGATCATAATTATTACTGAAAAAAGACAAATTTATATGAAAAAATGTTGGCAGATTAAGGTCAACTGTTTGAGCAACTTCTTCCAAAGTTTCATAAGAAAAAAAAGGAATAAAGTTTTCGCACTGATAGCTATCTTCTTCTTTTAAGGAAATTCTTCTTTTTCCAGGCTGTATAAGGCTGTCTAAGGAATATGATTTGACTATGGTATTGAGATTTTTCTGCTTCTGTTCCGAACTTATATGAACCACCGTTGGAACAGTTTGAGTTGTATGCAAGAAGAAAGTCATAAAAGATGATGCTGTTATAATTCCCTTGTTGACAATGGATTTGATGGTCTCAAGATCATTAATATTTAATGGAGTTTGATCAAAAATACTGTGGTAGAGACTCTTTTCTTCAAAAACAAAGGGTGTTCCAAAAGATCTATAGGGATTTGCATGGATAATATTAATCCCATTATTTTTTGTTTGAAGAAGTTTCGTCCAATACAGAATGACCCATGCATCATTGAGGCATAGGAAAAAGTTTTTCATGAAACGATGGAATGAAGAAATTCCAAAAATAGAGTGAATTCCTAAAAATTTTAGATGGTTGCGCACGTAGGGATCAACATAAAAGCCAAAATAGTCTGGGTGAGATACGTAAAGACGCCAATGATTTGATACTTTTCTAGAAACGACGGATAAATCATTAAAGTAGCGGTTTAGGATGGAGTCTCTCAAAAGCCTTTGTGTTGGTAGAATAGTATTTTCCAATTCAATTTGGGATCGAATAAGGTAGTTCACGCAACTGCTTTATGTAAAAGAGATTTCTGAAAATGAGCGATTATTTCTTTTCCAGCAGGGGTCAATGAAGAAGCTGATAGGGATTCAAAAGCTTTCAAAAGAGATTGGAAAGCAAACTGCGAGGATTGATGGGCTTTTTCTCTTAATTTTTTATCAACTGCTGTCTTTTCAACAAAATTCCAGAAATTAAGAAGCTCATAAAAAACGTATGTTCCATGAAACACCCCTGAAACAGGGCGTTTTTCTCCACGCCATGGTGACTCAATAAGAGGAGTATTCGATTCAACAACAGGAGAGTAATTTTCTAAAAGATAAAGCTTCTGATGACGATGTTCATGAATAATGGAATCTGCCAAGTCGTAAGGATCTACCATGCCCTCCGTTGTCTTGATAGAAACATAGAGACAGCCCGGAATCATGTCATCACCAAATGAAACTATTTTATCAGGATGAGCGGTGGGGTCATGAATTGCTTGAATTTCAGTAGAAATGAGACATATTTCTCTATATAAAGAAGGTGAAAAACTACGAATGATGTCTAGAGCTCTCATATAAACAGGAAGGCTTTCTTCAATGAGCTGTGCATTTTCAAATAGGATAACATCACCAAATGGAATTCTAAGCCATCTATCATTGCGACCGTAATTTGGAATATCTTTCGAGATTAAAGAGAGCACCTGTTCTGGCAGATCCATAATATAATCAAGATCAATTTCTATAGGCTTGCCCTGAATGTCTAAAAAAACCTTTCCTTCTAAAAACTGTTTACAAACCTTTGTCCATAAATGAACAGAAGGAGTTGCCCCAATTTCTTTAGGAAGATTTCTAAGGGTCTCAGCAAAAGCCTCAGAAAAAACTCCTTCTTTTTCAAAAGTATTTATAACTGTAAGAAATGTTTTGAAGCAATCCTGTGTCCAATCTTTATATATCCTTTCAAAGGCCATATTATCTTTTGAAGCTTCTGTATAGGCAATGACAGAGAAATTTTTAAATTCTTCTTTAATAGTAGATTTTTTGAAAGACTTTGTTTGAGCATTTTGTAGGGATATTATATTTAATCTATTTTGAATGTGCTTGATCAGAGACAACATTTCTTTACAATAAATAGTTGGGTTATTAAATCCATTGTTCCTTGAAAAACGATGAGCAACAGCACCACCGCCACAAATATCAACCACATCACATGCTTGACACTGAGTGCAAAGATTCTCTTTTTTTAGAAGTTTTCTATGTGCTTCAATCCCTTTTGATGTAAGGATTTCTTTAATTGAAGCATTGGAAACAGAATACCCTAAAGAAGTATATCCATCCGATGTAATTTTGAGGACATCTAAGTCGTGGTAGGCTCCATCTGTTTCTATTGAAAGTAAACTAATATCTCCAAATCCAAAAAAATCAGTTTCACTAGGAAGTCCACATACACATGATAGTAAAGAATCAAAGAGGCGGACCTTAATGTGAGAATACTGATCAAACCATAAATCAAAGGCCTCTATGAGCCAGTTAACGTAAATATCAGGAGAAGCTTCTCTATAGGGTGGAAGAGTATTATAGTTTGAATCGGGCAAAAGAAAGTCTAAGCTTAAAACATGAAGACCGTCAAAAAATTCTAATAAAGATTTGGGAGTATTTCTAATGTCAACAACGGAAAGAACTCCACAAAAAACTTCTGGATATTCTTTTAGAAGAGCATAACCTCTCATAACGTCGTCAAAACTTGATGCTCCACTGTGCGTTAAACGATGGAGATCTTGAGCGTTTCGTGGCCCATCTAAACTGAGAGAGACCCCTATTTTATGCTCTCTGAAAAGATCTAAGGTTTCTTTACGTAAAAGCGTACCATTTGTTTGAAGAGAAAACTCCGCATTGATATCAGGCCCTACTGCACTTCGAATAGAGTTAGCGAGAGCCACAATTTTTTCAGCACCCGCGAGTAAAGGCTCACCCCCATGAAATATGACAAGGATGTTCTTTAATCTTACGTCTTTAGCGTATTCAGCCAATCTTTCTGCAAGGTTGTCTTTTACATCTTCACTCATCACGCGTGGTAAAGACTTCCAAGTTTGGTCTGCATGATTAAAGACATAACAATAATCACAATTAAGGTTGCATCTGGAAGCAATCTTAACCAAAAAACTATTAACCCTAGGCAAATTCATTTACGGGGCGAGATTTAGTGATCTTAGGACCGATTATGACGATGGTGCATTCTGTCGTAACTGGTAATGAGCTCACCTGTATGAGAGTAATCTACATTTAGTTTGTCCTTAAGTCTTTCTAAAGCAGCATGACCCTCAAGATGATTGTGCTTCAAAGAATCCTTAATGGCACTCTTTGTTGTTTCTTTTTGGATAGTTTTTTCTAAAACGTTCATTGTAACCTCCTTAATTTTCATAACAATTAAGAACATAAGGTGAATAGATCCATAAAATCAAGCCATTTTTTACGATTTTTAACTATGGATAGCTCATTAAAAACGAAGATCATTTTTTTCGCGATTAGGGCCTTGATATATTTTTACAGGGGACTGTCAACAAGAGATTTTAAAGAGAGGTTGACGAAGAAAATTTTATCACTCATAAGCTTGCACTATAGTTGTTAAACTATTCAAAAAACATGGGAGAACTTTATTTGGAAGAGATCCATCTAGAAGAGCAGGCGTCATGATTTGGGGCTCTGACTATGCATTTCCAATTAGTTATCATAGAGCTATGCTTGAAGATACTCAGCGCATTGAATTATACAAAAAGGCTATAGAATCAACTGTTCAGGACAAAGTTGTGATTGATGTTGGTGCTGGAACAGGCATTTTAAGTCTATATGCCGTTCAAGCGGGTGCAAAGAAAATTTATGCTTTAGAAAAGGACTTTGAAACGTATAATTTTATTCATGGATTAGTACAAAAATCCACAATCGTTGGAAAAACCATAGAATTTATAAATACTTCTTCATTTGATTTTTCCATAGAACCTTTTGATATTCCTCAGGTTCTCATTAGTGAATTAATCGGTGCTGTTGGACCAGAAGAAGGGATAGTAGAAGCTTTCTTTGATCTTAAAACCAAAAACCCCTCTCTTGCCTCGTTTATTCCCCACACGATAGATATTTGCTGTGATATTTTTTACTCAGATTTTGTAGAAAATGAGTTTCAAAATAATTATACTATTTATTCAAGAAACTTACCTTATTTTAAAAATGAAGAAACTCTGTTTGGAGATATGTATGCACAAAAGTTTCTGTTCCATAATTTTATGGAAGAAACAGCTGTCTCAGATCAACAAATTTTAAAGACGTATAGCTTAGGGATAGATCAAATCTCAGATTTTAAAGTAGAGATAAAAGTTCCAGAACATGCTAATACGATTGCTGTTTTTTTTAAAGCCTATCTAGATGTGAATAATACAGTCACTCTCACCAATTGCCCTGGAAGTTCTTTGCATTGGTTAACACCTTATCTAAGAAAACCCTATAAAAAAGAGAGAGTGACAATCGAGTATCGATCAAAAAATAAGTTTTTCTTTGTTCATTGGGATTAATCTTATTCATGTTTTTGCATAAACTTAAGAAATCATCAAAAAAACTAGAAGAAAACTCAGATCAAACTACAATATTAAAAAACTGTTTATTGGGAATTGGAAGATCTAATCATTTAAGACTTTATATGAGTTTTGCGTTAATTTTCTTAAATATCATCTCGAATGTTGCAGCCCCTCTCTTTTTAAGATCTTCTATAGAAGATTTTCATAACGACCATTCACAGTTTTTTTTATTTATACTCCTCTATAGTTTTTTATGGTGCTACAGCCAGATCTCAGAGCAACTAAGGGAGATATTTTTTTTCAAACCGGCAGAGCGATTAACTAGGATTCTCGGAGAGGAAATTTTCAAAAGTGCGCTGCAAAAAGAATCTCCACAAATTGATGAAAGTTCTTATTTGAATGCTCTCATAAAATGTCAATTCTCTATCCCAGCACTATTATCGTCTCTTTTGTTCTTTGTTCTTCCTGTTTGCGTGGAAATAATCTCTGTCGTGACAGTTATTTATTTTTTCTTTACATCTAAAGTGGCACTCTTATTTATTTTGATCATTCTATGTTATGGAGGAATTAGTTTTTTTTCCCTTAGAAAATATGGAGATCTTTACGAAAAACTTAATAAAGAAACCGAAAGAACTTACTCCTATTTATCTGACCGGTTAAAAAACATTTTATTAATCAAGTACAATGCCATGGAAGAATGTGAAGCAAGATACTTTCAAAAACAGTTAAAAAATCTCGAGAAAAAACGTGTAGCAAAAAGCATGTTCTTTGAAAAAAGCCGCCTCTTTCAAGGCATTCTTATTGGGTTCTGTATGATAATTTCCATGTGTTATATGGGATATGGCGTAGAAAGTGGAGAATTTAGCATTGGAGATCTTGTCTTAATCAATGCGTACCTTATTCAATTTGCTTCACCTTTATCCATGCTAAGCCATATTCTAAAGGATGTTTCTGACGGGTTAGGAGATTTAAATTATATCAAAAAATTTTTGGTATTATCAAAGAAAGATATGCTTATGAAAAAAGAGGTAACTACCCGTGATTTTCACTCAGATATTGTTTTTGATAATGTAACTTTTTATTATAACCAAGATGTCCCAGTTTTAAAGAATCTGTCTTTGAAGATCCCAAGTGGAAAAATTTGCGTTATTGCTGGTAACAACGGGGCAGGAAAGACAACACTTGTCAATCTACTGACTCGCATCTATAGACCAATCAATGGATCTATTAGAATGGGAAATATAGATCTGAAAGATATATGCCGCAAGTCTTACCTTGATCATGTTTCAATCGTTGAACAACGTCCAATAATGCTTAAGGATACTATTGAAAACAATCTCACCTATGGTGCTAAAGGAAAAAAAAATAGTGTTGACGGGCCCAATTTCATAAAAAACATTATAAAAAAACTTCCCCTTAAAGAAAAAACGTTTTTGGATGAAGGGCAAAGCTACTGCTCTGGAGGAGAAATAAAGATTTTAGCTCTTCAACGTGCTCTTAATAAAAATCCATGTTTGATGATTTTAGATGAACCAACTGAAAATTTAGATGTTATTTCTAAAAAAGCTCTCTGGAGCTTTATTAAAGAATTAGATTTAGTAACAAGAGTTGTGATCACACACGATGAAGGTCTTCGTAATGAGTGTGATCACCTCATTGTGATTGAGAAGGGATCTGTTATTTATGAGGGACCACCAAAGGACTATCCATGAAAATTAAAGCTTCTTATCTCTAGCGCTCTTAGCGCGTTCCCTGCGTTCAATATCAATGTATTTGTCTGTGATGGCGCTTGAGCTATGACCGGCGTCGTCTCTCACGTGCTCACGAGGTCTTGTTTTGACATCTTCAGAAATCCCTGTGTGCCTCAGCCAATGGACTGTTGCAATTCTAAGCCCATTGGCTTCTTCAGTCTTTCCTGCTTGTTCCAATTGATCAGCGGCGTCATAAAAACACTGCTGGACAATCTCTCTGATAGGCCTGGTGCTCGTCACAGGCTTATTAGTGTTTTTAATATGACCAATCAAGGGGGTCTTTTCATTTAAGGTTGGAAGAGGGGGCAACTCAAGATATTGGATGCGATAGTGCTTTACAGCATCTAACATGGAAGAACTTACCGCAATTTGTCTCACTTTATTTCCCTTGCCAATGGTTTTAAACCACCAATTGTTTTCAGAGTCCTTGGTAAAGTCTCCCATGGTGGGCGTCCAACGATCTGTTGCTGCAAGTTCAGAAATCCTTAAATACATGGCGTAAAGACACGAGAGCATAAAGACCGTTCTTTCATAGGATTTATTTTTTATGGCCTTTTCTTTTGCGCATTCTAAAACCATTTCCCATTGAGCGTTAGAAAGCCGTCTAACCATGGCAGCACTGGATTGTTTTTGGATAAACTTACTTTTTTGCCGAATCATACTCACAGGATTGATTTGAGAAATCTCTTCTTGGAGCAAATAGTTGTAAAAGCTTCCAATCACCCCAAAGAGGGATTTCAGAGCTTGTTGAGAGAACTGGTATTTGTCTTTATCCCTGACGACCGTACCTTTTTTATGATCCACTTTACTCAAATGAATTTCAAAGGGCCTCCATTCAGGATTTGGGGCCTTTTCTCCATTAATTGTGGTAAATCGAGGAACTTTTTTAAAGCCGATCCACCGTTTGGGAGGTTTTTGGCAGAACTCTACAAACGCTTCTATATCCCCACGCCTATGGCTTAAAACTGATTGACCTCTTACAAACCAGCTCCATTGGATAAAGCGCTCTAAATCACGCCTATACGCCACAAAAGTATCAGAAGAGCCTCGGTAACTGTAGAGGAACCCTAAAGCGAGCTGATAGTCTTTGATAGCGGAGTTCGGTGAGAGAAAGTTTGGTGTGCCAGAGGTTGAATCTACAAACTCTGGCACAGGAATATCGCCCAGACAAAAAGAAAGCCACTGATCAATGAGAATGTGCGGTTGATCGGAACTTTGGATGGTTTTATAGTGTGCCACAAGTTCTTCTAGTTTTTGAAAAACTGCTCTTGGAACGTAATTTTTGGTTGACATTGGCGCCCTATCTCTATTCTCTAGTACTAGATATTACCAGCTTAATGAGATGTAATCAAGCATGTCTAATAAAAATTCACAACTGCTCACACCCAATGATCTTTTAGACATCTACAGCACGCCTTCTCTCAACGACAAAGAGTGCCGAGAACTTTTCACGTTCGATGCAGAAGAAACAAAGTTCTTCAAAAGTTTTAAAGATCCTAAAGACTCCATCTACTTTGCACTTTGCCTTGTATTTTTCAAAATGAAAAAGACTTTTATGGACTTTAAATATCAAGAAGTGACATTTTTGAGAAATCATTTGATGACGCGCTACTTTCCTGGAAAAGAATCCTCAAGGAGTTTATCTAATGTTCCAAATCAGCTCCGTGCAAAGAATATGGTTTTATCCCTATGCCAATACCAACGACTCACCAAAAAACTACAGGATGAAATCCTGGGAGAACTGAAGGAAGCTGCGGCGGGATTTCCTCGTCAACGCCAGCTCTGTAAAGAACTCCTCAACATTTTAAATAAAAAGAGGATCGCTATTCCAGGCTATACGACCTTGCAGGAAATTGTGACCTCCGTTTGGAACCAAGAAAACAAACGGGTCATTCAATCTTATCTGCGTTACACCAAGGAGTCAGAACGCCAACAGGTACTCTCGCTCCTGGAAAAGACAGACGAAAAACACGCTATCATTAGCATCAAAAGCGATATGAGGACCTTCAATACCCATGACTTGTGGGAAGAGATCGAGAAACAAGAAAAGCTCCAGCCCATTTTTAACATTGCTTTAGGCGTTTTAAAACAACTCAAGCTTCCAGAGACGACCATCACCTACTATGGGGACCTCATCTTTTATTATACGGGTACAAGACTCAGCCAACTCAGTCCCCATATGGTAGGGATTTACCTCTTATGCTACGTCTACAACCGCTACCAAGTCTTAAATGATAATCTGATTGAGGCGTTTAAAAAGAAGACGTTGATGTATCGGGCAAAAGCCACTGACTATGCAAAAAATGAGGCTTTTAAACACTTGGATCTTATCAGAACAATACGTGAACGTGTAAGCCAGGTATTGGTCACAATCGATACCTACCCAGAACCTTCAGTGCCTAAGGTTGAGATGTATCGTAGTCTCCCACAGCATGAGTTCTTAACGGCAGCGCACCTTCTGGTGGATGAAAGTTTTGATAAGGACTTATTATTCTGGAAATACATTGATCAAGAAAAAGACTCCATCAAGCTCAACCTGCGATCTTTGTTTCAAGCGATTCAATTTGTTGATATTGAACATAAAGATTTAAATCTGGCCATTGAACACTTAAAAGCGCTCCTAGCGGCCAAAGTCGATACATCCATCCCCTCTTTTATAAGGGGATGGATGGGGAAAGACGCTGAAAAATACCTCATTGCTAAGGAACAGCTTATCCCACATCGCTTTGAGTTCTTTGTTTATCAGAAGATGTTTCAGCAAATTAAATCCAACAAGTTATCCCTCCAACACAGCATCAAACATAAAAAAGTTGAAGATGAACTTTATGCCCCTAAAAGATGGCGGAGAGAAAAGCCCACCATTCTCAAAAACTTAGGTTATCCCAAACTTTTAGCCCCCATTCGAAAGACATTGGCCACTAAAGAAAAGGACTTGAATAATCTTTACGCTCTCGTGAATTGCTCTGTCCTTGACGGGACGAATACCTTCGTTACGATCAGCACCAATAAAAAGGGCCAGAAGGTCTGGAAACTAACCCCTTATGAACCAGTCCCTGATAATGATGACGGCGTCCTTTCCACCATGCCTCAAAGAGGGATTGTAGGAATTATTCAATTTGTAGAGAGTCAAACCCGCTTCTCCGAAGTGTTTGATCCTATTTTGCCTAAGAACTCAAAACTGCAAAGAGATATTGGATTGATCATGGCGGTCGTTCTTGCCAATGCCATTCGTATTGGTTCTAAAAAAATGGCAGGGATTTCTGATGTGAGTGAATCAGCGCTTCTAACGGCTGAAGCCTCTTATGTCAGGGTAGAAACTCTCTGCCTTGGCGTTGACAGGCTGAATGATGAAGTATCCAAGATGCCAATCTTTAAAGAGTGGTACATCAATGGTATTCCTCACGGGAGTCTTGATGGGATGAAGATCGAAACCCGTCTTAAAAACATTAAAGCCAGAGGATCAGTTAAGTACTTCCCCTTAGGCACAGGGGTTTCTTCCTATAATGAAATCATGAATGGTCTTTCCATTGCAGGCAAACTGATAGGATCCCATGAGTATGAGGGAAACAATACCTTTGAGATGGCACAACACCTTAATACTTCAATGATTAAGCCCTCTCATCTTTCAACCGATAAGCATGGGAAGAATTCTTTAAACTTTGCTCTCTTTGATTTTGTAGAGATGATTTTTTGTCCCAGAATCCCAAAGGTACATAGAGAAGCCCTTTGGGGGTTTGGCACGGCTGCTGATTATGAGGGCTATATCATCAAACCCACAAACTTTGTGGATAAGAAGTTTATCGAAAGCGAATGGGACAATATGCAACGCATGGCAGCATCCATTATTACGGGAGAGGCAAGCCCCAGTGTGGTCATTCGAAAGCTCTCCTCTAAAGAATACTCAAGCCGTACCAAGAGAGCCTTTGTTCAATACAATAACATCGTAAAAAGCCATTTTATTCTCCAATATATTCATGACGCCGAGTTTAGACGTGCCGTTACTGATGCCTTAAACAGAGGAGAAAAATATAATAGCCTTTATCGGGCTATTACGCTTCTGAACAATGGTCAACTCAAAGGCACAAGTGAGATTGAAATGGAGATCTGGAACCAATGCACAAGGCTTATTGCAGCAATCATCCACTATTACAACAGCTATGTCCTGAATGAACTCTATATCAAGGCTAAAACAAAGGAGGAAAAGGCCTTTATCGCCCAGTTCCTTCCCACAGCCTGGGGTCATATTAATCTCCTTGGCTACTACGAGTTCTGTGTCGAAACCAAGAACGACTGGGTAAAGGACTGGATTAAGGCCTTTGATTGGAAGATACCGGTGAAAAATAAAGAGAAATAAATAAGGTGGAAAGCGGGCGTTATTATCAAAAAACTGCAAAGAAAATGATGAAAGTTTTTCATGATATAATATAATTCAATAAATCTCATTGTAGGAGTTGCTTTTTATAAGTTCTACTTTAAAATTTTTATACAGCCTTAAAATGATGATAAAACTTTTAAGCGGTGATAAGGAGATCAGCTATGAATAAACTAAGATTACTGTTTTTCACGCTCCTGTGTGGAATTGGCGTTAGCAATTTTATTGCTCCGCCTGCCGCCGCAGCTAGAGAAGGAGCCCCTCTGTTGGAGGAAGACCTCAGTCACTACAATTGGGTGACCTCTCCGATCAGACCCTACCCAATAGAGCTGGCCGAAAGAAGTCTCCAGGGAGATACACATGCTCTCCTGGCGAGCGAATACCATAAGTTAAGAGATTCAACGAGAAATCTTACAGGACCTTATGTGCTTAAAAGCGAGGAAGTAATCTACAATCTCATCGGTTGGCCAAAGCCTACATATGGCTCTACAAAAGTCACTCTTTTGGGTGCTGATCCTTATATCCTTAAATTAGAACAAGTCTATCAAACACCTACTGCTGAACGCCGATTTGTAGTTCTGCATTGGACCCTCAAACGTGGAGTAGAAAAAACACTTGTGAAGTTGGATGATGGCCCTTGGATCGACCATACTGGTAGTACTGGCTGCTGCTGTACGGTCAGTTGACATTTAATCCAGAGAAGGACCCTGAGTCAGAACCTCCGGCAAAGCCGGAGGCTTGAAAGAACCGCTCAAAGCGGTTGCTCACGCGGGGAGGCTCAAACTTAATTGTCTATCCTGCTCCTGATCTACTTTTTCTTGATTTT
>Ga0214919_10007607_pt1 | contig 14555 bp, 13 predicted proteins | sample LL1503_MetaG_FD_177994 | JGI IMG/M metagenome (GOLD analysis project Ga0214919, IMG submission 177994) | Freshwater microbial communities from Lake Lanier, Atlanta, Georgia, United States - LL-1503 | ecosystem: Environmental > Aquatic > Freshwater > Lake | place: USA: Georgia | collected...
TATGGGCCATGCCAGTGCAGCGCCCTTACAACCCCAATGCCAAACGCATTGCCGAGTTGATGCAAGCCGACCTGGCCAAAATTGGCGTCACCGCCGAAATCAAGAGCTTTGAATGGGGCGAATACCGCAAGCGCATGCAAGCCGGTGAGCACCAAATGGGCATGCTGGGCTGGACCGGCGACAACGGCGACCCAGACAACTTCCTGGACACGCTGCTGGGCTGCGACTCGGCCAAAACCAATGGCTCCAATGTCGCTAAGTTCTGCTACCAGCCTTATGAAGACATCGTAAGCAAAGCCAAAGTCGTCACCGGAGTGGCCGAACGCACCAAGCTCTATGAACAAGCCCAGGTCATCTTCAAAGAACAAGCGCCCTGGTTCACCATCGCCCACGCCGTGCAGCTCAAGCCAGTGCGCAAAGAAGTGATCGACTTCAAGCTCAGCCCCTTTGGCCGCCATACGTTTTATGGGGTGGATATGCGCTAACAGGCGGGCGCTAGGCTGCGAAAGCTCGGGCCCTGCGCAAGCCAAAAAGCGGGCTAACAAGCTCCCTCCAAACGCGCCTTCGGGCGCGTTTTTTTGTTGCCAAGTGCGGGGGCGCTAAACTTAATCGGGACCTACGCATATCAACAACAAGCCGGAGACATAGCCATGGCCAACGTAAAACCACTCAAAGTCATCAATATCGCGCGCCGCTATAAGCACATCACGCCGGTGCCCCGAATGCCCAATTTCGCGGCCTGGATCGAAGGAGTCGATTTAAGCAAACCCTTATCGGCCCCCGTGCAAGCCGAATTACGCCAGGCATTGTTCGACTTTGAAGTCATATTTTTCCGGCCGCAAAAAATTACGCCGCAACAACACGTAGCCTTGGCCTCGGTCTTCGGGCCCCTGTCTGCAGGCTCGTACTTTGACCGGATGCCCGGCGTTCCGGAAATGGAAATGATTGTCTCTAACAAAGACAACCCGCCGGTAATTGACAACTGGCACACCGATATCAGTTGGAAGCCCAATCCGCCCTTGGGCACGGCAATTCAAATTACGGTAACGCCACCGTCTGGCGGCAATACCTGCTGGATAAGCACCAGCAAAGCCTTTGAGTGGCTATCGCCTGGCATGCAGAAATATCTGCAGGGCCTCAGCGCGGTGCATAGCTGGGAAGTCTCCGGCTTTCGCGAGGCCTTGGGTGCGCGCGGCGAGGAAGCGCTAGTGGCCGCGATCCGTGCCTTCAAACCGGTGGTCCACCCGGTCGTTCGCACCAATCCCGATTCCGGTCGCAAATGCATTTTTGTCAATTCAGACTTTACCCGCAACATCGTAGGTATCGACCGCCACGAAGCGCGCGGTATCTTGCAATTTTTGCTCGACTGGATGAAAAAACCCGAGTTCATGGTGCACCACCAATGGGAGGCAGGCGGTATCGCCATTTGGGATAACCGCAGCACGCAGCACTACGCCCTCGCCGACTACTGGCCACATGATCGGGTCAACCAGCGCGTAACCTTCAATGTTCCAGGAACCCAGACAGAGCAGGGCAATGTGAATCAAAAAGTCCTTAAAGGGCAAAAAATACGCTGATTCCCCACCTGCTGTTAAGCGCGTCGCAGGTGTTCTGCCATGGCCGCGTAAGCGGGCAAGGTGTACACATCGTTGACCATATTGGCGGCCACCGGGTGCGAGGCGAAACGCGCTATGACCATTTCTGCACGCGGGTCGATATAGATGTTTTGCCCATGAATTCCGCGTGCCATGATGGCTTGGCTCGATTGGTGTGAAACCCACCACATATTGCGGTAACTCCAGCCTCGCAAGGTTCGCGGACCATTGGCCACAAATTGGGCCGGATCGGCTCCCCCGTGTAGATCAGCGATCACCGATTCAGGAATGATTTGCTGCCCCGCAAAACTTCCGCACTGGCGTATCAGTTCACCCAGACGCGCCATGTCACGCAGCGTGGCGTTGAGGCCACCGCCCGCAAATTCGATGGCACAGCTATCGATGGTGTAACAAGCCTCATCCTCGGCACCCATGGGCTGCCATAGCATCTGCGAGACCATATCGGTCAAGCTCCGGCCGGTGACCCGGCGGACGATCCAACCCAGCACATCGCTGTTAACGGTGCGGTAGGTGAATTCCTTGCCGTGACGGCCCAGGGCTTGCACGGTAGGCATATAGGCCATAAAGCTGTCTGGTCCGGCATAGTTGTCCGGACGGGGCAAGATGTTGCCAGCATAGGTATGGCTCCAAATACTGGCCTGCGGGTCGGCATAATTTTCCGAATAATTGATGCCGGTGGTCATGTCCAGCACCTGGCGCACCGTCGCCCCTGCAAAACCACTGCCTGCCATCTCGGGCAGGTAGTGCTCTATGGCGGCGTCCTCATGAATTTCTCCTTGATGCATCAGCGTGGCAGCCACCAACCCGACGACTGACTTGGATACCGACATGGTCACATGCTGACGCTGCGCATTCATCACGCCGGCGTAATGCTCCAGCACGACACGGCCCCGGTGCATAACCATCAGCGCATCGGTATAGGTGGCAGCCAGCAGATCCGACCATTCCAAGTGTGCCTCACCCACCATGGACTGAAATGGAACGCGCCAAAGCGACGCATCCAAAGCGCGGCTAAAGGCCACCGCGCCATGGTCTGCCCGCCGAACCGCCAGCGTGGGCGCCAACTGGCGCGCATGGGCAAAGGCCCAGCGAAACTGCGGAAAGCGGTAGTTACTGCCATCGGCAAACGCGATGCGCTTATCGGGCGGGACCGGTTCGCCCTGCATCCATCCCATCGCCTGAGGGTCCGTCACGATGGCATCAGCGCAGACTTTCCCGTCCAAGTCAAGGGTTACGGGGATATTGCGGGGCACGGACGGCGTGGCGGCGTTGGTATTTGTCATGGGCAGTGCTGCCATTGTCACCTGTGGCGAGCTAGCGTAAACCATTAGACAGCAAGTGCATGGGCCATGCTATAAATCGCTGAGATTGCCTATAACCAAAACCGATGGAGAGACCTTATGCGTATTTCAGCTATTTGTTCTGTTGTTCTTGCCACCCTTGGCATCGCTTTAGTCCATGTGGATGCAAAGGCTCAGGCCATTGAGCTGAAGTTCGCCTCCTCGGCACCGCCCACTTCGCCCTGGGCCAAACAAATTGACCGAACTGCGGCATTTATGGATGCTGAAACCAAAGGCGCCGTCAAAATTGCCCCCTTTTACAACTCGCAACTTGGCTCCGAAAACGACGCCATTGCCCAAATATCGCGGGGTCGCCTGGAAATGGGATCCTTCACCGCCTCAGCAGTCGCCTTGCAGGTGCCCGAGATCTCCTTAATTCAATTGCCCTTTTACTTTGCAAGTGGAGCCCAGCGCGACTGTGTGCTGGACAACCACGCGCAAAAACCTATCTCTGAAGCCTTGGCCAAAAAGGGCCTGCGTTTTATGCGCTGGGGTGAAGTGGGCGCCGTTCACTTACCCGGCAAAAAAGCCTATGTCACACCGGCGGATGTACGAGGCATCAAAGTGGGCGTGGTAACCAACAAAATGAATAACGAATTTTGGAAAGTCATGGGTGCTAATCCAGTGCCCACGGCGGTAGCCGAAGTGAGTTCATCCATGCAAACGGGCTTGATCGACACCTACCCGACGCCTTTCGCGTTTTACGTACCGTCGGGTCTGAACAAGATTGCCCCGACGATCACCAAATTCCCCCTTTGGGACGCCGCCGGCGTGGTGCTGATGAACCTCAGCGTCTACGACAAACTCCCCGCTGAAGCCAAGGCCGCATTTGAGCGAGAGAACGAAAAATACCCGAACAGCCTGTACCGCGCCGAAATCCGTGGTGTCGACACCGCGCTGACGAACGCGACCAAAGCCGGTGGCGGCAATGTGGTGGACACCACCGCCGAGCAACGCGCTGAATGGCAAAAGGCGTTGGGCAATTTCTGGGTCACCATGGCCAAAGACCTGGGGCCGGACGGCGAGAAGTTTTTTGCCGTTTTGGAGAACGGTAAAAAAGTCTGCGAAAACGCAAAGTAAACCTTGGCTGCAGCCATTACCCCTGCTGGCGCGCCACCCGCCGCAGTAAGGCTTCTGCAGGTTTGGCATAAGGCCGAGTGCTGGATTGCGGTACTCGCGTTTTCTTTTATTGCGCTGGTTCTGTGCATTGATGTGGTCGGGCGCGAGTTCTATGGACCCCTTATGAACTACCTGGGCTTTCAGGTCGGCAGCACCGGCCTTTTTGGGTCCCAAAAGCTGTCCATATTTGCTTTGGTCATAGGCTCTTTTTGTGGCGTGGGCATTGCCACGGCTACCGGGGTGCATCTGGTACCCCGCTTGGCTTTCGGTTGGTTGCCTGCTCGCTGGAGCACGGACGTGGACCGGATCGCCGATCTCGTATCGGGGTTGTTTCTGTTGGGCGTAGCGTGGTACGGCATCGTATTTGTGTTGGCGTCCAAGCAATCAGGCGTGTTGGCGCCAGTCATTAATGTGTCGGCCTGGCCCATTCAAATGGTCATCCCTTTGGGCTTTGTGTCTGCAGCGGTACGCTATTTTTTCTTTGCCCGCTGGCCCGCGCTTAGGCCGCAAGCCCCGGAGTTCCAGGAATGAGCGGCGCGCTGTTATTGCTGGCAGTGGTAGTGCTGGCGCTGGTGTTGCGTCAATCGCTGTTGGTCATCCTGCTGGCCGCTGCCGCTATTGTCCACATGGTGTGGGGGAAAGGGCAACTGGACTACATCATTGAGGACATGTGGATCTCGTTGGACAAAGAGCTCATTCTGTCCATTCCCATGTTTGTACTATGCGGCGGCGTGATGACACGCGGGTCGACCGCCAGGCGCTTGATCGATATTGCCGCAGCGCTTACACGTCACCTGCCTGGCGGATTGGCCGTTGCTTGCGTCCTGAGTTGCGGTGTCTTTGCGGCTATATCAGGCTCTTCTATTGTCACCATGCTCGCGATCGGCACGGTGATGTACCCCGCCATGAAAGAGGCGAACTACCCAACCCGCTTTTCGCTCGGATTAATCATGGCCGGAGGCACCCTGGGCATCATCATCCCGCCCTCGATTCCGCTTATTTTGTATGGTTTGGTAACTGAAACGTCTATCACCGATTTATTCATAGGCGGCGTTGGCCCGGGGATATTGCTGCTGTTGGTATTCGCGCTGTACGCCATGTGGATCAACCGCAATATGGCGACGCTGCCGTTTAGCTGGGCCATTTTGCGCCAAGCATTGGCCAACGGCATATGGGCCATGATGATGCCGGTGATCCTGCTGGGGGGCATTTACAGCGGATTTTTCTCAGCTATCGAAGCAGCCGCCGTTTCGCTGATTTATGCGCTTTTCATCGAGATATTCATCCATAAGGAAATGAAGATCGGACAGTTTTATGAGGTAGTGCTCGACGCCTCCAAATTGGGCGGCACCTTATTCCCCTTGCTTGCGGTCGCCCTGAGCCTGAACCTGGTACTAACAGAACACCGCGTTCCCTTGATGGCGGTGGAAATCGTTCAAAGCTATATCAGCAGCCCTTTGGCCTTTATGCTGTTGTGCAATGGATTGCTGCTCATCGTGGGTTGCCTGATGACCTCCGGCGAAGCCATCCTGATATTCGCTCCCCTGCTGGCACCCTTGGCCTTGTCCTATGGCTATGACAAAGTTTTGTTTGGCATCATCATGATCGTCAACCTGGAAATCGGATTTCTCACACCGCCGGTTGGTCTCAACCTGCTGGTCGCCATGTCCACGTTTAAACAAAAATTTGGCGAGCTGATCATTGCTGCCATGCCCTTCGTCGTATTGATGCTGGGCTGCCTTGCGCTCATTGCCTGGCAACCCTGGATTGCAATGACTTTGGTGGCCCGTTGATCTGGGGTTTAGCGACAACCTTCGCTGTGTAACGCGCCAAATAAAAAAGGCTTAGTGCAGAGCACTAAGCCTTTTTAGATTTGGCGGAGTGGACGGGACTCGAACCCGCGACCCCCGGCGTGACAGGCCGGTATTCTAACCAACTGAACTACCACTCCTGGTAGCGATAGCGTTGCCGCTATCTACTTTTGCTTTCATCATCTTGCGATGAATCTGGCGACCCCACGGGGATTCGAACCCCGGTACTCACCGTGAAAGGGTGATGTCCTAGGCCTCTAGACGATGGGGTCAAAACCTTGGACTAATCCGTTTTTCTTGGAAGTTTTTGGTGGAGGTAAGCGGGATCGAACCGCTGACCTCTTGCATGCCATGCAAGCGCTCTCCCAGCTGAGCTATACCCCCAAACCGCAAGGCTCTGCAAGCAGGGCCTTCAATTTCCAAGCCCTCGATTATAGCCAATAAATTCAGCCAGCCAAAAGACGTGCCAGAACTTTTTCCCGGTCGGACAGCGCAAGCACTGCGTCCAGCGAGGGGGTTTGCGCGGTACCCAGCACCAAAACGCGCACTGGCATGGCCAGCTGCGGCATCTTGAGGCCGGTCTTGGCCAGCACCGCCTTCAGCGCAGCGCTGATCGCGGCCTGCTCCCAAGTGCAGGTCGCCAATTGCTCACGCAGCACGGCCAGCGCGGGGCGCACGGCATCCGTCACATATTGTGCAATGTCCGCGACCGAGGCGGGTGTATCGGTGTAGAAGCGCTCAACCCAATCGGCTAAGGCCACAGTGGTATCGCACCGGTCTTTGAGCAAATCACACAGGGGCGCCAGGCGGGCGTCGGTGGTCAGGCCCCGGACCTGCAAATGCGCTTGTACCAACGGCGCCAGAGCCGCGCCAGTCATGACTTTGAGGTGCTGGGCGTTGACCCAGCGCAGCTTGGCCTCGTCAAACTGCGCTGCGCTTTTACCCAAATGATCCAAATTGAACCAGGACACAAATTGCGCGCGGCTGAAAATCTCTTCATCGCCGTGGCTCCAGCCCAGGCGCGCCAGGTAGTTGACCATGGCATCGGGCAGATAGCCTTCGGCGGCGTACTGGGTGACGGCCTTGGCACCATTGCGTTTGCTGAGTTTTTCGCCCTGCTCATTGAGGACGGTGGGCAGGTGGGCGTAGACCGGCGGCTCCTTGGACAAAGCGCGAAAGATGTTTATCTGGCGCGGCGTGTTGTTCACATGGTCGTCGCCCCGTATGACGTGGGTGATCGCCATGTCGATATCGTCCACCACCACGCAAAAGTTATACGTTGGCGTGCCCACCTGCTCGCCGACCGCCGCGGGGCGGGCAATGACCAAGTCATCCAACTCGGCGTTGCTGATTTCAATGCGGCCCTTGACCTTGTCTTCCCAGACCACTGAGCCGCCTTGCGGATTTTTAAAGCGCAGCACGGGAACCACGCCCTCAGGCACCGGCGGCAGCACCTTGCCCGGTTCGGGGCGCCAGGTGCCGTCGTAGCGCGGCTTTTCTTTGGCGGCCATTTGCCGCTCGCGCAAGGCGTCCAGCTCGGCGATGCGCATATAGCAGGGGTAGACCCAACCGGCCGCTTGCAACTGCAGCAACACCTCTTTGTAGCGGGCGATACGCTGCATTTGGTAGAACGGGCCCTCGTCATGGTCCAGGCCCAACCAGCGCATGCCTTCCAAAATAACGTCAACAGCGGCTTGCGTAGAGCGGTCCTCGTCGGTGTCCTCGATACGCAAAATAAAGTCGCCCCCAGTAGCGCGGGCAAAAGCCCAGGGATAGAGCGCCGAGCGGATGTTGCCCAGGTGAATAAAGCCCGTAGGCGACGGGGCAAAGCGGGTGCGTGATTTAGTCATGCCAATTCAAACTTCAAGGGTATCGAGACCGCGCAGCAGATCGGCCTGCATATCCCCCACATGCTCCAGGCCCACGGCAAAGCGGATCAGGCCCTGCCCGATGCCGGCCGCTTGGCGCTGGTCTTCGGACAATTTGCCGTGCGAGGTACTGGCCGGATGGGTCAGCAAACTCTTGGTATCGCCCAGGTTGGTGCACAAAGAAAGCACCTGCAAGCTATCGAGCACATGAAAGGCGCGGCTGCGGGCGGCGGTAGCATCCGCCGCTTTCAGGTCAAAAGACAGCACTGCGCCACCGATGTTCGACATTTGCTGCATCGCCAGCGCGTGCTGCGGGTGGCTGGACAGGCCGGGGTAATACACGCGGGAGACTGCTGGATGCTGCTCCAACCACAGCGCCAGTTCATGGGCGCGGGCGCTTTGAGCGCGCATGCGAATGTCCAGCGTTTCCAGACCTTTGAGGACCACCCAGGCATTAAAGGGCGACAAAACCATGCCACTGTTTTTCATCACGGGCAGGCATTTACCGGTGATCAAGGCCTCGCTGGCGCACAGAGCGCCGGCCATGACGCGGCCTTGTCCGTCCAGGTATTTGGTGCCCGAATGCATCACGATGTCGGCGCCCATCTCCATGGGGCGCTGCAGGGCCGGGGTGGCAAAGCAGTTGTCCACGGCCAGCAGGGCCCCGGCGTTGTGCGCGATATCGGCCAAGGCCTGGATGTCGCAGACATCGGTCAAAGGGTTGGTCGGCGTTTCGGCAAACAAGAGCTTGGTGTTGGGCCGCATAGCTGCTTTCCAGGCGCCCAGATCGGTTTGCGCAACCATGGTGGATTCCACGCCAAAGCGCGCGAATTCCGAGCCAATGAGCTTGATCGTCGAGCCAAACATCGACTGCGAATACAGCACATGGTCACCTGACTTGAGCAAACTAAACAGCATCAGCATCACCGCCGACATGCCCGACGATGTGGCCAGGGCGGCTTGCGTCCCTTCCATGGCCGCTAGGCGCATTTCAAAGCTGCTCACCGTGGGGTTGCCCGAGCGGCCGTAGGTGTAGCCTTCTTCGTCGCCGCCAAAGCGGCGGGCCGCCACCTCGGCAGAAGGCTGCAGGTAGCCGCTGGTCAGGTAAAGCGCTTCAGAGTTTTCGCCATACTGGCTAGGCTCCACGGCCACGCGCTGGGCCAAGGTGTCAGGATGCAAGCCGGGCGGAAGTGGGTGGTTTGCCATAAAAATAAAGTCGAAAGTAGGCGGACTTCAGTCCACCGGATTGGGTAGCGCCAGGCGCGAGCTGTCTTGCGCGTCCTCCTGGCCGCTGATACGGGCGCCACTCAAACGCGCGATATCGGCCACGCTGACGTCGCCGGTAACGTATATGCCGTCAAAACACGATGCATCAAAGCCTTTGATGGCGGTATTTAAAGTGCCAATCGCCGATTTCATGGCGTCTACGTCCTGGTAAATCAGCGCGTCACAACCGATGATGGCGCGCACCTCCTCGACGCTGCGGTCGTAGGCGACCAACTCGGCGCTGGTGGGCATATCGATGCCGTAAACATTGGGATAGCGCACCGGCGGCGCGGCGCTGGCGAGGTAGACCTTGCGCGCGCCGGCGTCGCGGGCCATTTGGACAATCTCTTGGCTGGTGGTGCCGCGCACAATGGAGTCATCCACCAGCAGCACATTGCGGCCCTTGAATTCGCTAGCGATGGCATTGAGCTTTTGGCGTACCGACTTTTTGCGCACGGCCTGTCCAGGCATGATGAAAGTGCGGCCCACGTAGCGATTTTTCACAAAACCTTCGCGGTAGGGCAAACCCAGCAGCTGCGCCAGCTGTGCTGCGCTAGGCCGGCTGGACTCGGGAATCGGGATCACCACATCAATTTCGCTGGGCGGCACGGTCGAGACCACGCGCTTGGCCAAGGTTTGGCCCAAATTGAGCCGCGCCTGGTACACCGAGATACCGTCCATGACCGAATCGGGGCGCGCTAGGTACACAAACTCAAAAATGCAAGGGTTCAGCACAGGCGCCTGGGCGCACTGCTGGGCCAGCATTTGGCCTTGCAGGTCGATAAAAACGGCTTCGCCCGGCGCAACGTCACGTTCAACCTGGTGCAGCGTGCCCTCCAAGGCCACCGACTCGCTGGCCAGCATGATCTGGTCCGCGCTGCGCCCGATACACAGGGGACGGATCCCAAAGGGATCGCGAAAAGCCAGCACCCCGTGCCCGGCAATCAGCGCAATCACCGCATACGAGCCCTTGACGCGCAAGTGCACCTGGCGCACGGCTTCAAACAAATGCGCTGGCTGCAAGGGCATGCCTCGGGTGGTACGTTCGATTTCATGGGCCAGCACATTGAGAAGCACCTCGGAGTCGCTCTCGGTGTTGATGTGGCGGTGGTCCACGGTAAAGAGCTCATGCTTGAGGGCGTGGGCATTGGTCAGATTGCCGTTGTGCACCAGCACGATGCCAAAGGGGGCGTTGACGTAAAAGGGCTGCGCCTCTTCCTCACTGAAAGCATTGCCCGCCGTCGGATAGCGCACCTGCCCCAGCCCGCATTGGCCCGGCAGCGCGCGCATATTGCGGGTGCGAAACACGTCTTTGACCATGCCTTTGGCTTTGTGCATGAAGAACTTGTTGTCTTGCTGCGTCACGATGCCCGCAGCATCCTGCCCGCGGTGCTGCAAAAGCAGCAAAGCGTCGTAAATGAGCTGGTTCACAGGTGCGTTGCTGACAACGCCGACAATTCCACACATCTTGGGTTTACTCGCTCAAGGGATAAATCGGGCAAAAGCCTGGGGCAACAAAGGTTTGAGGCCGGTCAGCGCCGTCTGCGCCATGCGCGGCGATTGGGCATCCTGCCACAGGTCCGATTCTGCCAAGGGCGTCATGGTCACCGCGACGGTGGCCGCCATCAGGATCAGCACGCCGCGCGCCGCGCCAAACAGAGCCCCCAGCACCCGGTCGATGGGCCGCAAACCGACCACCTCGATGACTTTTTTGAGCAAAAAGATCAGCACAAACCCGGCGATCAAACAGGCGACAAAGCCCATGACAAAGGCTGCGGCATAGCGCACCATCTGGCTGGCGCCTTGCATGGGCAGGCTTTGCGCCAGATCGGGCGCAATCCATTGCGCCACGAAAAAGGCGGCCAGCCAATTGAGCAAAGAAAGGACTTCAGCGACCAGGCCGCGCCATAGGCCCAGAAGCACCGACACTGCCACAACAGCGCAGGAAACCCAATCGAGATCGGCCATGGCGGCAGTGCTTCAGAGCGTCAGCAGCTGCGCGGGCAGGTTCAGGGACTTGATTTTGGCCGCCGCTTTGTCGGCCTCGGCCTTGTCCGTCCAGGGGCCTACGCGCACCCGGATGCGCCGCCCATCGGCGCCATTGACCACCTGGGTATAGGTTTTGAGACCCGCTTTTTCCAGCGTCTGGCGCGCCTCACGGGCTTTTTGCACATCGGCAAATGCGCCCACCTGCACGGTGTAGCGCACCTGGGCACTGCTGGCGCTGGCCGCTGGGGCCTTACCGTCCAACAATGTTTGGGCTTTGGCGGCCTCGGCGGCTTTGGTCTGGGTGGGCGTGGGGTTGGGCTGCGGCTGTGCTGTCGCGTTGGAAGCCGCCTTCGCTGGCGCTGGCGCAGTGGCCGCAGGAGGGCTCAGCGCTGCGACGGCCGCGGGCGCAAGAACTGCCGCTGCGGTCGCCGCAGGGGCGGCAGCGGCGGGCTTGGTCGCGGGGGCCACGATTACTTCTTGTTCGAGCGGGGCGGATACAGCGGCTGCGCTTGCAGCGGCGGTCTCGGCCTTGGCCGGGCTGGCCGCAGAGGCCGCGCTCAGCGGTGCCACCTTGGCTTTATCGGGGATGTCGATGGCGATATTGACGTCAATCGGGCGCGGCTGGCTGTCAAACAGCAGCGGGAAACCGACCACGCCGATCAGCACCAACGTGGCCGCGCCGATGAGTCGGTTGCGCGCCCGGGTGCGCATGGCTTCCAAGCTCTCAGGTGCGGGTGCCGCACTTGCGGGTTCGGCACCATCCTTGCGGAACTTGAAAAACGCCATAGCGGGAATTTATTTTTCTGAAGAGTTGAGGTGCGCACCCTGCAAGCGGGGCAGGCCCTGTTGCAGCACACCACCTACGGTGTAAAAGGATCCAAACACAAGGATTCTATCAGCGGGGTCGGCGCTGGCCAGGGCCGCTTGCAGGGCCGCCAGCGGGCTGGCAAAGGCCTGGGCGGCCGCGTCTTTGCGCTGGTTTTGCGCCTGCCACTGCGCCATCAGCGCCGCGCCTGCGGCAGCCCGGGGAGTGGGTAAATCGGTGAAATACCAGCACTCAACCAGCGGGTTCATGCGCGCGAGCATGGGCGCCAGGTCTTTGTCGCCCATGGCGCCGAACACCGCGTGGGTGCGGGGGAAATAGCCCATGGCGTCCAAATTGGCCGCCAGCGCCGCCACCGAATGCGGGTTGTGCGCCACGTCCAGCACCAAGGCAGGCGTTCCGGGCAGTATCTGAAAGCGCCCGGCAAACTCCACCATGGCAAAACCGTTGCGGATCGCTTGCGCCGTTACCGGCAGCTGTTCGCGCAGCGCGGTGAGCGCAGCCAGCACGCCACCGGCATTGACCAGCTGGTTGGCGCCCCGCAGCGCCGGGTAGGCCAGGCCGCTGTACCGTCGCCCGCGGCCAGACCAGGCCCATTGCTGGCTGTCGCCGCTGGTATTGAAGTCGCGCCCGACGCGCCACAGATCGGCACCGATTTCCAGCGCGTGGTCGAGCACGCTTTGCGGCGGCACCGGGTCGCTAACCACCACCGGGCGGCCGGTGCGCATGATGCCGGCCTTCTCGCGGCCAATGGTTTCGCGGTCCGGGCCCAAAAACTCCATATGGTCCAGGTCGATGCTGGTGACGATGGCGCAATCGGCGTCCACGATGTTGACGGCGTCCAGGCGCCCGCCCATGCCTACTTCCAAAATGGCCACGTCCAGCGGTGCGCTGCGCATCACATCCATGATGGCCAGCGTGGAAAACTCGAAATAGGTCAGGGAGACCGGCTCGGCGCCCGCCGTGCGCGCCGCCTCTACCCGGGCAAAGCCCTCCACCAAAGCGGCCGCTTGCACATTCTGGCCTTGCAGACGCAGACGCTCCTCAAAATGCACCAAATGCGGCGAGGAATAGACCGCCGTGCGGTAGCCCGCCTGCATCAAGATGGCCTCGAGCATGGCGCAGGTGGAGCCCTTGCCGTTGGTGCCGGCCACGGTAATAACGGTGCACGGCAGGCGCAGGTCCATGCGCTGGGCGACTTGGCGCACCCGCTCCAGGCCCATATCGATGTTTTTGGGATGCAGCTGCTCGCAGTACACGAGCCATTGGGAAAGGTCTTTCATAGCCGCAGATTGTCGCCCACGGACAGAATGGGCTGCTATGGCATCGTTGCAGCCATGGCATCATTGCGCTCATGCACCCTGCCACCGCACCCACCGCCCTGACCGTGTACGGTATCGCCAACTGCGATACCGTGAAAAAAGCCCGCCTCTGGCTGCAAAACCAGGGCCTGGCAGCCGAATTTCACGACTTCAAAAAGCAAGGTTTGGCGCCCGATGTGCTCGCCGCCTGGGTACAGACCCTGGGCTGGGAGCGCCTGCTCAACCGCAAAGGCACGACCTGGCGCAAATTGGCGCCCGCGCAGCAGGCCAGCGCCTGTGATGCAGCCGGCGCCAGCGCGCTCATGCTGGCGCACCACAGCGTCATCAAACGCCCGGTGGTTCGCTGGCCCGATGGGCGGCTGACCGTGGGCTTTGCGCCCGAGGCTTTCGCCGCCGTGCTGGCCTAAAATGCCTGGTTCGCCAGGCTGGCGCGCCACCTCTGCGCGGGTGCACCGCCTTTGACCTCAGCACGCGGCCGCGCCGCCCTCCCTACAGCAAGCACCATGAGCACCTCCCACATCGCCAACGTCAGCGTCAGCACCCAGGCCAGCGTGTATTTCGACGGCAAATGCGTCAGCCACAGCCTGACACTGGCCGACGGCAGCAAAAAATCGGTGGGCGTGGTCCTGCCCGCCGAGCTCACTTTTGGCACCGCCGCCGCCGAAATCATGGAATGCGTGGCCGGCCACTGCGACTACCTGCTCAGCGGCAGCGCCCAATGGCAGCGCTGCAGCGCCGGCGAGCGCTTTAGCGTGCCGGCCAACAGCAGCTTTCAAATCCGCGTGACCGAGGCCTTTCACTACATCTGCCACTACGCTTGATCTGCCCAGCCCGCACGCCCTGCCCTTTTTTAGAACTACACCGCCTATGTCCACCATTCTTCAAACCATTCCTGTCGGCCAACGCGTAGGCATCGCCTTCTCGGGCGGGCTCGACACCAGCGCCGCCTTGCACTGGATGCGCAACAAAGGCGCCGTCCCCTATGCCTACACCGCCAACCTGGGACAGCCCGACGAGGCCGATTACGACGAAATCCCGCGCAAGGCCATGGAATACGGCGCCGAGCAGGCCCGCCTGATTGATTGCCGCAGCCAGTTGGCGGCAGAGGGCATCGCGGCGTTGCAAAGCGGCGCTTTTCATATCTCAACGGCGGGCGTCACCTACTTCAACACCACGCCTATTGGGCGCGCCGTCACCGGCACCATGCTGGTGGCAGCCATGAAAGAGGACGACGTCAACATCTGGGGCGACGGCAGCACCTACAAGGGCAATGATATCGAGCGCTTTTACCGCTACGGCCTGCTCACCAATCCGGCCCTGCGCATTTACAAGCCCTGGCTGGACCAGGCCTTTATCGACGAGCTGGGCGGGCGCGCCGAGATGTCGGCTTTCATGACGCAA
>Ga0214919_10007608_pt1 | contig 14555 bp, 13 predicted proteins | sample LL1503_MetaG_FD_177994 | JGI IMG/M metagenome (GOLD analysis project Ga0214919, IMG submission 177994) | Freshwater microbial communities from Lake Lanier, Atlanta, Georgia, United States - LL-1503 | ecosystem: Environmental > Aquatic > Freshwater > Lake | place: USA: Georgia | collected...
CGAAAATATGTTTGAGAAAGACGACATTGAGCCACTTGATATCAAGTGGCTCAATGTCGTCTTTCTCAAACATATTTTCGAGAGACTGATACCAGTCATTATTTTGTTTTGAGTTACTGTACATGATGCGCAGCTCTTGGAAAAATGAAAAAACATCCTTCTTCTCTAAATTCATCTTCTGACAAAGTCCCTGGATAAACAAATAATTATTATATTCCGTTGAATACTTGGTGAGTACTTTGGTGAAATCAATGTTTTCTTTTGTAAAGGATTGCTTAATGTTTGGCCGTTTTTTAATCTTTTCATGAAACAAATTGTTGTTGTAAAACGTTTTAATGAGAGAAGTCATTTCGTTAAACTGCCATATCTGACTTTGAAAGGTAATTCTGCCAATATAATCCGCGAAACACATGTGCGATAATAAAATTCCATAAAACGGTAAAGCCTCTTCCGTCGGCATCTTGCTTAAAAAAAGAATCACATTTTCATGCCATAACAAAGCAACCGTCGTTCGGTCGGTTTCATTCATAAATATATTATGCTTTTCTAGTGTCACTGGAGATTGAAACAGTTTCCACGTTATTTTTTTGGCGTCTTCATTCGACATTTTCACATGAAAAATGTTTTTAATGTTTTGCATCGTCATGAGTTCGGGATTATTCTTCCATAAATTGCATAAAAATGTCAGTTTTCTTAAATCCCCTTGAATATACTGCAACATCTCCATTTGAAGTTCGGAATCAAATTTATCGTATACCGGTAAATAATCATGTAAAACCTTTGTTATTTGCAGATTGGTGGGCGTTTCCAGCTCGAATGTATGACATGCTTTCATCAACTCTCTGATTTTTTTATCGTTTTCGTGGTTGCCAATGCATATGATTGGATTCGATGTCGTATTCTCCAATTTCTGTTTTTTCGTCTTTTTTTGCCGTATCAATTTTATGAGAGCATCGATACCACCCTTGTCTCCGTTATTCATACCATCGATTTCGTCCATGACAATGGCAATTCGTTTTACTTTCCGTTTCATCAATTCAAGTACATTACGGTTTGATGTATGATTACTGTCAATGGTCTGGAAAAGAGACTTATTTCTCACTTCTCCTGCATTATAACTAATCACATCGTAATCGAGAGATTTCAATAGGTTATGTACAAAACTTGTTTTCCCACATCCTGGCGTTCCATAAATGTAAATACCTCTTTTCAAATTTGGACTGTGCTGGTTTTCCTCAAAGTTGCGCAATATATGCTTGATTTGAGTTTCGGTTTGAGTTCTATGAAACGTTTCATTCAAATAAACATGGTCCATGTTTAAGGGTTAGTTAATGTTATTATGATTCTTATAATAGCATTTTTCTTTATTTAAGCTTATCGAACGTAACTTTTCATTTTCCGAATGTACTGAAATCCGCAGTTCTCGGCATAAAATTGCTAGTTGGGCGTTGAGAAAGAGCACCATAATAAGAATACGGGTCAATACCCGGAACTTGGGCTCCAGTCGAATTTAGATAGGCATTTTGGTTCGACCCATATCCTCCTCCAGGATATCCATATCCATAAGATGGATTCACGCCTCCGCCGCCATTAGGAATCGCTGGATTCGTCTGTGTCACCAAATTTCCCAAACCATTTCCAATTGACCCCAAACCACCGCCAATACTAGTGGCTGCACCATACACGCCGCTACCTATTCCACTCACCGCACCTTGTGCTAGTCCCACGGTACCCCCTATTAATTCTCTCCCTATTCCTACTGCACCACCAACGGTATCTTTTGCGACTCCTGTAATTCCAGAGGCAGCATTTGTTGCCGTATTAACAGCTCCAGAAGCAGCGTCTCGAATCAAACTATCAGCTCCTCCAGCACCATCGCGCAACAAACTTGACGCCCCTGATCCCGTATCGCGTAAAAGTGAACTTCCCGATTTGTCTGACGTTCCTGATCCCCCGTGACCACCGCAATTCGAACAGACATTTCCAGAAGGACACTGCGGGCATTGCGGGCATACTGGAGGAACAACTTCTGTTTTTCTTATGAAATTATCGCCAGGAGACATGCCTCCACCGAAAAAGGCAGAAGCATACGTCAATGCCTGAGAAGTTGGAACACATAAAGAGACACCGGCTATTTTCACTTCTAACGAGTCAGACCCACACAAGGATGATGATGATGACGTCGACGTCGTCGAAGACGACGACTCTGACGAGGAATCCGATGATGTAGTACTTGATTTGTCTGCAGTTACTAAAACTCCATCTTCGATACGTTTAATGGTTTCTATCTTGAAATCTCCGGAAACTTTCACCACTTTGACAACGATGGTTTTCCGACCGTTATCCATATACACGACGAAATAGTCTACCGCATCTGATATTCCATTGACCGCCCATGCATTGAACTTTACACGAGTCACATTCGATTGACTTTCGGTTGCATCTAGCTCCAAGGATGTATTATCATATACTTTCGTTGTTCCTGAAGTAGTGCTCAACACCAAATAAGAATTCAACAGATCTACATAAACTTCACTCGCGACTTTATACACTTTATTAGGATAATATGCCACAGACACTGTGGTTAGGTCCGTAGTAGCGAACCCCTCTTTCATAATAGTAGTAAATCCCTCTCTTCTTGGAATCGTAATAGTATTACTAGTAGCAGTCGCTACCGTATTAAGCGTCACACTATTCCAACTAATATCTCCACTTACCGTGATTGCTGTAGATGCCGCGTTGAGAGCAATCGTAAAATTTGCTGCAGTTGGAATCTTTGAAGAGGGAGTCTTCGATAGAAAACTCCCGCCAGATAACGATCCATAAACAAAACTCATGGAAAAATCCACAATCTTTGCTGTAGTTGGTGTTGGATTTGGAAATGTAATCGATTTCGATACGAATGCTGGTGTGGTACTGCTTCCTACCATGGCTCGGTCGGTTGGATCGGTTGTACCAAATATATTACCGTCGCTGTCGAAATATCGGGTTCTAATATGCTGTGTGCTATCGAAAACATGAATCAATGTATTCTTGCCAAATGGAATATACGCAATATACGGGACAACCGTTGTGCCTACATCAATCTGTTTCACCCAGCCGTCGTTGTAATACGACAACATTTTAGTTTTACTGATAGTAAGGCCATTTCCAGAATCAAAGTCTCCAGAAATATTTACTGTTGTCAGTGTACCGTACTCTCGACTCAATACTTTCAAGGTAGTATTATTTGTTCCAAAACTGAATACATTACCATTGTCTGGGTCGAAATAAATCTTTGAAGTGTTTGTACCCCCATCGAAAATCATATAGACCTGTTTACTATTATTGCTGTATTTTAAGACGGTTGTCGCGTTTTCACTTACCGCCGTAGCGAACCCTTCTACACGGCCTTTTTTTGTAAAATAATCCCATACGTTTTTAGCCAGGAGAGCAAAAACCAAGAAAAATAATAACATTAAAAACACGGAAAACTTGCTCATTACGTCCTATGTTATATGAAACGATAATGTTTTTAAATGAGAAAAAATTGATACTAAATTTCGAACAATCCCTCCTTTCTACATCAATCGCACAAAATGACATCAAATAATATCAGCACAAACATTGCGTTTCAAGTCAGAAACTCGAATTGCCAAATCCAAATAACGACCATGGATTCACCAACAACCACTTCTCTCAAAAAGTCCAAGTCCAAGTCAAGTCCAACTTCCAAAAAAGAACCTCTGCAACTCTGCTATAAGCCAACGAGCGATTGTTTCGAAATCGGAATAGATGAAGCCGGAAGAGGTCCTCTTTTTGGAAGAGTCTATGTTGCAGGCGTGGTTTTACCTAAACATGGTTCCGTCGACTTTTCAAAAGTCCGGGATAGCAAAAAATTGTCACCTAAAAAGAGAAAAACCATCAGCGATTACATCAAAGAACACGCCATTTCTTACTACATTCATTACACCGAAGCAGAAGAAATCGACAGAATAAACATAAGAGAATCAGTCCTCCGAGGCATGAAGGAATGTGCAAAGAAAAATATTGAAGAACTGCAAAAAAAACACGGTGCATCTCCCGAACAATGTTTCCTTATGGTAGATGGCAACGATTTCGCACCGTACATGTCATTCGACCAACAGAAAAACGAACTGGTCTCGGTTCCGCATGAAACATTCGTAGGTGGAGATAACTTGTATACTGCGATTGCAGCGGCATCAATACTTGCGAAAGTTGCACGAGACGAATATATTTTGGATTTGTGTGAAAAGAATATTTTATTGAAAGAGGTGTATGGGTTACACACACATATGGGATACGGAACTAAAAAACATTTAGATGCGATTAGAGAACATGGTATCACACAATATCATCGCAAGTCTTTTGGTATTTGCAAAGACGCACAAAATAAGTCTTCATAAACTAGATTACTACTTTCTGTTCGTAATATATATTGTGCGTTCGTCAAAATAAGACTTGTGAACTGTTACATAATGTGTTTCCCTATCCATTTTACTATAACCAAATAAAAATTCATTGTTCTGTTCATTATACGAAAACCCAAGACAATACTCGACTTTTTCTTTTTCAAACGTGAACATTTTTGTATATTTTTTAATGTTCTGCGTGGCATTGTCAAGCACTACTAAAATATGGTAGTAATACCGCCTATCTTCATAAGACACTGCATGACAAAGAAACCACACTTCGTCGCGAATATTTACACCGCATGTAGACCCTCTTAGATATTTAAACAAATATGGTGTTTCGATTCTTTTTGTTATTTTGAATTCCGGCTCCACTTTTTCGTTCTGTTCATTGTATGTACGCGAGTCCGTGACTTGACCTATAATTAATGGGTGCCAATTGTACACCATACACAATTCATTTTGTTGATTAGAAAACATGACCCAGTTTTTCTCAATCTCATGTTGATCTTCGATTTCAGGAAAACATGAATTGATACATGATGCATTTTCAATATCTATTTGTCCATGCTCAATGACCATATTACCCACGTCTAGGCCTCGATTCGCACAGTAATATAATTTACTATCGTGTGAGAAAATACGCATGTCTTCTAGGCCTACATAGAAATTATCAAATGACTTGTCGTATGCGAGTACATTTTCTTTTTCAATTATCCAATGTCTTGTTTTTTTATGTTGTTTTAAAACCGCCAATATATTTACGGTATCAATTGTTTTTTTCTGGTCGTATCCCCCTTCAGAGTTGATGCGATAATTCACAAATCGCTGCATAATCAACAGTTGTTTCGCTGTGTCTATGCAAAGAAGACATGGAGTACTTGAAACGAATTCATCATTTGGAAATCCTAGTGATTTACCGATTTGTCCCAAGGCTTCTCTGAAATTATTCTTCTCCAAAGTAGACCCTTCGAGAGAAACTGTTATGGCATCTTTAATGGCTTCTGTATAAAACTTGTAATTGCTGAAAATATTACGACCTACATTATCGTCTACATACGGATACTGCAAGACATTCATACTAACTTGTGCCAAATCGTATTTTGTTGGATTGAAGTAGAAACCGTAAATACTTAATTCATACTCGAGTTTATAATCATATACATCCTTTTGGAGGAAAAGGTAGTCGCGTCCTGGAAACTCCTGGAGTGTTTGCTTTGCTGTTTCATAAAATGCATGAGCCAGTCGACATTTCCCTTCGATTCTGTAATGTTTTACAATTTCGTATAAATTTTCGATTCGGTTGGGATACGCCGCGTATGCTTCCATCCAGCTATTTATGGCCATTTCTGTGTTTCCTAATTCTTTATAACAATGCCCCATGTTATAATAACTATGCCACACTTCCTCTATCCACCCACCGAGCTCGATTCTGCGTTTGTACATTTCAATGGCTTCTTGTTTTTCCCCACAATCTTTCAAACTATTCCCGAGATAGAAATGGTATCTGTCGTTGTCCGGCTCTTGTTCAATTCCTTTCCGTAATAATTGAACATCTCTCGAAAACTTGTTGGCTTTCGATCCTCCGTCACCAATATCCATGATAAAAAGATTCTTTTTCTTTATATGTCCAGTTTGTGTGTTTTTTGGCGCATCCACATATTCGTGTGTGACTCCTTTGTATTTAAAGCCGTAATTGTTCTTTATGACACGGGTGTTTTTGTAATAATATGATTCTGTACCTTGAAACATGTAATAATATTCGTATTCCGGAAGAGAGTTTTTAAATTCGACGATATCCAGTTCCGGGTTTATCCAAAGAATCATATCCGCATCCAGGAGCAATAAATAGTCTGCTGGGAGGTCTTTACATGCCTCTATTGCAAACGTACGATTGTATCCGAAATCCTGAAACGGTTCCTCTACGATTTTTCCAGGAATGTTTTTCTCTCGAAAAAAAGTGGTGATCAATTCGATTGTATTATCTGTTGACCCTGTATCGCATATGCAATAATAATCAATCAATGGCACGACCGAGTTTAACAGCCGATGGATCACTTTTGACTCGTTCTTTACAATCATATTTAAACATATTTTTAGTGGGGACCCAGCCATATTATTATAGTTTTATTTTTTTGTACATTTATGTTGTTTTGTTAGGAAAGATGTATTTAAAAAAGCAGGGAACACTCTTATTTCGATTTCTTAACCGAAAATTGCGCGAAGTTCATTTTCACATGCCTCTAGTCTTTTCCTCAAATCGTCATCTACGTTTGAGTTTCTAACCTTTCCTTTCAAGATGGTTTGTATGGAGTCTTGTATTTGTTTACGACATTGGTTTTCTGTAATAGATTTCTTTGCGTGGCATTCGCGACAAAGTGCCATTAGATTGGATTCATCATCTGTTCCCCCAAACTGTAACCCGATTATGTGGTCTAGTTCGAAATAAGGGGTCAATGCTAGTTTACAGTCACCGCATCTATTTTTTTGCTCCTCTGCTATGCGTTGTCTCGTGCCTTTATTTATTTTCTTACGTTTATTGTTTTTATTGACTCGTTCTTTTTTAGATTCTTCAAACGCAATCTTCATTTCTTGTCGCTCCTTTTCGAAAGCCTCTTTCATATCGTCGATTTGAGCTTGAATTGAAGATGTCTCATTTTGTACAGAATTCGTAGTAGCAGCACACGTCTTTTTATGTGTATGCAAACTTTGTCGATATGGAAATTTTTTTCCACAAACACCACACTCGTACTTACGAACAGGTGATGGTATTGATATTCGTTCTGCGTGTCGTTTACACTTTAAATGCTGTTGCAGACATTTGTTAGATTTCATGGACATGTCACAAGAGTCACAACGATAAACCATCATATTTAACATTATATTTTGTTGCTCTGCTTTATCAACCAAAATCAATTTTTTTAATAAAGAAACGTCACTACATAAATTCAATTTTTATACCAAAATAATTTTCATTTTTGCAAAGTCATGTAGTGAAATCGAAATCCGAAAAAAGAAAGAATTCTGGATTTTGCTAGTAAAATCGACCCATACTTTTTTTTTTGTAAAAATTTTCTAATAAGCTACTTTATTTTTCTCCCCCCCCCTCTGAAAACGAAGAAAGCAGGAAGCAAAACTGCATTTTATTTTAATACAAAAAATGTTAGATATATATTGCACTATAAATACAGACGAATGTGATATATTTTGTTAAAACAGTCAACACTAAAAAGCGAAACGACATAACTTTTGTATGGAAAAAAAGCAAAAAGACAACTCGGGTTTTGAAAAGCTACCGTTATCTAGCAATTCTGCAACAACAAAATTCTTCGTTGAAATATGTCCTCTCACTCTACTAATTAGATTTTTAAGATTTAATTCCAATAATTTTTACTATGTAATGGGGACAAATCAAGAACCGAAAAAAGAAAGAATTCTGGATTTTGCTAGTAAAATCGACCCATACTTTTTTTTTGAAAATATTTTCTAATAAGCTCAAGTTTTTTCTCCCCCCCCCCCTCTGAAAACGAAGAAAGCAGGAAGCAAAACTGCATTTTATTTTTATAACATTATAATTTTAAGAAAGGATACATTTAAATACAGCTTATACTATTTGTAAAAAAGGAAATAATCAAACTGAATAGCGAAACTACATTATTTTTGTATGGAAAATAAGCAAAAAAGCAACTTATGACTCGATAAAATAACCATTTAAAGCAATTCTGCATTTAATAAAGCAATATGAAAAAAAGAAAATTGATCACAATTATTTAAAGTATGCAATAAAACAGAACTGAACAAAGCAAAACTACAGGAAATAAATTTAGGCGAATTACATTTTCGAGCAAAACAACATAAATACATATCTTTAGCTATTACATAATATGAGCTCTTGTAATTCATGCGGTATTGCTTCATTTAAAACGAATCAGGCATATCAACGTCATTTGCAAACAAATAAACACAAGTTGAGACAAGAAAATACAAGAGAAGATTTGTATCAGTGTAATCGATGTAATAAGTGGTATTGCGGAAAAACCGGCTTATCTCATCATAAAAATATTTGTAATGTTATTCCTCAAATACCAGAATCAGTACCACTAACCACAGAAACCACCCAGTCTATTTCGTTTCAAACAATTCTAGACCTGAAAATAGATGAGATGAAACACGCATTCGAGAAAGAACGGCAAGAAATGAAGCTCGCTTTTGAAGAATCCATGAAAGAACAGATTAATAAAATTCTGGAAAAACATGCAGGAGGAGGAACGACCAATACCAACAATAACACGAATAACATTGAAACACAAAACATTAACATCATCAACATTAACGCATTCGGAAACGAAAATACAGACTATATCGACGACAAAGCGATTTTAGATTGTATTGGTCGTGTGTATAGATCAATTCCGTCTCTTTTGGAAAAAATTCATTTCGACCCGAAACATCCCGAGAACCATAACATCAAAATCACCAACAAGAAACTACCGTATGCTTCCGTCATGGGAAACAATAAGAAATGGAAAACGGTCGACCGAAAAGACGCAATTGACACAATGGTCACCAACAGTTATAATATTCTAGATGAAAAATATACCGAAAACAAGGATAAAATCTCCGAGTCAAAACAGCAACATTTCAAGGGGTTCCAGTCGAAATTCGAGTCGGAAGACAAAGAAGTGATGAAACAAATCAAAACAGAAGTAGACATGATGGTTCTTAATGGGTGTGGGTAAAAAAAAAAGATTCTGGAAAAATTGACAATCTTTTTTTATAAAACCCTTATTTGGTATACTTCAAAAAACTAACCGAAAAAATAAAATGACAGAACAAATGATATATCACTTCTTCAGTAAAAAGGCCGAGGGAAGAGAGCTGAGTAACTTTCACGAGGGAACGGTGATGATTTACGGAAGAATATACAATTCCGGCGAGGCGGCGTTTCACGGAATGAAGTATATTAAAATAAGCGAAGTGTCGACAAACAGTGAGCGGAAAATGGTTCTCGAGAAGTACGGAGAGAAATTCGAAACCAAAGGAGAGTTTGGGAATTTTTCGGGAAATGAAATCAAAAAAAAAGGAGGGAAAAATGGTCTAGCTCTAACAGAACAAGAGTTGCGTGTTTGGTTAGATGTTGGGCGCAGTGTCCAGTCGGAAATATGCGCGTATAAATACAATAATGACGTAAACGTGAAGCGTGTCTTGGATGGAACTCAAGGCAAATTTCTCATTCATCCAGCCATGAGATGCAGCGATTTTCAAGTAGACAAAAAGTACTGGGAAGGTAGAGGACGGATAGAAAACGGAATATTAACAGTACGAGGCGCAAACATGTTGGGAAATATCTGGATGATGTTGAGAGATAATGTTGAGAGTGTTACTTTTTAAATTTTAAAATAAAATACCCTTTTTTCTCTCGAAAAATACATATAAATGGAAAGATACAAATAATCTTAAGATGAGTACTAGAGTAGAGCAACTGAGAAAAGTCCAAGACGAGGCATTGGAATTGTTTACGAAAAAAAATGCAGACTATGGCGATGCATTTGCCAAATATGGGGTGATTGGAGTATTGATGAGAATCGAGGATAAACTCCAGAGATGCATGTCCATCACCAAAAGCGGAGTAAATCTGGTTGGAGACGAGGGTATTCGGGATACTCTAATCGATTTACATAACTATGCTGCTATGGCTTTAATGCTGATGGATGAAGAATAATATTCTACAAAATTGACATTTTACATATAGAGAGATTGAACTGGTATATGTTAAATGGAAAACCTTGAGCAAACATTAAAACTGAAGAGTATATTAAAAATACCTTCAAAAACGAATTTATTTTATGACATCGTACAGAAAGAAATCGACCAACAACCGTCTGCGAATGTGCGCATATTATTGCAGGTCCTGCTATTTCACCAGAAGAAACCATTTTGTAATTTCTTCCCCTATTTACAAAAGTATAGGGATTTTTATACACATTACAACAACAAATTCTTCACGGAAACGGTACAAATAGAACTAATGGATGTCTTTTGCCGGATTCAAAAACACTATCTTGCACTCAGTCGTTTTGCCTATATATGGAAAATAAAGCACGCCACTCCAGCAAATACAATGGATCTTTTTATGAATGACATAGATCCTAAGAAATCGTATATCTTGACAATTTACCAATCGAGAAAACTCTTTTATTTTACAGTAAAAGACTTTCTGAATATCGTGCAACGTGACCTATGCCATTCCTATAATGATTTTTCGGTAGCCAGTCTGTCGCCGAGAAACCCATACAGCAAGGAGGTTTTCCAAACGCGCCATTACTATAATGCATATTTTCAAATGCGTTATAAGATGAGAATATCGATACCAGAAGTATTCGAGCACTGGTTTAGAGTTGGGTTTTCCCTGAAACTAATAAATCGTAAATACATGACTGTACTACAGCGTTATGCGATTAAAAATTTCATTTGGAATGTAGACCATACGCATGCATTATATATCAGGGACATTAGATCAATGTTTCATGAATATACAGTGTCTAGGCGTCATATTCATATTGACGAAGATTTCCCCGATGACGTTCTTGTCGAAAAAACAAGAGGATTTATGTACATGTTTTATCTATTGAAATTTGCGGGTTTAGACGAATCGTTGTATGATTATTATGATGCCGTATTAATCGGTGGGTTGCGAGATTTGATAAAATATAACCCCGCATTTGGAAGGAAACAGATCAGTGTATCTCGAGAAAATACAAAGAATAAATTCGGTGGTGAAGATGAAAAAAAGGTTTCGATTGTCTATGTCTTTAACAGTGATGTCCTTCCGTTTGAAACAAGGCATTTATAAATAAGTAGAATTTAGGAACATTATATTTCTTCTCTTGGTAATATATATCTTTTAAAATGACCAACCGTCCAACAAAACGTAACGGAATGTATACCATCAAAAACAAGACGTACAAAAAATTAAAGGGAACTCGCCGAGAGGTGTGGAATGGAACTGCGTTCAAAACCGAAGGCGAACTTGAAAAGAAGGATCTCATTCAACCGAAAGGAAAAAATGGTCGTATCGTGTCTCTCAAAAAGCACATGTCGGGAAAAAACAAATCGAATAATAATCTCATTAAAAGTGGTTGGGCCTTTGCAAAGAAAGGAAAGTTCGGGCATATGAGAGCCAGTAAGCGAAGTAGCAGCAAAAAACGTTAATATTTGTAAAACTTGAAATATACACCTAGTTTTACAAATCAAAGAAAGAAAGTAGGGTCAAACATGTCATAATCGTCTATGAATGATTTGTATTGTTTTCGCACGACAGTATCAAAATATGCCTTATTCACCATCATTTTTTTTTCATTTGTGTTTTCCCTGTTTTTTACAGTATAAAATAAATACGCATCATCTAACGAATAACTGAAATGCTCCGTGATTGGAATATTGGATTCTCTCAAGAGATTCATGGAATTCTGGATATCCATATCTTTATCCCACATGAGACATTTAAATCCAATGATATATTTCTCGTTTTGAATGAATATTTCCGGTTTATAATATGCCAAGATATGAACGATCTTAGTCTCGTCCAATATATACTTTTTCGTTTCTTTTTTAGTTTTAGTACTTACGTTTTTGGAAACCCAAATGCGGAACAGCTGAGAGAGTTCATCCATTTCTAAAATGCTTTCCTTCGTGTCTCCGTCGTTGTCGTCGTCTTCAATCATTGTTTCGCTCCAAAATCGTAGAAATTTCTGAATGGTAGGAAGATGCGAACTACTTATGCCTGAAAAGCAGTCGGTTTCTTCACAGTAATTATTTTTGAAATGCGACTTCATAAATGTTTTACAGTGACTGTAGAATAAATTTTGGGGATACGCGTGCACTCTCAAATAGTCTTTCCAAAGATAAAAAACATGTTTCCAGGAAATCTGTTTGGATTCATGGTTCCACGTCTGCATGGTTGCTTGTATAAATGAACTATCTACGGGAGAGGAGTGGTTGTCTTGAACATCATTGTCATCGTTGTATAAAATGAGATATTCTTGGACAAACTGATGGAATATTGCGTCGTTTGTATTGTTTTTAATGACGAGTGCGTATTTGCTGGCCTCGCAGTCTGAATATAAAAGGAAACCATCTGAGGAGTTATATCGAAAGGAGTAATGACAAGCGACACAGAAAATATCAATGATATTGTCTTTAATGTTTTGCTTCCAAATGTTTTGGCTTTGTACACTTTCTTGAATAGGAACCAACCTACACAAGGATAATTCCGACTCGTGTTTTTCGTGACACTTTAATTTGAATGTTTGTGTACAGTTAACATGGAACATGAGAAGACACTGTTCTTGCAATTCTTTCAAAAACAGTTTTGCACATGGCCGAATGAAATGAATAAGATCTGCGTTTTTTTTCTGAATATTATCCCCCAAAATCGTGAGAAAATACTTTGCATCGGACTTGTGACTGAAAATCGAAGGATAGAATAAAGATAAAACGCTCTGGATGGTATTTGATTCTGGAATACATTTCACTAGAGCGTTGTCTTTGATTTTCCGCAACACACTTACTTTGGTCTTGTGTTTCCAATTTTGTACTGCACAATTTTGCGTTTTTGTGATGCTTGAAACAATATCATATAAAATATCGTCTTGTTTGCATTCGTCGTAATGAAGACCATCGTAGACGTAAAACCGGTCATTCGTCGTGTTGTAGTAATACTTGTTATGGTTATTTCCATGCAAAAATCCAGTAATGAACTTTTCTTGTTCTGCCAAATGCGTTTCTAAACGAGATGCATTTTTCTGCCGGGTTTCATATACATTGACGAGAAGGGATGGGAGTTGAAGGGAAATGTAATGATAAATCTTTGAAGTCATGTACAAATCATTGCCGTATTTTTCATACAACTCTTTGACGTTTTTCATCGTCTGCTCGAGGAGATTAGCATTGATTTCGGGATGTTCTCCTTGACCATTAGTAATATCACTATATTCATCTAGGTCAAAATCCATCTTCTTTATAATAACATGTCGTGCTCTATTTATATGTATATGGATTTGTTATATTTATAAATAAATAGTTTTTTTATTTGAAGTGGGAATGCAATATTTTAAAAAGGAATGGCAAATACTTGATACGAGTTTCATACTAAACTGTAATATAGAATACAATGGATTTAATTTATGTTTGTATTGTATATTTGTTTAGATTATGGAAAATCTGGGGTGTTCCGAAGTATTACAAAAAGGCGAAAAATATTGGGTTGATACGTTTAGCGGGAAAGAAGAAAAAATGTATATTGGTTTAAACAATTACGAATCCAGCAGGACCAACCCTTATCAGTTTCATAATGATGATACCGGTTCTATAAATGTCGGGAAAGTATTCAAAAAAGAAGGCGAGGTTTATACCGAAATATCACCAGTTCAAGGCCAATCCTATTTTATAAAATTAGATAAAAGTATGTACAAGCTATTTTCAATAATATATCCCCCTTAACATACAATGTCTTATATAATGCAAACCATTATCAGGTTGCTACCGTTTTCATAAAAACTGAGGAAAACCAATATGTACCGACTGAGAGACCATCTGAAGAACCTGAAATATACATGAAATTAGAGGACGAAGAAAATTATACTAAAGTTATTTTTGATGGCTACGCCGACTTAAAATATGTTGTCACACATAATAACAAAATATATCAGGTGGATGATTTATATAAATGTCAATCTGAGGCGAAAGGGGGTAAATATCGGAAAAAAACAAAAAGAAGAAAATGTCGTAAGTCAAAACAAAAAGATTCTCGAACAAGTAAACGGCGGCGCAGTAGCACCAAATACCGTTAATAGATTCTTTGTATTACATTAATCTATGATCAGTTGGCAATACGAATTGAATTCCATTGCAACAAGAACTAGTGAAGTACATTTAGAAACTTGAAAGAAAACCAAACCGAAGGACAGATTGGGAGGCCAGAAAACAAAACTACTACTACAAAAAAAACGAAAAAGCCGTCGCCGAAATCAATCAAACTGAAAACAATATAAACCGTTTCCCGCTTCCATTCTCAATGCGGATTTCAAAACATATTGTATATTATTACAGTGAAAAAACAAAAAAACGCATAGACTTCTTGAA
>Ga0214919_10007609_pt1 | contig 14554 bp, 11 predicted proteins | sample LL1503_MetaG_FD_177994 | JGI IMG/M metagenome (GOLD analysis project Ga0214919, IMG submission 177994) | Freshwater microbial communities from Lake Lanier, Atlanta, Georgia, United States - LL-1503 | ecosystem: Environmental > Aquatic > Freshwater > Lake | place: USA: Georgia | collected...
ATATCTATTTTTTATTTATTTTTTTAGTTATATATTTATTAATATTAATTTTAATATTAATAAATAATAATAGTAATAATAGTAATCTAATATTTATTTTAATAAATAAAAAAAATGTTTAATAAAACATATAAAAAGCAAATTAATAATAAATTGATAACTCATAAAAGATATAATAAATCTAAAAAAAATGGGGTTAATACTAATAAAATAATTAAAAAAAGCAAAAGCAAAAGAATAAATCTCAAAGGTGGGGCTAAAGGGGTTAAAGGGGTTGAAGATTCTTCTGCATTAGATAAAATATTGGATGAAACTTATGAATTATTAAAGCATTTTACGAGTAATAATACAACAGATTTTGAAAAAATAATTGAAAAATTAGTAAAATATAATAAAGATAATAATATTAATATATTGATTGAAAATATAGAAAATTTAAATACTTATTTAGCAGTTTGTGAAGATGCAAATCAAAAACATAAACATGTAGAATGTCAAAATTTTGCTAAAAATGTTAAAGAAACAAAACTAATAATATTACATCAAATAAAAATAATTTTATTAAATGAAATAAATGAAAAATGTAAAAACATAAGTATAAAAAATAAAACAGAAATAGTTAATTTACAATCGTCAATAACCTTATTTGAAAAAATATTTAAAAATGACTTATTAAAAGCAATATTTACAAATGATACAACAATTACAAAAGATGAAATAACTCAATTTATCGCACTAATAAATAATTTTATTAGTGCGATAAATGATTACAAAAAAAATAATAATACTAATATTAATACAAATTTAAAAGAGTCTATAACTTATTTAGAATCACAAATAGAACCAAAAATCAATATAATTATTCCAAAACTTATATCATTAACAAATGTGTCTGCAAGTTCTACAAAAGAACCTTCAATATCTGCAAAAGGACCTATAGCAGGACCTTCAATATCTGCAAAAAAACCTGCCAGTTCTGCAAAAGGACCTGCAAGTTCTGCAAAAGGACCTGCAGCAGGACCTTCAATATCTGCAAAAAGACCTGTAAGACCAACAACAGATATACAATTAATTCCTCCTACAATTTATGTTTCTAACCCTGTATCCAATACAAATAATATAGTATATAATACATCACTTTTATCACCTAGTGAAATACAACAAATTAAAAAATTAAATTTACATAATAAAACACAAAAAGAAATGGAATTTAATACTACAGGTAGAAAATTAATACCAATTAATCAAACCCATTATACTACATTTACAAACGTTGGTAATAGCTGTTATTTAAATTCTGCACTACAATTTTTATTTGCAATACCAGAATTTATAGCGATTATTAAAAATCAAGATAATAATAGTGATGTAATTCATACATTAAAAACATTATTAGATTATTTTGAATCTTATAAAGGTATAATTCTAAATATAGATGATGTTACAGAAAGATATAAAGAATTAACAGGTTTATCAAATACTAACAATATGAATAAAGATATAAAAGCAGATTTAAAAAAACAAACAATATATGAACAACTTTTTATATATGAAAGAGGTCATGATGCGGATACAGGTGAATTTTTTCTTCAAAAAATATTTCCTTATATAGATAAAAATCCTATCTTTATTAAATTTTTTGGTTTTAATGCTACTAAAGAAATAACTTGTATAAATAATACTAAATTTAAGAAAAATGATTTAACAGAAGGGGAATTTGATAAAACTTTACAAATTGAATTATATAATGAAAATGACAAAGCTGAAATACAACAAAAGATATTAGAATATATTGATGCTGTAAACATACATAAACCTGAAGAAGGAGTATTATTATCATTAAAACAAGCTATTGATGATTTTAAGACATACACATTGCAACAATATATTGAAGAACAATATAAAATTGAATACTATACAGAAAATAATATAGGAGAATTTGATAAATGTAAAACAGATATTAATCCAGAAGGATTAGCTGAATCTTTTAAAATAATTAGTTTTAATACAAAAAAATATATTATTATATTTATTAAAAGATTTTTTAATATATTTGAATATAATGAAAATCGTGAAATAATAAATCAAATAAGATTTAAAATTCAATTCAGAGTTGAACCAAATCCATTAATTTATATAGATATTTCTACAAATCAAAAAAGATATAAATTAAAAAGTTGCATTATACATGTTGGTAATTCTTTTGGTCATGGTCATTATGTTTATTTAAATTTTGACGATAAAGGTAATCCTTTACATATTATAGACGATTCTGTAGTATATCCATATGATGGTCTAACAAATGAATATAATAATTATATAAGAAATGGTTATTTTTATTTATATGAACAAATATAAAATATAAAATAAAAAATATATGAAATTATATTATTATTTTTACTATTTTTACTATTTTTATTATTTTTATTATTTTTATTATTTTACAAATTTATTTACTAAATCCATAATATCATATATATTTTTTTTTGTAAGTTGTTTTCTGAAAATTTCTCTAGTTTTTAAATAATTAAATCTTTCTGGTATTTTAATTATTTTTGATGTTTTACCATCATTTATTTCATCTAAATTAGCTAATACATTTTCTAATGAACCGTATTTTTTTATATAAATAAGTGTATCTTTAAATTTACAATAGGTTAGATTATCGTTGTATTCTGTACCTGCTAAATCATACGAATCATTAAATTGTTCAGATGTTATATTTAAATCTGATAATAATAAATCATAATTAATAACACATATTGTATCTAAATTATTTATTTTATATTCCAAATTATAAAATAAAACTTTGCATCCTCTTCTTAATAAATCATTATCTTGTGAATAACAACCATCCACAATATTATTATCTACTAAAAACTTGAATATTTCATCTGCTTCCTTACCTTTTATTCGAATACGTGATATTTCCAATTTATCACATAATTCTTCACATTCTAAAATAACTGATTTATTTATTTTAGGTTGTGCATATTCTTCATCTAAATTATCTAATTTTTCTAATTTTTCTAGATTATCTAGATTATCTAAATTTTGATTTAATAATTGATTTGATTCTTGATTCATTTTTTCTTGATGCATTAGTTTTTGTTTTACATGTCTTTCTTGTCTTTTCATAAATACATGTTCTTTATCATTATTTGATGGATTATCATCAAATACAAATATTAATTTTATATTATAATCATTAAATTTTTTAATTAAAAATTTTATAGATTGTATCCAATTCTTTTTATATCGGATCATTCCTCTATATATAAATCCCATAATATCAACTGCTATAGTTTTACCTTTTAGTGTATGCAATCTTATTTTCTTATTTTCAGAAACATCTTTATTCATATAAAAATTATCTAAAAATGAACAACATCCATTGCTAATACCCATTTTTGATATACAGGAAATGTGAAATATATAAAAATTATATATGAAATATTTATTATTTTTAATATTAATATTATTATAATAAATTTAAAACTATTATAATAAATCAATTTTTTTGTTAAAAAAAGAATAAATTCTATATTATTCTAGAATATATTTCTAGAATATATCTGTAGAATATATAGAGAATCAGAATAATAAATATGAATCAACAAAAATATTACGATTATGTAATTGTTGGTGCTGGTATTTCTGGTCTATATACAGCACACGAATTATGTAAAAAATATCCATCTGCAAAAATATGTATTCTAGAAGCTACTAAATATATAGGTGGTCGTCTTCATTCAATTAAATATGATGGTTTAATTATGGATGGAGGAGGAGCCCGTTTTAATACGGAACAGTACCGTATTATTTCATTAATTAAAGAAGTAGGTTTATGGAATAAAGTAATACCTATTGGAAGTGATATTACATATAAACCTGTTAATGATACTGCATCTACAGATTTAAAAACTAAATTTCCTACAATTGATGATTTTATAGTATATATGAAAAAATATATTAAGGAAAAGCACATTAAAAGAGACACATTAATAAATACAACTATTCTAGAATTTGCAGTAAAACATTTTAGTAAAGATTATCCAAAGATTAAACAATATTTAATTAATATATATCCTTATTATTCTGAATTAGGAGTTCTTAATTCAGTAGAAGGTTTAAATTTATTTAGTAATGAATTTTCAGATAAAACTAAGTATTATATATTAAATGGTGGTCTAGAACAACTAACGGAAACAATTTATAATAAATTAAAAGATTTAAACAAGACAAAAAAATGTAATATAGATATTTATGAAGAAACTCCTGTTTTGAAAATAAGTTATGAATTTTGTACTGTAAAAACTAATCAAGTTGGATATATAATAGAAACTGAAAATAATAAAATAGATTTTCTAGCAAATAAAGTAATATTAACTATACCTAAAAATAAACTAATTAATATAAAATTTAAATTAAATTCTTTAACTAGTAATGATAAATTAGATAAATTATTTAAAAATATTAATTCAGTTCAAAATGAACCTCTATATCGTATATATGCTAGATATCCATTAGATAAAAAAACTCATAAGGTATGGTTTGATGGTATGGGTAAAATATCAACCAATTTGCCAATTAAATATGTAATACCTGTTAATTATGAAAAGGGTGTTATTATGATTTCATATACAGATTCAAAATTTGCTAGATATTGGTTTAAACAAGTATCAGAAGGTACATTTGAAGATACATTAAATAAACAATTAAAACAATTGTTTCCAGATATAGATATACCAAAAGCTAAATGGTATAAGCATTGTCCTTGGATATCTGGAGCAGGTTACTGGAAAAAAGGATATGATAAAAACATCATTATGCCACAAATGATAGAGGCTTTAGGTCATCATAAAAATTTATATATATGTGGTGAAAATTATAGTAGTCATCAGGCTTGGGTTGAAGGTGCTCTAGAAACATCAGATATGGTTCTAGATAAGATATATAAATATAGTCATTTATTCAATAAAAGTAATAAAAGTAATAAAAGCAAAACAAAATATAGCGAAAACAAAAATAGTGATAAAAAAATGACAGGAGGAAATAAAAAAACTAAAAAAAATACTTCTATGACAAAAACTAATAAATCCAAAGAATATACTTTAGAAGAAGTTGCAAAACATAATACAAAAAGTGATGCTTGGATTGTAATTAATGGTAAAGTAGCAAATATTACTAAATGGATACCTAATCATCCAGGTGGAGATATAATTATGAAAGGAGTTGGTAAAGATGCAACAAAGCTATTTGAATCAATTGGTCACGATGATTATGCTAAAAAAATCTTTAAAAAATATCAAATAGGTATTATTAGAAAATAATAATAAAGAAAAAGAAAAAATGAAAAGTGTAAATAATTTTTTATATTTATTATATTTTTTATAAAATTTTTTATATTTTTTATAAAATTTTTATTAATTTGCTTAATAATTTAAGCCTTAACAACCTTGGGAGTCTTAGGCTTAGATGCCTTAGCTTCCTTGGCAACAACTACGGCTTCCTTTGCAACTACTACTTCAACAGCAACTGCAGGTTTGGCTTCAGTTTTCTTAGCCTTAGGAGCTTTAGCAGCCTTAGTCTCTTCAACTACAGGGGCGGTGGCAGTAACAGGAGCAGCTTCGGTAGCAACAGGTGCCTTAACCTTAGCGGGCTTGGCAGATTTAGCAGACTTAGGCTTTTCCTCTTTAGCTGGAGTAGCTACAACAGGGGCTACAACAACAGCAGCAGATTCAGCCTTAGGAGTCTTAGCTTTCTTAGCCTTGACAGGTGCTACGACTTCAACAGATTCACTAGAAACTGCAGCAGGAGTAGCAGCCAACAAAGCATCACGCTCAGTTTGATAACGCAACTTATCACTAGTTTCAAGAGCCTTGTATTCAGCCATTTGTTCAGGAGTCAATGCCTTCCAAGCTTCAGAAACAAATCGCGAGAGCTCACCAAAAGATGCAGTAGGATGAGCAGCTTGAGATACAGGGCGTTGTCGTTGAGTGAAAAAACTAAACGAAGTACGAGGATGCTTAATAGAAGAAGTAGGATTAGCACGACGCTTTTCACGCTTCATGCGCTTTTGAATGTTTTCAATAGAGCGGGTACTGATAGTATCCCATCCATCTTCAAACTTGAAGCCAAACTTCTCAGCAAGAGAAGCAACAACTTTTTGTGTTAGCTTAAAAGCTACATCAGAAGAACCAATTTGGGCTGTAAGAGACATTTTAATTTAATAAAATTTATACTTGATAAAGTTTTAGAGTAGAGTTAATATATTATTTCGATTATACTTTGTTATAAAAGGATATCTTTAAATTGTTTTTTTTACGCAACAAAATATAATTAATTAATATGAAATTAATTTTATCATTTAAAGAATTCAATTTTTTCGATGATAAAAAATATTATTTTTTTTAATATAAAATAATAAAATAAAATTATCTAAAAAATTAATATTTAATTGTTTATTGATAAATCATATTAAATACTTAACTAAAAAAAATATCTATAAATATATTAAAACTAAATATTATTTACAAGTAAATATTCATTACAAATATTAAATATAAATCAAATAAAAAAATAAAATAAAATTAATTAAAAATGAAATATATAAATAATTCTATAGATAAAAAATTTGCAAAAGGTTTTAATAATATTCTATCACCAACTTTATTAAATTTATTTATTGCATTATCATTATTAATTATTATATCACTTAGTTATTTAAAATATAATAAAATAGAATTATATGAGGATTCAAATACAAAAAAAATTACAGCTGATGATATAAATAAAATTAATTTAGATACTGAAACTGGATATATGTCAACAATTGTTAAAAATTATATAAAATCTAAACAAGTTAAAAATGATATGCAAATTCAATTAGATTATAGAGAAAATGAAATAGAAGATATATCAAATCAATTAAATCTATTAATATCTTAATATTTTAATATTTTATATAAATATAAATTATAAATTATAAATATTAAATATTAAATATTAAATATTAATTATTATTAATTATTATTAATTATTATTAATTATTATTAATTATTATTAATTTTTATATTTTAATAAAAAATTAATTAAAATTATAAAAATTAATTAAAATTAATTAAAATTATAAAAATTAATTAAAATTAATTAAAATTATAAAAAATAAAAAATTACTATATTATAATAAATATATTATAAAGTAAATATATTAAATATTAAATTATGGCATTAGTAATAGAATTTATTGCAATTATATTTATAATAATATTATCATTTTTATTTTGTAATAGTAATTCTAACATAAAAAATTCTGTAAATAATTCATCATGTTTGTTATCCCATATTGTAGTAGGATTATCTGTAATAATATTTTATAAATTAGCAAAAAGAATTAAACTTGATGATGTTATAAATTCTAAATTTAGTAATAATAATGAGAATTTTTATGCTTCTTCAATCAATGACTTTATTAATGGAGAATCTGACTTACTTAATGCTAAACAAGCATCTACATTAAAACCTATTGATTTGACAGTTTATTCTAGCAAACTAGATACTATTATAAATAGTTTAAAAGAATTAAAAAAAACACAATTATCTGATGATCCTTTAGCTAATACAAATCCTTCAAATTTAAATAGTTTAGATTTAGCATCTCAACAACAATATCAAATGTTTCAAATAGATTATTTAAATAAACAAATACAAAATGTACAAGATACAATTACTGCACAAAATATTGCAGATACTACTACAAATTATAAACCTATTAAAGTATTTAGTAGTTGTATGGTAGCAAATGCAAATGGTACTACAACATCTGATATCCCAGTATCAAGATCAGATGATAAACCATTATCAAGCTCATTTCAAAATGTTGGTTCAAATAATGATATAAATAATATGTTAAATACTATTAGCCAATCAAATGATTACACAAATGGACAAGGTACTAATCTTTCATCTACTACAGGTATTTTTAATAAATTTTTATCAGGTATTCAAAAAAATGGTACTCTAAATATAAATATGTAATATGTAATATGTAATATACAATATATATATAATAAATTATATTGCATATAATAAATTATATTACATAATTATATTACATAATTATATTACATAATTATATTTAAAAAATATATAAATTATAATATATTTTTTTGTTTTTATTTTTTATTTTTTAAAATATCTAAAATATATAATAATATATAATAATAGAATAATTTAGTTTGTTTAAATAATAAATATTATAAATCTTATAAATAAAATATTAAATTATAGTATAATATAAATTTATTTAAAAATGAATAAAAATAAAATAAATTCATTTATTATATTTCTTTTAATGATTGTTACAGGATTTATAATATATTATATATATCTAAAACCAGAACCTTTTGATTGTATTACAAATCCAAATGATCCTTTATGTAAGGTTACTAACAATGCTTATGATACAGAATCATTAAAACAATATTGTTCTACTGTTAATACAACACCTACTATTTCATCAATTATCTCTCGTTATTTTGGAGTAGGGTTTAATGTATATCCAGTTCAATCTAGTTTATCAACACAACTATATTTAATTGAACACATTCCTATTAGACAAGATGGTGTTGCTGGAGGTTGTTACTCTTTATCAACTGACGGTTTTCTAACCATTAAAATTAAAAATAATGATGATCCTACCCAATGGTGGTCTATTACAGAATTAACAGATCCAAATGATGATTCAACATATGAAGTTGTACAACCATATAATAATAATAATATGGCATTACAATATGCAAATGGTAGTATATCAATAAATCCATTTACTGAACCAGGGTTTGAAAGTCAAAAATGGCTTAAATCTCAAAGCACAGTTTCTAGAGGTATTCCAGTTCTTAATGTTAGTCCTGCTAGTATGTTTACTACGGAGTTTGATCCATATTCTAGTAATAATTCAATACCAAATAATTTATCAGATTCTAATAATATTCAAGTAAATAATGTTCTTAATGCTATTAAAACAGGGTTTCAACAATATTTATCAAAAGTCAATCCTAATAGTCAAATAACATCATCATCATTAGGAAATAAAAATATGCCTTTAAGTGTTAATCTCAATTTAAATCCTTCTGGTTCAGGTTCAGGTTCGGTTTCTGCATCTGGTTCTGAAACTGGTTCTGACACTGGTTCTACAAAAGGAATATCATTTTTTGATAATGTTACAGGTTCTACTTCTGAAAGTGATATGCTTAGTATTTTAGATAAATATGATCCTAATTCTAATAATAATAGCAATAATTCTCAAACTTTATACACTAATAATAGTTTGCAAAAACAACTTGATACAACTAGCAATGGATGTAAGCTATTTAATATAAACGATTATATGAGTAATCGTGTATCAACATGTAATTGTAAATTATAATATATTTTTTTATTTTAATTTTGTAGTATTTTAATTTTGTAGTATTTTAATTTTATAGCATTTTAATTTTGTAGCATTTTAATTTTGTAGTATTTTAATTTTGTATTTAAATTTTTTTTATATTTATTTTATTTTTTATTTTTTATTTTTTATTTTAATTTATTTATTTTTATAATAATATATTATTATAGTAATAATATAAGTTATAAAATTAATATATAATAAAAAATGAAATTAAATACTACAAATGTTCTTCTTTTTATTCTAGGAATTATATTAATACTTTGTTTTGTTTTAATGATTATGAATAATGATATTAAAAACATTGAAAACTTTGATCCTGTTGTCGATGCAATTCAAGCACAATTAGAAAGTGAATCTCCTGAACAATTAAAATCAACAATTAACACTTTACAACAAAGACTAATAGATTATGGTTATGTTCCTGATTTAAATAACTATGTTACAAAAACACAATTTGATTCAAATTCTGGAGTATGTACAGTTTCTACAGCTCAAGATAGAGATAAATATATGTCAAAATCTGATGTTCCTCCACCTGGTCCTCGTATTGATCTTAGTCAGTATGTAAAGAAATCAAGCATACCTCCTGAAAAAGTTTGTCCTCCACCTCCCGAAATAGATTATAGTGCATATGTAAAAAAATCTACATTGCCTCCTGTTGATAAATGCCCTCCTTGTATCGCACCTAAAGTTAAAGTAAGTGCTGGATTATGTAGAGAATGCCCTCCGGCTCCATCTTGCCCACCACCCGAAAGATGTCCCGATGTTGTCTGCCCACCTCAAGTACCTTGTCCAGCACAAACTTGCAGACCTTGTGATGAAATACGTTATATTAAAGTACCAACCTTAATAACAAAAACTATTATGGTAGATAATAATGGCAATGTATTATCTCAACAAACTACTAATACTCCAGCAACTACTCAATATCAAAATAATGCAGCTGGAGCATCAGCTGGTGCAGGAGCTGGTGCAGGAGCACCTGTAACTACTCAATATACACCTGTAACTACTCAATATACACCTACAACAACTCAAAATACACCATCAACAACTCAACATCAAAGTATTTTAAATAGCTTACTTAATCAATCTAATCAAGTACCTACAACTACATTTCCTACAATGTCATTTACTGAACCTAATACTACATTAGCACAAACTTTAGATAGTACTTCTGCTCTCTGTCCATCAGCTGATTTGAATAGTGAATTCAAAAAATATGGTATTTATGGACCACCTTAAATTAAGATAGTATTTATGGACCACATTATATTAAGATAATTTATTAATTAATAATTTTATATATATTTTCATTTTATTATTTTCTATTATAATTTTTTACGTTATAATTTTTAGTTTTATATATTAGGTTTAAATAATATTAATCTAATTTTAATTAAACAATAATAATAATTAATAAAATGCTAGAATATTTAAACAATATTTATATTTTACCATTAATATCAACAATTCTTGGTATTACATTAGTTTATTTTTATGATAAATTTGAAAAAAAACAATATACATCAGCAATCTACTTACGTATAGCTATATTAATCTATATTTCATCATTTAGTACGTTTTATTTATCAAAATGCTCATTTTTTCTAAATAATTCTAATCTTCAAAGTGGGGGTTATTCAATTGATCCACAATCAATGATGCCTCAGGCAAATAATTTAAATACACATCTAGAACAATTTAAAACTGGAATTCCAACATTTTAATTTAATTTTTATATTTACTTTTTATATTTACTTTTTATATTTACTTTTTATATTTACTTTTTATATTTATTTTATATTAATTATAAATTTTTATTGTGTATTTTCTATTCTTTTTTTCGAACTTTATAATAATATATAAGTAAATATTAGTAAAGTATAATAAATTAAAAAATTATACTGAAAATGTTGGAATCAATAAATAACATAAATTACAAGGTTACAAAAATATTTCAAAATCCAAATATAAATTTTTTTATAATTATGCTTCTAATTTTATTAATTAGCTGTTATACATTTATAAATATGTCTTTAAAATATATGATTAGTTCATATGTATCAAACCCAATTGTTATTTTATTTGTATTAATATTTGTAATTTTAATAGGTTTTTATAATATTAATATTGCTGTTCTAGTTCTATTATTATTATTTATTATACTATATGGTACAACTATATTTAATAATAAAAATTCAAATAAAATAGAAGGATTTACAAATAATAGTAATTATGAAGATGATAGTGATAATGACAATGATAGTGACAGTGATAGTGATGATGAAAATGATTATAATAAAGAAAAATTCTTAAATACTACTACTGATGATGAATCTAAAAGTGATGAAACAGTTTCTAAAATTAAAGATGCTCTTTTAGGAAACATGCATAAAGTAAAAGATAATGGAGAATCTGAATATCAAAAAAGCCTACTTGAAAATAAACAAATACAATATAGAAATGAAAGAAAAATAAATAAACAAAAGAAAAGAAATAGTAGTAATTCTAGTAATAAATCTAATAATAAATCTTCTAATAATTCTAATAATTCTAAAAAAGAAAATTTTCAAACAATAAATACTCGTGCATTTGATCCAAGTAAAGAAGAAGATACAAATTTTTTAATTACTAAAGAAATATTACAAGATATGATAAATAGAATTGATTATAATTTTGAATCTAGCAAATATTTAAAAAAATATTTAAAACATAGAGTAGAAGAAATAGTAGAACTAAATAAACTACTAGATGACGACGATGACTAAAGCAGCAGCTTTTAGAAAAAGCCGCACCAAAAGCAGCTTTTAGAAAAAGCCTCACAGTTATGTACAAGTAATATATCATATATGATTGATATTTTATTGTCTTTTTATTATTTTTTATTATTTTTTAACATTATAAATATTATATATTATATAATATAATTATTATAATATCTAATTATCTATTAGAAATATAGAAATATTATAATCCCAATCCCAATAAATAAAATGTCTTCTAAAACAAAAAAACAAAATAAGAAACAAAATAAAAAACAAAAACATAATGCTTCTAGAACCATATGTAAATCTTCTTCTAATTTATTAAAAACACTTACAATATCAAATAAAAATCCGATTTTATATAAAAAGTATGAATCATACATTAAAGATATTGCTCTGACATTTGCAAAATCACAAAATACATTGCTAACTGAAATATTTAATACTAAAAATAAAAAAAATTTTAATGTGACAATAAATAAACAAACATTAGATAAATACATCGAAATACCACCATTTATAGATATTTTCAGATATTTAATACATAGTACTGATTTTATAAATCATTTTACATTAAATGAACAGCAAATTTTAAAAACTGATTTAAATTTAAATAATTCATACGAACAATGTTATGAATTATTAGATAAATCAAAATTAGGAAATAAAATTTTACAATTTTACAGCAAAATAAACTATAATATTAAAAAAGAAATAGCTACTAAATACCCATCTACAGAATTTCACAATCTTCTTATCAATAGTTTTACAAGCTTTGAAATAATTAAAGATTTAAATTTAAGAATAAAAAAACTAGTTATATTTAATCTAGAATGGAATGGTAAAAAAATAGATAATTTTTTATATATGTTTATGTATAATGATGATAAACTATATAAAAATGATAATAAATTACAAGCTATAGGAAATGAAATTGCAAAACGTATATTGTTTTTTAATAACTATCTAAATATTGACAAAATGCCAAATAAGTTTATAATATTCTTAACAGACAAATTAAAAGAAATTGATGAAAATGTTATATCTCATATACATTTTAATACTATTAATGTTAATAGTGCTGTAACTAATACAATTGATATTATTATATATAGAAAAGAAGAATTGTTAAAAAGTATATTTCACGAATTAATTCATTTTCATAATCTTGATTTTAGAATTATACCTTCTGAAATAATTACATATCTTATTAAAACGCATAATATTAAATCAGATAATGAGTATATGCTTTACGAATCAGTTACTGAAGTATTAGCGAATATATTAAATAATATTTTTTTATCTAGAGATATTAAAGAATTTATTATTAATCTTCAAAACGAAATATTATTTAGTACATTACAAACAGCTAAAATCTTAAATATTTGTAATTTCAAATATTGGGATGAATTTGCTAAAATAGATAGTAATTCTAGTATTACGAGTAGTTCTAATAATTCTAATAATTCAAATCCACAAAAACATTTTAAACAGGAAAGTTGTGTTATGTCATATTATATATTAAAATTTTATATATTAATGAATCTAGATACATATTTTAAAAAGTGTCTAGATACAAAATTACAATTTATTCAAAAATCAGAGAATTTTAATAATCTTATTAATATATTTGACTCTTCTAGAAAAAATATTAATATTAAAAATATTATGGATAATTTGTTATTAACTTTAAATACAAATAAAAATTCAATAGATAAAAAAATAAATAAAACATTAAGAATGACTTGTTTAGAAAGTGAGTATTTTTAGTATTTTTAGTATTTTATATTCTTTTTAGCATCATTATTGTATCTAGATTCTCATTAACTAATTTATAAAATTTATAAACATCACCATTTTCAGACTTTTTATTGCCTTCACAAGTCATAATTAAATAAGTAAGCTCATTAACACCTAGAATTGATAATAACTGTTGAATTGTTTGTGAATTTGATGGATTATTTACAATATTTATATCAGATAATTTTAATATAACACAATTTTCTATTTCTTTAAATTTATTTATAGTATCAACTTTAGCAATTAGATGAAATCCATCAGTATTAGTAATTTCTAATATAGCATTTTTTTTTAATTGTTCTGTTGGTTCTTGTGTCATGGTTGGTTGTTGTGATGATTGTTGCGTCTGGATTGGTTGTTCTAGTTCCTCCTCTTGTTCTGATTGTGTAGTATCGTAGCTTAATGAAATATTAATATTATCCAAAACTAAAAACTGTCCAGGTAAAGGTTCAAAATATCCAAAAAACAATACTTCTATATCTTGACTAACCATATTAGTAAAACTTTCTATTTGTTTTGGCATACCAACATT
>Ga0214919_10007610_pt1 | contig 14553 bp, 22 predicted proteins | sample LL1503_MetaG_FD_177994 | JGI IMG/M metagenome (GOLD analysis project Ga0214919, IMG submission 177994) | Freshwater microbial communities from Lake Lanier, Atlanta, Georgia, United States - LL-1503 | ecosystem: Environmental > Aquatic > Freshwater > Lake | place: USA: Georgia | collected...
AAAATGAAGGGAAAAAATGATAGACTATTTATCAGTTCTTTGGCCAGGAACGCAAGAAGGCAAAGAAAACTATACCTTAGTTGCAGTAGTAATTGATGAAACTATCATAGAAACTTGGGCATTTTCAAATTATTTTTTAGATTTGTTTAAAAATAACAACTTCGTTAATGATGGTACAGAAATTGGAGAAGATGTATTATTGCCAAGTGGTTGGGGTGGACCAGAAATGTCAGGAACCACAAGGTATAAAATAAAAGTTGTTAATCAAGAAGGAATTACTGTTGAAAACATTGTTTTAAATGAAAGACATGGAGCAATGTTTTTAAGCCAACCAAAAATTTATCCAATAACTGAAAACTTTAGACCAGTTCCAGGGCAAAAATTTATTGATTATAATAATTGGGGTTAATAATGTCAGAAGACGTAAGGCCGTGGGATCTTTTTCTTAAAAATAAAACAAAGGTTTTAGATGAGGAAAAAAATAATCGTTTAAACATTTGTTTATCTTGTCCAGAATTAATAAAAATAACAAAACAATGTAAAAAATGTGGTTGTTTTATGGAATTAAAAACAAAACTTGAAAATGCAAAATGTCCAATTGGTAAGTGGTAATATGAAGTATCGATATAAAATATCAATGGCTCAAATAGACCCAAACGGTCTATGTAATTCTGGGTGTTGGTTTTGTCCAGTTGCTTACACTCCTAACCCGGAGTTTGCAAAAAAGCATATGCCAATAGAGTTTCTAGAGAGCATTGTAAAACAATTACATGAAGGAAAAGGCTCTTTTGTATCTGAAAGTTTTAATTTTATATACACCGCTCACTACAATGAAGTTTTATTATATAAGTACTTTAAAGAAATGTTAGATATATTTAGAAAATATAAAATACAAACAATCGTCTTAACTAATGGAATACCTCTTACTAAAAATAAAATAGATATTATTAAAGAGTATAAAGATGTGGTTTATGGAATATGTATGAATATACCTGCGGCGGACGAAGAATCTTGGTCAAGATATACCAACTCTAACCCAAAAATATTTAATAAAGTTATGGAAAATATAGAGTACGCGATGGAGAATCTGCCAGAAATGGTGACCCATGGTCAACTATCCATACAGATAAATGGGGTAGACAACAACTCTTTGGCTAAAAACGGTGGGTGGGTGGAGATTTTAGGCAATGCCCCCGAGATGAACTTGAGCATTGAAGATGGTGATTTAAATAAGCACTACATTAAATTCAAAGAGATGTTCCCTAAACTAAACGTATATAAAATGAATAGCTTAATAGATCGCGCAGGGCATTTGGACAAGTACGGTGCTCTTACAAATATACAAACTATTGACAAGACCCTAAGAAAAGACAATAAAAAAGTTATCAGATGCGGTAATGGCATAGAAGTTGGTGGAAGACCGAATGGGTGGATACACGTAAATCCAAACGGAGATATGTTTATATGCTGCAATGACTATGATTTTGAAACCATATATGGAAATATCAATGAAAAGCCAATTAAAGACATATGGATGAGTTTAGACCACCATAAAATGATAATAAATTCTTATAAAACGCTGTGTACCACCTGCGCATCTGCTATCTGGGGCTGATATGTCAAGTATCTTCATACAAATAGCTGCATACCACGACTATGAACTTTCAAGAACAATACTTGACTCTATAAAAAAATCATCTGGGGAAAATAATATAAATTTTGGAGTACATCTTTGTTATTATCAAAAAAATAATATAAAAATACCTGATTTACCAAATGTAAAATATGAAGTAAGCAGGGCTCCTGAAAATATAGGTTTAGGTGTTGGTAGGCTTATAGCCCATAGCTTCTATGCTGGAGAAGATTACTACTTTCAGATAGATTCGCATAGCCGTTTTGACCAAGATTGGGATAAAAAATTAATATCTTGGGTGAAAGAGTATCAAGATGTGGGGTTTGAAAAGCCATTAATAACTAACTACCCTAAAAACTACTCTTACGAGGATATGAAAGTTAAACTAGAAAACTCTACGACTATAACTGTCATCTCTTTTCATGAAAATATTAAACAATTTCAAGAAATAATGGTTCCTACTCAGACCGCTATGGGAACCTCTAAGGAGAACATTTTTTCTAAATCAGTATCTGGAGGTTGCGTATTCACTCTTGGTAGTTTTATAAAGCCTAATCCAAAGATTGCCTTTTACGGAGAAGAAATATTTATAGCAGCAAGAGCCTATACAAATGGGTTTGACCTACTTGTACCTAAAGAAACCTTCATGTACCACCTATATTACAATCACGATGCTCCTTCAAAAAATCTTAGAAGAATAGTCTGGGAAGATTTTCCTAAAGAATTTAAAGAAATTGATATAGAGTCAAAAAAACAAATTTGGAACACATTTAAAGAGAACAAAGTGGGAGATGGATATCTAGGAACAATGAGGACTTTAGAGGAGTTCCAAACTCACACCGGGTTAGATTTTAAAAATGGAGTAGTCAACAAATCTTCTTGATATTTTGACCTGTAATTATGGTATAATTTGACTAAGATTATTGACTGATAGTTAAGAAACGATATAATATGCAGGGAGGGCAAGATGTCAGAAATGCTAACAAATGAGGAGAAGTCTGGTCTTATTGAAGAGCATAAGAAGAATCTGCTTTTTAACCTGTTTAATATAGAACTGACAGTCATCGAGGAAGAGTGTAAAGACACTCCAGATGAAGAAATCCTGTCTAGCCTTAATTTGCAGATTTCTGAGATAAACTTAAAAATGAGCGCCCTAGACGCTGAACTAGCAAAACTTTAATAGCAACTATCAAAAAAGACTAATATTAGCGTTACAAAAACGTTAATGGACACAAGGAGAAAAAATGGCATCATCTGACTTAACTACCCAAGAAAAAGTATCGGTTATAAACATACATATAAAAAATATTAGATACAATAAATTTAATGCCGAGCTCACTTTGCTCGAAGAAAACGCAGCAATATCTCCTGACGCATCCGCAATTACCCACTCTAATGCTCAGATTGCAAAAGCAGAGGCTCAAATTGCAGCACTAGAGGCTCAGATAGAATCTTTGTCTTAACTTGTAAACATAGACCTAAGGACAATTGACACATGGACAAAAGTAAAAACGAACTTATGATTATTGCTCTTCAACAACGTATTGGGGAAATTGTTTCTCAGTACGAGGGTCAGATTGCATCTCTTCGAGCGGACTTAACGCAGATGATGGCAGTTGACGACATAGTTAACTCTCCAGATAAGTTAGAAAATAAGCCATAGTGTATGAAGTAAGAGATGGTTCTCGTACGCTTCAATTTAGTGGAAAACTTTTAGCCGAGTCTTCTTCTTGGCGTAGAGGTTCTACTAGGTGGATAGAGTTTGCTCTCTACCGTACAGAGAACGGATCTTATGTTTTATCACGTATAGGCGTATCTTTGATGTATCACGGGGCGGCATGCCCGCTTATTGATAGATATGATTTAATAGAAGGCATGACAGAAAATCTTGCTAAAGATGCTTTTCCATGCGATATTTGTAATCCAAATAAAACTTTACCTATAGTTTTTCCAGAAAAATACCGCTACTGGGCTCAAGTTAGTGACAACCCGAGGCCAGTTATAAATGCTCTTTACAAATATGACTTTGTCGGGGCAAGATACCTAACTGGAGTTGCTATAAGACTTTTAGAAGAAGCATCTAAAAATGATGAAAAAATAGATTCTGTGTATAGGATAGAGACTATTCCATAAAGTTAGCAAAAATGATTGAGAGACAAAATGACAGAGGGATTAGACGGAGTTCAAGTAACACTTGTTGATTCCGTAGAAAAAGCTAATGAATTTATGTCTTGGCTTAGCCAACGCAGACCACATGATGCGATAGCAATTGATACTGAAACTGGAGAACGCCCTGGTATGCCTAGGGAACATGCTCTATCTCCTTGGCATGGAGATTTACGTCTTGTACAAGTTGGCGATGGAATGCATGGATGGTCTATTCCTTGGGCTGAATAGGCTGGAGTTTTTTACGAAGCAATGGAAAAATTTAATGGACCTATTGTGTGCCACAATATTGCATTCGAAGCGCGTTGGTTTGCTGTTAAATCAAAATGGGAAATACCTTGGCATCGCTCTCACGATACGATGATTATGGCTCACCTAATTGACCCTCTTGGTCCAGGAGCCTTAAAAACACTTTCTTCTCGCTTTGTTGATAGGAATGCCGCTCATCTGCAAGATAAGTTAGATATAGATTTAGCAAAGAATGGTTGGACTTGGGGAACTGTTCCGACTAATTTTAAACCTTACTGGTCTTATGGCGCTTTAGATACTATTTTAACAATGCGTTTATGGGAAAAGTTTTACGAAAAATGCGGTCCAGATAAGCCTTACCACAAAGCCTATGAATTAGAAATGGCTACGAGAAAAATTGTAACTCGTATGGAAATCAATGGAGCAAGAGTTGATTTAGAGTATTCAAAAAGAAAATATGAAGAACTCATTCAATATACGGAATCTGTAAAACTGTGGGCGGCAAAAAACTATGCTGGCACAAGCATAACAAGCAATATTCAAATAGTTAGGTTATTTGAAAAACTAGGCGCTGATATAACAGAAACAACTCCTTCTGGTCAAAAATCTGCCAGTAAAGACCAACTAGACCTTCTTACAATTACTGGAAATGAAGAAATAAAAAATCTTGCTGAAACTATACTAAAACAGAGAAAAGCAGATAAACTTGCTAATACTTACTTTTTAAACTTCCTAGGTAAGTCAGTAGATGGAATACTTCACCCTTCTGTAAAAACCCTTGGTGCTAGAACTTCTCGCATGTCTATTACTGACCCAGCCCTTCAAACACTTCCTAAAGGCGATGACACTGTTAGAACAGCATTTATACCTAAAGATAAAGACCATGTAATTATCACATCAGATTTAGACCAAGTCGAGTTTCGCATGTTTGCATCTTTGTCAAAAGACCCCAACCTGATTCAACTATTCCACCGCGCTGATGCAATTGGTTCTGACCCGTTTACCGAAATTGGTAGAGAGGTATACCAAGAGCCAGATATGACTCGCTCGGATAAGAGACGTAACTTAATTAAAGGTATGGTTTATGGAAGACTTTATGGTGCTGGAGTTGCTAAACAGGCTCTAACTGCAGGTGTAGCAGAGCATCAAATGAAATCCGTATCTGATGCTTTTGACCAAAGATATCCTGGAATGATTAGGTTCCAAAAAGAAATTGAAAACATTGGGGCTAGAAGAACTAGAGAAGAAGGTCAAGGGTATGTTTACACTTGGACTGGTAGAAAGATACCTTGCGACGATAATCGTGTGTACACTTTAATTAATTATTTAATTCAAGGAGGGGCTGCAGAGGTTTTCAAATCTAATTTAGTAAAACTTGACCAAGCAGACTTAACCGAGCATTTAATTGTTCCCGTTCACGATGAAATTGTTCTTCAGGCTCCTAGAGAAGATGCTAAGGAAGTTATGGAAACTGTAAAAAAGTGTATGACAACAACCGAAGGTTGGGATGTCCCACTTACTGCTGGGATTGACGGCCCATTAGAAACTTGGGGACAAAAATATAAATGAGATACATACTTTCAGTTGACCCTGGCAAAGTCAGTGGCATATCTTTACTATCGTGGTCTGGCAACGAAGACGAGCTTCCAGAAAAAAAGTTTTCTATAGAGGCAAATGAAGAGTCGTATTCCTCTTCTATAGGTCTTGCTCTAGATGGATGGAAGAGATACGATTCTTTTATGGTGGTTTGCGAACGTTTTGTGATTACAGCCCAGACTGTAAAAAACTCTCAAGCGCCCTTTAGCCTCGAGCAAATAGGAGTTTTAAAGCATTTGTGCAGATCTAATGGGTATAAAGCCGAAGATATAGGTTTTCAGTCTCCAGTAGACGCTAAAACTATGTTTCCTAACGAGGCTCTAAAGAAAATAGGTACTTGGCATAAGGGCGGGGAAGGGCATGCAAATGATGCTATCCGACACGCTCTACTGAAATTAGCAAAGACAGGATGGAAGCCAAGAGTTCTGCTAGACTAGGATATGGACAGAAAAAAACATTAGACTAGTTTTTTCGAGTCCATATATACAACATAGTGACGAGGAGTTAAAGTGGCGGTATCAGTTGATATTGACGCTAAGGGCGAGCACATACTTATCAATGCAGAGTGGCGCTATAAAGAGCTCTGTAAGAGCCTTCCTGGAGCCTCCTGGAGCGTCTCAGAGCAGGTATGGCGCGTACCTTTGAGTTGGACGACCTGTTTAGCGCTACGGTCCACGTTTCGTTCGGAGTTGGTAATTGAATCCAATTTAGCAGCCTGGGCAGCCAACGAGGTAGAGACTCGTATAAATCCTGCCAATGCTTTAAGAGAGTTAGAAACTTATGAGGGGGACAGTGTTCTCTTTCCTCACCAGAGAGCAGGAGTTGCTTTCTTAGCAACTGCTAAAAGAGCCCTCCTAGCCGATGAACCTGGCTTAGGGAAATCACTTGCTAATTCAGAAACTGTACTAACGCCGTCTGGTTTCATACCTATCTCTGAGATAGAGGTTGGGTCGTATGTAATCGGTTCAAATGGAAAACCTACAGAGGTTGTAGGAGTTTTTCCTCAGGGGGTTCGTGATATCTATAGAGTTACATTTTCTGATGGAAGTGATGCTTTAGTAGACCTGAATCATTTATGGCAAGTAGAGAACGCACGTACAGGATTTACCCGTGTGTTAACCACCAACGAGATTATAAAGTCTGGTTTAAGAAGAAGTGATGGGCATCGCAAGTTCAGAATTCCTCTAGTTTTACCTGTTCAATTCTCTAAAAGTTCTGAATTAGAGATTGATGCGTATGTTTTAGGACAAATACTCGGTGATGGAAATTGTGATGCATTAGGAAGAACAAGACTAACTACTGCTGACATAGAAACAGTTGAATTAGTAGTCTCTAATGGATACCCGCTTACTTATCGTAGTAAATACGATTATTATTTTCCAGGCCTTGCTCCTAAAATGAAAGCACTAAAGTTGAACGGTCTAACATCATCTATTAAAAAAATTCCAGAAAAATATCTTCGTGCATCCGTCAAAGATAGATTGGCTCTTGTAAGAGGGCTTATGGACTCGGATGGGTGGGTAAGCAAAGATGGAACAATAGTTCAATTCACTTCTGTATCTGTAGATCTAGTAGAGGGTATGACAGAGTTAGTTCAATCTCTTGGAGGAATAGTTAGACGCACCTACAAAAATAAACCTAAGGGAGGAAACTTCCCTGTACATACCTTGACACTTAATACTCCTTTTAATCCCTTCCATTTAGAGCGTAAAGCATCTCTTTGGTACGAGCGTAAAATTTATCCTGCTTCTAGGTATATTGATTCAATAGAATTTGTGCGTAAAGAAGAAGCAACATGTATAAAAGTTAAAGCAGAAGATCATTTATTTGTTATGCGTAATTACATTGTTACTCATAATACTGCTCAGGCTATTAGAGCCTTAAAAGAGTTAGATAATAGAGGAGAAGATGTTTTCCCTATTTTAATTGTTTGCCCGAACACCCTAAAGAAAAACTGGGCTAGAGAATTTAATATGTGGTGGCCCGATGTTAAGACTCAAGTAATTAAAGGCTCTGCGTTGCACCGAAAACGCCAATTTGAAGAACCTGCTGAAGTTTTTATAATTAATTGGGAATCCCTACGCTCTCATTCGCGACTGGCCCCATACGGTTCTGTGTCTTTAACTAGGTGCAAAGCATGCGGAGGTCAAGATGAGAAAATTAGTGAGACAAGATGTGAAGTTCACAAACGCGAACTAAATAGCATAGATTTTAAAGCCGTTGTTGCAGACGAATGCCACCGGGTAAAAGACCCCAAATCAAAGCAAAATCGTGCACTCTTGTCTGCTTCTGGAAATGCAGAAATTCGTTTTGCTTTAACTGGCACACCTATCTCCAACAACGTTGTTGATATGTGGCCAATACTCCACTGGATTTCTACTAAAGATTGGCCAAGTAAGACAAAGTGGATTGAACGAATGGTAGACATAATGCTTAATGCTTTTGGCGGGATGATGGTTCTAGGCGTAAAACCGCATATGACCGATGAGTTCTATAAAAGCATTAACCCGTATATGCGCAGAATGTTGAAAAAAGTAGTTCTTCCACATCTACCTCCAGTTATGCATGAGCGTAGAGATGTAGAGATGTCTACTAAGCAGAAAAAGGCTTACGAACAGATGAGAGATAAGATGATTGCCGAATTAGAATCTGGCGACATACTCTCTGCTCCTGGAATTCTTACTCAAACTATACGACTTCTTCAATTTGCTAGTTCATATGCAACTATGCAGGTAAATGAAGAAACTGGAGAACAGAAGGCAGTTCTAGGAAATCCTTCTTGCAAGATTGATGCTTTGATGTCTGATATTGAAAACGGAGACTTCGGGGATGACTCGATTGCTGTATGCGCCGTATCTAAACAACTTATTAATCTATTAAGTGCTGAATTAACCAAGCAAAATATTTTTCATGGACTAATCACTGGAGACCAAGACGAAGATGAGCGACAGAAAGCCATTGACGACTTTCAATCTGGAAGAATAAAATGGATTCTATTTACTGCTCAGGCGGGTGGGGTTGGTATTACCTTGACCGCTGCTCGTCGTTTGATTATGCTTCAGAGACCTTGGTCTCTAGTAGACCATAAGCAAGTTTTAGATAGAGTTCATAGAATTGGTAGCGAAATTCATGACTCTATTGTGATTACTGACTATGTTACCGAAGGCACTGTAGAAGAAAGAGTTATCCAAGTCTTAGAAACTAAGGCTGATAACTTTGAACAAATTGTTCGTGACAAAGACCAACTGCTTAAACTATTAAAAGAGGATAAGGAGGGGAATCTATGAGCGAAGTTGTAAGACTTTCTAACTCTGAAATTCAAACTTTTAAGGATTGCCGTAGGCGCTGGTGGCTTACCTACTACCGCCGTCTAAAGCCTAAATATCAAGATATGACAGGTGCTCTTGCTCTAGGTAGTCGTATCCACCAAGCATTAGATGACCACTACTCAAAAGGCATTCCGTTACTTAAGGCTCACTCGGATTTAGTCGAGATAGATAAGCAACTTCTCCTTGTAGATTTTAGAGACGTGTCTAACCTAGAAACTGAAGCAGAACTAGGTAGAGTAATGCTTGAAGGATATGAGCAATGGGTAGAAGAGAACGGTATAGATGCTGAACTAGAAATTATTTCTACTGAAGAAACAATTATTGCTCCACTCTTTGGTGGAGAAGTTGAACTTCAAGGAAAACTAGACATGAGAGTTCGTCGTAAGTTAGATGGAGTTCGAATGTTTAGAGACTTTAAAACAGTAGGAGGATCTCTTGCAGAGTTCTCTAACATGGCTCACATGAATGAACAAGTAATGACATACATGCTCTTAGAAGCAACTAAGGTAGACGAAAAAGAGAGAAGTGATGGCGGAATATTTACTCTTCTTAAAAAAGTTCGTCGTACTGCTGCAGCCAAACCACCTTTCTATGACCAAATAGAAATTCGTCACAATGTATTTACTTTAAGGTCTTTTTGGAATAGAATTCACGGAACAATTACAGATTTAATGAAATCAAGAAAGGCTTTAGATGCAGGGGAAAACCACCAGTTTGTTGTATACCCAAGACCAAGTCGCGATTGCAAATGGAAGTGTCAATTTTTCGCTATATGCCCAATGTTCGACGACGGAAGCGCTGCTGAACAAGCAATTAGTGAAATGTACGAGGAGTCAGATCCTTATGCGTACTACAATACGGATAAAAAAGGAAGCGAGTAAGGTATGAGTCAAATACAAAGATCTCTTACATTAATGGTTTACGGAGAATCAAAAGTTGGTAAATCTTCTTTTGCTGTAACCGCACCATACCCACGTCTTATGCTTGACGTAGAGGGTGGGCATCGATTCCTACCCATTGTCGTAAAGTATTGGGACCCGCTCCGTGAGGAGCCACCAGTTGCTGATGGAACTTGGGATACTTGCGTAGTAACAATTAGAGACTACGACACAGTTATCAAGACCTATCAGTGGCTACAACTTGGAAAACATCAGTTTAAGAGTTTAATTATTGACTCTATATCTGAACTTCAAGTTAAATGCATGGATAGCATTGCTGGTAACGAACAAATGAAGATGCAGCAATGGGGCGAACTTCTTCGCCACATGGGTGGCTTGCTTCGTGATATTCGTGATTTAACAATGCACCCAACTAATCCACTTGAGGCAGTTGTATTAACTGCTATGTCAAGATCTAGTCAAGAAGGAAGAAACAAGCCTTATCTACAAGGTCAATTAGCGATTCAAGCACCATATTTTTATGACATCTTGGGCGCTCTTACTGTAGAACAAGTTTCTAATTCTGACCCTCTACAACCTCCATACAAGGTACGCCGTATGTATGTAGAGAGAACTAATGAATATGAAGCAGGTGAACGAGTTCAAGGACGTCTTGGTTCTATTGTGGAACAAGATAAATTATCTATAGAAGTTATGCTTAATACCATTTTTGGACCTAAGCAAACTGCAGTAACCGAAACTACTAAGCAAGAGGAAGAGGTAAAGGCATGAGCACTCTAAATTGGGGCGATCTCATAAAAGATGCAGGCGAATCTGGAAATTATGATCCGCTACCAGACGGGGACTACGATTTAGTTGTCCTAGAAGCAACACATAAGTTAACTCAAAGTGGTAAGACAATGTTCTCAGTTAAAGCCCAAGTTGAAGGCGGACCGCATAATAAGCGTTTCGTTTGGGATAACTTAGTTGTTTCACCAGACAGTCCAGCAGCACTTGGTATTTTCTTTAAGAAAATGCACGCTCTTGGTGTACCTCGTGAATACTTCTTACAACAACCATCTCCTACCAATGCTCAGATTGAGCAACTAATTAGTGCTAAGCGGTTCCGTGCTCAAATTGGAACGCGTACATGGAATGGTACAAAAAAGAACGAAATTAAAAACTACTACCCAAGTGTTTCTACACTTTCTGCCTCTGCTCCCGCGGCTGCAGCCCCTGCTCCATCTCCAGCACCTGCTCCTGCTCCTGCTCCTGCTCCAGCGCCTTCAATGGCTGAAGCAACTCAGGCTCCTTCAGCACCGTTCTAAATAGTTCTATTAGGAAGCCACCCTGTAAAAATACTCGGTGGCTTTCTAGTAACTAATAAGGAGAGAAATGAAAGTCCTACTTACTGGCTGTACGGCTCCTCAGTCTTCTAAAAATACTAACGAAAGAAACCCTTCCTTCGCCGGGATTATAAATATGTCCCTAATCGAACTTGGGTTTGATGTTACCTGGGAAGATCCGTCTGTAAAAATGAGTAAAGAATATCTTTCTCAATTTGACTCAGTTTTGGTAGGAATAGCAAAACCAACTAGCATAATTTCTCATAGGGCGTACGGCGCTCTATCAGTAGTAAATCACTCCAGTGACTTAGGTAATCTTTCTCTCTTTCTAGATACCCCAGATCCGCATAAAATATATTTTAGTTTAGGTGATGTATACCGTAAGCCAGAATCTTTAATAAGTAGTTTTTTCTCCAAAAAGAGAGAATATAACTTAGCAATAAAACCAGAGTATTTTAATAGCGTTGTCTCTGGGGCAAAAAAACTCTATACACAGGAATGGCCAAGTACGTTTATCCCAGCGTACCCTTGGTCAAATAATGAGTTTGTGTCCAAGAATATCCCTAACATAAACAAGACAAAGTTGTTTCTAGTTAACCCTGATGCTGTACTTTTAGAAATCAGCAGTAGCGCCCCGAAAGTAAACTACGGGAATCACTGGTGCATTGATAATTTAAAAACTGACTGGTCTAAGAAAACTATTATGTCTTTGGCTAAGCCTTATGTAAGTTATAGAGAGAGCAGATGGGAATCTAATTCAGATATCTTAACTAGACTTGATGGGTCTTTAGGGGCTCTTATATCCACGTATAAAGACGGTAATCCTTGGTGGTCTTCAAGTTTATCTCAGGCTCTGTTTGTTGGAGTTCCAGCAGTAACTGACTGGAGGCTAACATCCTATTTAGGTAAAGAGTGGTCGCTTCTTGCTTCTACCGTAGAAGAAATGACCCCTGAAGAACGAACAGTTCTGGCAGAAAATCAAAAAATTTCTTATATGAATAACTTGCCTTCCTCGGAAGAGATGAGAGAGAATATAGGAAGTATCTTGGCTCAAAAAACGTACGTAACAAACTAGACTCGAAAAGAGAAAAAAATGGCTAATATAGATATAGATTGGGTAAAAGAGCAACTTACTAAAAACAAGACTAGAAAAATGATAGGAGACTCTGTCCTAAAGTTACTCGTAACTTGGGAAGAGATAAAAGAAAAAACTAAAGAACAAAAAGTAGACAACAGCAAAGAGATTGTTGAGATTTTTTATAAGCTATCTCTTGGACATGCCTTGGTTAAAGAAGATAAAAACGAAGTATGGGTACAGGCACATGCTGGAGATTTAAAAGTAGCAGACTATGTACGAGTCAGATTTAATGCTTTTATGGATGAAAAAGGTAAAAAGTACAACGGAAGAAGAGGCAGAGTTGTAGGCGTTCGGTATGGAGATATAATTATCAAAAGCAACGATAATATTTTTCCAATACTAGATGGAGACCACTTAAAACCAGAAGACTTAGAAAAACTGGTGTCTTAATGAAAACTGTTACTTATAAATTTACGGTAAATGCAGACGACCACGAAGGAATAATTAATGAAATAAAAAAACGCGTGTCTGATTACCTAGTTGTAGAACCAGAAGATTGTTTGAAATATGTTAATTATGAGACTACTGTAGAAGACAATACCGAAAAAACTTTACTAGCACTTATATACACTGCCCATGTAACAGCAAGGATTAAAGATGACTTCAGAAAATAACACTGAAAAGGGTCCACTTAGAGTGGAAGCCCTACGAGAGGCTGCCAGAATTATTTCTGGAGAACGAGACGACCAGTACGGAAAGCCAGAAGAAAACTTCGAAAGAATTGCTAAAATTTGGGAAGTTATTTTTGGTATACCTATTAGTACTGAAGATGTTGCTATGGCAATGGTTGGTGTAAAGGTTGCCCGTTATGCATCTAAGTCTGGATTCCAACCTGATACTTGGATTGATATTGCTGGATATGCAGCCTGCGGATACGAGGTTGGTAGCGTACAAAACAATAAGTAAGTAGTAAAAACTTCACATAGGAGAAAGGGATAGATTTGTCTAAAAAACCTTGGGAGTTCGAGGACTCTCTCTGCTCAGAAATAGGAACAGAACTTTTTTATATAGAAGACGGATATAAAGAAGCAAGAGAAGTTAATTTAGAATATAGAATGGCAAAAAAACTATGTAATGGGTGTGTGAATCTGCTCGATTGTGCTGACTGGGGAATTAAACACGAAGCATTTGGTATATGGGGAGGACTGACTCCTATAGAAAGAAGACAAATAAGAAAATGGAAAAAGATAACTCTTAATCAAATTTATTAATATAGAATAGAAAAAGCGACTAGAATTGTCATATAACTTAGCCTAACTAGGAGGTTTGTATGGCAGCGGAGTCAGTGTTTGTTCCGATGGCACTCTGCGAACTTTGCTGGCTTGAGGATCACGCTAATTGGGAACCTCAGAGTGTGGACGAAGAAGGCAAAATAATGATGAGGTTAGCTGGCGTAGATATTCCAGAGATAACTAAAACTGGAAGTGTTGATGTTTGTTGTATGTGTGGCTCTATAACTATTGCTGGAATATATGAATTAAAAGACCCACAAAAAGTTTATTTTTTAGAAGACGTTTCTTACAAGGATTTTGAGTACAACTTTGATATTATAGAAGAAGAATAGACTTGGAGCAGAGTGTCAAAAGACGAAAGACCTGGAGAAGAACTCTGGTATGAATGGGACGGTTCTGGCTACAAAAAAGTAAGTAGTAAAGAATTAATCTATTATACCTTTGACCATGTAGATGTAGAGAATGAAGTTGTAAGACGCGCTCTAGCATCTGCTATTCAAAGAGATGGAGTTGCTTGCTCGTTGGGGGACGGGTTTAAATTAATAGAAACCTCTATAATAAACCTTGGTTGGGTCGGTCTTTTAGAAGAAGAGTTTGAATTTATGGTCTGCAATGAAAATTCTGAGACCGAATATGGAGATATAGTAGAGAATATACAGTCTGTTACTTGGATAGAGATATAGAGATATATAGTGTTTTAGTTCAATAGTTTTATATATGTATAGTATAAGATTAGATATATGTGGAAACCTGCGGAGAGCCTAAATTGGCAAAAAAATGCGCTCTGCGCTAAACCCAAAAATAGGAAGTATTTAGATTGGTTTTTTTCTAAAGACTTTTCTAAAAAATATGCAGCAAAGAATCTTTGTTTTACCTGTCCTGTAAGAAGCGAGTGCCTGCAGTGGGCATTAGAGCATAAACAAATATGGGGCATATGGGGCGGAAAAGATGAGATTGATATTAGAAGGACTCTTTCTGTATCTTAT
>Ga0214919_10007614_pt1 | contig 14551 bp, 7 predicted proteins | sample LL1503_MetaG_FD_177994 | JGI IMG/M metagenome (GOLD analysis project Ga0214919, IMG submission 177994) | Freshwater microbial communities from Lake Lanier, Atlanta, Georgia, United States - LL-1503 | ecosystem: Environmental > Aquatic > Freshwater > Lake | place: USA: Georgia | collected 2015-03-15
ACCTGGGCATCGATGCCACCAAGTCCGACCAGCAGGTGCGCGGATCTACTGTCATGCCCAACGGCATTGGCAAGACTGTGCGCGTCGCGGTGTTCACCTCTGGCAAGAACCTGGATGCGGCCCGTGAAGCCGGCGCTGACCTGGTGGGTCTGGAAGACTTGGCCGAGCAGGTCAAGGCCGGTCAGATCGACTTCGATGTGGTCGTGGCCAGCCCCGATGCCATGCGTGTCGTGGGTCAGCTGGGCCAGATCCTCGGTCCTCGCGGCTTGATGCCCAACCCCAAGGTTGGCACCGTGACGCCCGATGTGGCCGGCGCTGTGCGCAACGCCAAGGCTGGCCAGGTCCGCTACCGCGTCGACAAGGCTGGCATCGTGCATTGCACCATCGGCAAGGCTGCTTTCGAAGTCACGGCGCTGCGCGAGAATCTCGTCGCACTGATCGGCGACTTGCAGCGTGCCAAGCCCGCTACGTCTAAGGGCGTTTATGTTCGGCGCGTGACGCTGTCTTCCACCATGGGCCCGGGCGTGGTGGTGGATCACTCCACGCTGTCTTGATAGCAACGAAGTTTGATGTGGCTCGGCGTGCCCGCGGGGGCGTGCCGGTCATCGTCGAAGACCGCAGGCGGGAGCCCCCGGAAACGGGTCAACCCTTAATCGCGTGGCCTGCGCAGATGGTGAACGCTCATCGGGAATCGGCTCTTCGTGGAGCCAGTTCTCCTGGATGTTGGTCACCGTCGCTGGGTGGATGTCGGGCTGTAGCCGGCATCCGTGGGTACTGGTGATGCAACAGGAGGTGAAGAAATGGCACTGAACCTGGATGGCAAGAAAGTCCTCGTTTCCGAGGTCAGCGCGGTTGCGGCTACGGCCCAATCTGTGGTGGCTGCGGAATATCGTGGGCTGACTGTCGCGCAGATGTCCGATCTTCGTTCCAAGGCTCGCGCCGCGGGAGTTTACGTGCGTGTTGTAAAGAACACGCTCGCTCGCAAGGCGCTGGAAGGAACGCAGTTCGAATGCATCGGCTCGACCCTCAAGGGACCTCTGGTGCTGGCCTTCTCGAAGGACGATCCGGGCGCTGCGGCGCGCGTGATCAAGGCCTTCGCCAAGGACCACGACAAGCTGAAGCCGACCGGGATCGCGCTGGGTGGGCAATTGCTCCCTGGCAAGGATCTCGACAAGGTCGCCAACCTGCCGACGCGCGATCAGGCGCTCTCGATGCTGATGGGTGTCATGAAGGCACCGATCCAAAAGCTCGTGGGTACTCTGGCCGCGGCTCCGTCCAAGCTGGTTCGTACCGTCGCAGCCGTCCGCGACCAGAAGCAGGCTTCGGCCTAATTCGGTCCGCAAGGCACGTTCCGATTCCCGTTTAAACGAATAGTTACTTTGGAGAAAATAATGGCAATTTCGAAGGACGAGATCCTCGACGCGATTTCCAGCATGACCCTGATCGAAGTCACCGAGCTGATCTCGGCGATGGAGACCAAGTTTGGCGTGACCGCTGCTGCCCCTGTGGCCGCTGCTGCCGCTGGCCCGGCCGCTGCTGCTGCTCCGGTAGAAGAGCAGACCGAGTTCACGGTAATCCTCAAGGAATACCCGGCGGACAAGAAGGTCACGGTCATTAAGGTGATCCGCGAGATCACTGGCCTGGGTCTGAAGGAAGCCAAGGACTTGGTCGAGGCCGTTCCGGCCACGGTCAAGGACGGCGTATCGAAGGCCGACACCGACAGCATCAAGAAGAAGCTCGAGGAAGCCGGCGCCAAGGTCGACGTCAAGTAAGCGCTTTGCACTTACTGGCATCCCGTCCCGGCTTGGTCCGGGGCGGGGTGTCGCCAAGATTTTTGTGTTTTTGGTCTAGATGGTCGAGGTGAAAAAGATGGCCTATTCCTTCACGGAAAAGAAGCGCATCCGCAAGAATTTCGGCAAGCAGCCGGGTATCCTTGATGTGCCGTATCTGCTGGCGATCCAGCTCGACTCTTATCGCGCGTTCTTGCAGGCGGATGCCGCAGAACTAGAGCGCCGTAATGCGGGTCTGCATGCCGCGTTTAAGACCGTATTCCCCATTTCCAGCTACTCGGGCAATGCGACGCTCGAGTACGTGTCCTATACGCTCGGCGAGCCTGGCTTTGACGTCAAGGAATGCCAGCTACGTGGACTGACCTATGCCGCGCCGTTGCGCGTCAAGGTCCGCCTGATCGTTCTCGACAAGGAGGCGCCTGGCGCCAAAAAGCCTGTCAAGGACGTCAAGGAGCAGGAGGTCTATCTCGGCGATCTGCCGTTGATGACCGACAATGGCACCTTCGTTATCAACGGTACCGAGCGCGTCATCGTGTCGCAGCTGCACCGTTCGCCTGGCGTGTTCTTCGACCATGATCGCGGCAAGACCCACTCATCGGGCAAGCTGCTGTTCTCGGCTCGTATCATTCCTTACCGCGGTTCGTGGTTGGACTTTGAGTTCGACCCCAAGGACCACGTGTTCGCGCGTATCGACCGCCGCCGCAAGCTGCCGGTCACGATCATTCTGCGTGCACTGGGCATGTCAGAGACCGAGATGCTCGAGATCTTCTTCGAGAAGAATACGTTCTTCATCGGCCAGGAAGAGGCGGCCCTACAGTTGGTGCCGCAGCGACTGCGCGGCGAAACCGCCAGCTTCGAAATTCGCGTCGGTGACAAGGTCATCGTCGAGGAAGGTCGCCGCATCACGGCTCGCCATGTGCGCCAGCTCGAGGATGCCAACGTCACCAAGCTGATCGTCCCGCGCGACTATCTCTACGGCAAGGTGATGTCCCACGATGTGGTCAATACCGACAGCGGCGAAATCCTGGTCAGGGCCAACGAGGTTCTGACTGCTGCCAGTGTCGAGACGCTAATCGACGCAGGTATCGAGACCATCGATACGCTGTACGTGAACGACCTCGATCGGGGTCCGTTCATCTCCGACACGCTGCGCACCGATCCGACCCGCACCCGTCTGGAAGCGCTGGTCGAGATCTACCGCATGATGCGTCCCGGCGAGCCGCCCACCAAGGACGCTGCCGAGAACCTGTTTAACAACCTGTTCTTCAACGGCGAGCGCTACGATCTGTCGGCCGTCGGCCGTATGAAGTTCAACCGTCGTGTGGGCCGCAAGGAAATTCTCGGCTCCGGCGTGCTGTGCCGCGAGGACATCCTCGACGTACTCAAGGCGCTGATCGACATCCGTAACGGCAACGGCGTGGTCGATGACATCGATCACCTGGGCAACCGTCGCATCCGCAGCGTCGGCGAGATGGCGGAAAACGCCTTCCGCGTCGGCCTGGTTCGCGTCGAGCGCGCCGTCAAGGAGCGTCTGACGATTGCCGAATCCGAGCCGCTGATGCCGCAGGAAATGATCAACGCCAAGCCGGTAGCCGCTGCCGTCAAGGAGTTCTTCGGGTCCTCGCAGCTGTCGCAGTTTATGGATCAGAACAACCCGCTGTCAGAGGTCACCCATAAGCGCCGTGTGTCGGCTCTGGGCCCGGGTGGTTTGACGCGTGAGCGTGCTGGCTTCGAAGTGCGCGACGTGCACCCGACCCATTACGGCCGCGTCTGCCCCATCGAGACTCCTGAAGGTCCGAACATCGGCTTGATCAATTCGCTGTCGTGCTACGCGCGCACTAATCAGTACGGCTTCCTCGAGACGCCTTACCGCCGCGTGGACAATGGCCGCGTCACCGATCAGATCGATTTCCTGTCTGCCATCGAGGAAGGCGAGTTTGCGATCGCTCAGGCCAACGCCGTGAAGGATGCCACTGGCATCCTGACCGACGAGCTGGTCTCGTGCCGCTACCAGAACGAGTTCACGTTGATGCCGCGCGAGCGCATCAACTATATGGACGTGTCGCCCAAGCAGATCGTGTCGGTCGCCGCTTCGCTCATCCCCTTCTTGGAGCATGACGACGCCAACCGCGCCCTGATGGGTTCCAACATGCAGCGTCAGGCTGTGCCGACACTACGCGCCGAGACGCCGCTGGTCGGTACCGGCATGGAGCGCCCGGTCGCTATCGACTCGGGCGTCACCGTGGTGGCGCGTCGTGGTGGCATTGTCGATTCCGTCGATGCCTCGCGCATCGTGGTGCGCGCGCACGAAAGCGAGACCATCGCTGGCGAGCCCGGCGTCGACATCTACAACCTCACCAAGTACACACGTTCCAACCAGAACACCTGCATCAACCAGCGCCCGCTGGTGCGCGGCGGCGACACTATCTCGCGCGGCGACGTGCTGGCCGATGGTCCGTCGACCCACCTGGGTGAGCTGGCACTGGGCCAGAACCTGCTGGTCGCTTTCATGCCTTGGAACGGCTACAACTTCGAGGACTCGATCCTCATCTCCGAGCGTGTGGTAGAGGAAGATCGCTTCACTACGATTCACATCGAAGAACTCACTTGTGTCGCTCGCGACACCAAGCTGGGTAGCGAGGAGATCACCGCCGATATTCCCAACGTGGGTGATGCGGCGCTGAGCAAGCTCGACGAAGCTGGCATCGCCTTCATCGGTGCCGAAGTGCGCGCAGGCGACATTCTGGTCGGCAAGGTCACGCCGAAGGGCGAGACCCAGCTGACACCGGAAGAGAAGCTGCTGCGTGCCATCTTCGGTGAGAAGGCATCCGACGTTAAAGACACCTCGCTGCGCGTGCCTCCGGGCATGGACGGCACCGTGATCGACGTGCGTGTATTCACGCGCGATGGCGTCGAGAAGGATGCTCGTGCGCTGCAGATCGAGCGTGCTGAAGTCGAGCGGGTCCGCAAGGACTTCCAAGACCAGCAGCGCATCCTCGAAGAGGATCTGTTTGATCGTGTGCGCGACATGCTCATTGGCAAGGTTGCCGCGGGTGGCCCCAAGAAGCTCAAGAGCGGTACTGCCATTACGGCGGCCTACCTCGATGACCTGACCCGCGAAGAGTGGTTCAGCATCCGTCTTGAGGACGAGGAAGCCAATTCGCAGCTCGAAGCCTCTTCGCAGCGCGTGCTGGATCAGCGTAAGGACTTCGAGAAGCGTCTCGAGGGCAAGCGCATCAAGATCACCGCCGGCGACGATCTGGCGCCTGGCGTGCTCAAGATGGTCAAGGTTTACCTGGCCGTTAAGCGTCGCGTACAGCCTGGCGACAAGATGGCCGGCCGTCACGGCAACAAGGGCGTCATCTCACGCATCACGCCCATCGAAGACATGCCTTACCTCGAGGACGGCACGCCGGTCGATGTTGTGCTGAACCCGCTGGGCGTACCTTCGCGTATGAACGTGGGTCAGGTGCTCGAGACCCATCTGGGTTGGGCTGCCAAGGGCCTGGGTCTGCAGATCGGCCGCATGCTCGAGGCGCAAGCGGCTACCGTCGAGCTGCGCGGCTTCATGCATCAGATCTATAACGGTACCGGTGGTCAGAGCGAGGATCTGGATTCGCTCAGCGATGCCGAGATTCTCGAGTTGGCTTCCAATCTCAAGCACGGCGTGCCGATTGCGACGCCAGTGTTCGACGGTGCCAGCGAGGCGCAGATCAAGCATCTGTTGACCTTGGCGCAGTTGCCCACCAGCGGTCAGACGTCTTTGTTTGATGGACGCACCGGCGAGCGATTTGATCGCCAGGTGACCGTGGGTTACATGTACATGCTCAAGCTCAACCACTTGGTTGATGACAAGATGCATGCCCGCTCCACAGGCCCCTACAGCTTGGTCACTCAGCAGCCGCTGGGCGGCAAGGCGCAGTTCGGTGGTCAGCGCTTCGGCGAGATGGAGGTCTGGGCACTCGAGGCGTATGGCGCCGCCTACACCCTGCAGGAAATGCTGACGGTGAAGTCGGATGACACCCAGGGTCGCACGCTGATGTACAAGGCCATTGTCGACGGTAATCACGAGATGAAGGCCGGCATGCCGGAATCCTTCAACGTACTCGTGAAGGAAATCCGTTCGCTTGGCATCAACATCGAACTCGAACAGGATTGATCAGGAGTCGATGACCCCATGAAAGAACTTCTCAAGCTCTTCAAGCAGACCGGTCCTTCCGAGAACTTCGACTCGATCAAAATCAGCCTGGCTTCGCCAGATCTGATCCGATCGTGGTCGTTCGGCGAGGTCAAGAAACCCGAGACCATCAACTACCGCACGTTCAAGCCAGAGCGTGACGGCCTGTTCTGCGCCAAAATCTTCGGTCCTGTGAAGGACTACGAGTGCTTGTGCGGTAAGTACAAGCGCCTCAAGCATCGCGGCGTTGTCTGCGAGAAGTGCGGCGTTGAGGTCACTCAGGCCAAGGTGCGCCGTGAGCGCATGGGTCACATCGAGTTGGCCAGCCCCACCGCACACATCTGGTTCCTCAAGTCGCTGCCGTCGCGCATCGGCCTGATGTTGGACATGACGCTGCGTGAGATCGAGCGCGTGCTCTATTTCGAGGCCTTCGTGGTCATCGATCCGGGCATGACCGACATGCAGCGCGGTCAGTTGCTCAGCGACGAGCAGTACCTGGATGCGATCGAGCAGCACGGCGATGATTTCGACGCCCGCATGGGTGCCGAGGCGATCAACGAATTGCTGCAGAGCATCGACCTGCCTGCCGAGCTGATCAAAGTCCGCGAGGAAATGGGTAGCACGTCTTCCGAGACCAAGCTCAAGCGCCTCTCCAAGCGTCTTAAGCTGCTCGAAGCCTTTATCGATTCGGGCAACAAGCCCGAGTGGATGGTGCTGACGGTTCTGCCGGTGCTGCCGCCTGACCTGCGTCCGTTGGTGCCGTTGGACGGTGGGCGCTTTGCGACTTCAGATCTGAACGATCTGTACCGCCGCGTCATCAATCGCAACAATCGCCTGCGTCGCCTGCTCGAACTGAGCGCCCCCGACATCATCGTGCGCAACGAAAAGCGCATGCTGCAAGAGTCTGTTGATGCCCTGCTGGACAACGGCCGTCGCGGCCGCGCCATCACTGGCAGCAACAAGCGCCCCCTGAAGTCGCTCGCCGACATGATCAAGGGCAAGCAGGGTCGCTTCCGTCAGAACCTGCTGGGCAAGCGCGTCGACTACTCGGGCCGTTCGGTCATCGTGGTTGGCCCGACGCTGCGCCTTCATCAGTGTGGTCTGCCTAAGAAGATGGCGCTTGAGCTGTTCAAGCCGTTCATCTTCCAGAAGCTGCAGATCCGTGACTCGGCTACTACCATCAAGGCTGCCAAGCGCCTGGTGGAGCGCGAGGGTCCCGAGGTCTGGGACATTCTCGAGGAAGTGATCCGCGAACATCCGGTGCTGCTCAACCGCGCACCGACGCTGCACCGTCTGGGCATTCAGGCCTTCGAGCCGGTGCTGGTTGAGGGCAAGGCGATTCAGCTGCATCCGCTGGTCTGCACGGCCTTCAACGCCGACTTCGACGGTGACCAGATGGCGGTTCACGTGCCGCTGTCCATCGAGGCGCAGCTGGAAGCGCGCGCCCTGATGATGTCGTCCAACAACATCCTCTCACCCGCCAACGGCGACCCCATCATTGTGCCGTCGCAGGACGTGGTGCTGGGTCTGTACTTCCTCACCCGCGAGCGCTATGGCGTGGCGGGCGAGGGCATGGTGTTCGGTGACGTTGCCGAGGTGCATCGCGCCTATGAGAGCCGTATTGCCGATCTGCAGGCCAAGGTGCGTGTGCGCATCCAGGAATACCCGCTGATCGACGGTAAGCCGTCTATCAAGCCGGTGACCCGTCACGTGCAGACCAGTGTGGGCCGTGCGTTGCTGTCGGAGATCCTGCCGCGTGGCATGTCCTTCGACCTGATCAACCAGGATATGACCAAGAAGGCCATTTCCGGCACGATCAACATCTGCTATCGCTTGCTGGGCCTTAAAGAGACTGTGGTCTTCGCCGACAAGCTGATGTACACCGGCTTCAAGTACGCGACTCGCGCCGGCATGTCGTTCGGTATCGATGACATCGTCATCCCCGAACAAAAGACGCGTCTGGTCGATGCCGCACACCGCGAAGTGAAAGAGATCCAGGACCAATACTCCTCGGGCCTCGTCACCAACGGCGAGCGCTACAACAAGGTCGTCGACATCTGGTCTCGCGCTAACGATCAAGTCGCCAAGGCGATGATGGAGAAGCTCGGTACCGAAGAGGCGACCGACCTGCGCGGCCAAAAGCAGCGTCAGAAGTCGTTCAACTCCATCTTCATGATGGCCGACTCCGGTGCGCGTGGTTCGGCTGCCCAGATCCGCCAGCTGGCAGGTATGCGCGGCCTGATGGCCAAGCCCGATGGCTCCATCATCGAGACGCCTATCACGGCGAACTTCCGTGAAGGCCTCAACGTTCTGCAGTACTTCATCTCGACCCACGGTGCGCGTAAGGGCCTGGCCGATACCGCGCTCAAGACCGCCAACTCCGGTTATCTGACCCGTCGCTTGGTCGACGTGGCGCAGGACCTGGTGGTCACTGAGATCGATTGCGGTACTGCCGAAGGCCTGTACATGGCGCCCTTGGTTGAGGGTGGTGACGTGGTCGAAGGCCTCGGCGAGCGCGTGCTCGGCCGCGTGCTGGCCGCTGATGCCATCAAGCCCGGTACTGAACAGGTGCTGCTGCCGCGTGGCACGCTCATCGACGAGGACTTGGTGCGCCTGCTCGAGAGCGAGAGCGTCGATCAGGTCAGCGTCCGCAGCCCGATCACCTGCTCCACACGCTACGGCGTGTGCGCCAGTTGCTATGGCCGCGACCTGGCCCGTGGCCGTCTGATCAACATCGGCGAGGCGGTGGGTGTCATCGCTGCCCAGTCGATCGGCGAGCCTGGCACCCAGCTGACGATGCGTACCTTCCACATCGGTGGTGCCGCGTCGCGAGCCGCTGCCGCCAGCAGTGTCGAGATTCGCAATCCGGGCACGCTGCGCTTCCACAACATCAAGACCGTGCAGCACGAGAAGGGCCATCTGGTAGCCGTCTCGCGTTCGGGCGAGTTGGGTGTGGTGGATGTCTTCGGCCGCGAGCGCGAGCGCTACAAGATCCCTTACGGCGCCGTGATCAACTCCAAAGAACACGACAAGGTCGTGGGCGGTCAGGTCGTGGCGACCTGGGATCCGCACACCCACCCCGTGGTTACCGAGGTGGCCGGCTTCCTGCGCTTCCAGGACTTCGTGGACGGCCTCACCGTTACCAACCAGACCGACGATGTCACGGGTCTCACCAGCACTGTGGTGCAGGACTCCAAGACTCGCGGCGGCAAGGAACTCAAGCCGACCATTAAGCTGGTCAATGCCAAGGGCAAGGAAGTGCTCTTTGCCAACACTGAGATCCCGGCGGTCTACACCCTGCCTGCCGGCGCCCTGGTCAGTCTGACCGACGGCGTCAAGGTATCGGTCGGTGACGTTATTGCCCGCATCCCGCAGGAGTCGTCAAAGACCCGCGACATCACCGGCGGTTTGCCGCGTGTCGCCGATCTGTTCGAGGCCCGCAAGCCCAAGGAACAGGCGATCCTGGCCGAGCGGTCGGGTACGGTCAGCTTCGGCAAGGAGACCAAGGGCAAGCGCCGTCTGGTCATCACGCCGGAAGAGGGCGAGAAGTACGAGGAGCTAATTCCCAAGTGGCGCCAGCTCAACGTGTTCGAAGGCGAGCAGGTGGCGCGTGGTGAGTTTATCGCCGACGGCGAGCCCAACCCGCACGACATCCTGCGCCTGCGTGGCATCGAAGAGCTTGCCAACTACCTGGTTCGCGAGATTCAGGAGGTCTACCGCCTGCAGGGCGTGAAGATCAACGACAAGCACATCGAGGTGATTATTCGCCAGATGCTGCGCAAGACCGAAGTGCTGACCGTCGGCGAAACCGCGCTGCTGCGCGGCGAGCAGCTGGACCGCGCCCGGGCCTTGGCCATCAACGATCGTGCCCGCAAGGACAACAAGCAGGCCGCAAGCCTGCAGCCGGTCCTGCTGGGTATCACCAAGGCGTCGCTGGCCACCGAGTCGTTCATCTCGGCGGCCTCGTTCCAAGAGACCACCCGCGTCCTTACAGAGGCGGCAGTGAGGGGTCTCAAGGACGACCTGCGCGGCCTGAAGGAAAATGTCATCGTCGGCCGGCTCATCCCGGCGGGTACTGGCTTTGCCGCCCACGAGGGGCGTCGTCAAAACCGCACCCAAAGCGACGTGCCGCACCGCAGTTTCATGGATGTCGGCGGCGGTCTGCCCGACAGCGATGAGACCCAGGTAGGCGAGGAAGAAAGCGCCCCGGGTTGACCCTGGGGCACATGTTGCTTCGCTGCACCGATTGACAGGCCGCAGGGCGCTTCCTAGAATCGCCGGCCTTCCTCGGCCCTCCCTAACCCGGAGGGTTCAAAGCAGCGAGTGACGAATTGGACGGCCCGCACCTCAGACGTGCGGGCCGATCTGTCTGCGAAACGGATATTTCTCGGAGATTGCATGGCAACTACAAGTCAGCTGATCCGCGCACCGCGCCGGACTCGTGCTGAAAAGACGAAGGTCCCCGCACTCGGCGCAGCGCCGCAGAAGCGGGGCGTGTGCACGCGCGTGTACACCACGACCCCCAAAAAGCCCAACTCGGCGTTGCGTAAGGTGTGCCGTGTGCGCCTCGTCAACGGCTTCGAGGTCACCAGCTATATCGGTGGCGAGGGTCATAACCTTCAAGAGCACTCGGTGGTGCTCATCCGCGGTGGCCGCGTCAAGGATCTCCCTGGCGTTCGCTATCACACCGTCCGTGGCTCGCTCGACTGCTCCGGCGTCAACGATCGCCGACAGAGCCGTTCGAAGTACGGCGCCAAGCGCCCGAAGAAATAACCAGGAGTAGCGACCATGTCGCGTAGAACAGCAGCCCCCATTCGCACCATCCTGCCGGACCCGAAGTTCAACAGCGAGATGCTCGCGAAGTTCATGAACGTCGTGATGCAGGACGGTAAGAAGTCCGCCGCCGAGGGTATCCTTTACGGTGCACTCGAGCGCATCGCCGAAAAGACCGGCAAGCTGGGCGGTGATTCGCTCACCGTGCTGTCGCAGGCGCTTGATAACGTCAAGCCCGCTGTCGAGGTGAAGTCGCGTCGCGTCGGTGGTGCCACCTATCAGGTGCCCGTCGAAGTGCGTCCCAGCCGTCGCCAGACTCTGGCTATGCGCTGGGTCATCGAGGCGGCCCGTGGCCGCACCGAGAAGTCGATGGCCTATCGCATCGCGCACGAGCTGATGGACGCTGCAGAGAACCGTGGTGGTGCCGTGCGCAAGCGTGAAGACACGCACCGCATGGCAGAGGCCAACAAGGCCTTCGCCCACTACCGCTGGTAAGTGCTGGCCCGTAGCCAGCACACCCACGACAGTGGCCCGCGTCACGCCTCTCGAGCACTACCGTAACATCGGCATCTCGGCGCACATCGACGCCGGGAAGACGACGACGACGGAGCGCATCCTGTTCTACACAGGCGTGTCGCACAAAATCGGCGAAGTCCATGACGGAGCGGCCGTCATGGACTACATGGAACAGGAACAGGAGCGGGGGATAACCATTACCTCCGCTGCCACGACCTGCTTCTGGAAGGGGATGGACAGTTCCTTCCCCGAACACCGCATCAATGTCATCGATACCCCTGGGCACGTCGACTTCACCATCGAAGTCGAGCGTTCGTTGCGCGTGCTCGACAGCGCCGTGGCGCTGTTCTGTGCGGTGGCCGGCGTGCAGCCACAGTCCGAGACGGTCTGGCGGCAGATGAACCGCTATTCGGTGCCGCGTATTGCTTTTGTCAACAAGATGGATCGCGCGGGCGCCAATTTCCAGCGCTGCGTTGATCAGATCCGCGATCGGTTGCGCGCCAACCCCGTGCCCATCCAACTGCCTATCGGCGCAGAGGACGAGTTCGAGGGCGTGATCGATTTGATTCGCATGAAAGCGATCTATTGGGACATGCCCACGCAGGGCATGAAATTCGAATACCGCAGTATTCCCGATGCGCTGCGCGAGGCGGCCGAGGCCGCGCGCGCGACCATGATTGAAGCTGCAGCCGAAGGCGACGAGGCGCTGCTCGATAGTTACCTTGAACACGGCACGCTCGATGACACTGCCATACGTCGCGGGCTGCGCATCCGTGCGCTGCGCAACGAAATCGTATTGTGCATGTGTGGCACGGCATTTAAGAACAAAGGCGTGCAAGCGCTGCTCGACGCCATCATCGATTACATGCCGTCGCCGCTGGAACTGCCGGACACACCGGGCATTGATGCCGATGGCGCGATCATCAGCCGCAAAGCTGCAGATGATCAACCGTTCTCTGCATTGGCCTTCAAGATCCTCAACGATCCGTTTGTCGGCAGTCTCACGTTCTTCCGCGTGTACTCGGGCACCATGGCGCAGGGCGACATGGTCTATGTGCCCACCAAAGACAAAAAAGAACGCATCGGCCGCTTACTGCAGATGCATGCCAACGATCGCACCGACATCAAAGAAGTGCGCGCTGGTGACATCGCAGCCGCAGTAGGGCTCAAAGATGTCACCACTGGTGACACCCTGTGCGACGTGGACCGCCCGATCACCCTCGAAAAGATGGTGTTCCCAGTGCCTGTCATCTCGGTGGCTGTCGAGCCGCGTACCAACGTCGATCAGGAAAAAATGGGCATGGCCCTGCAGCGCCTGGCCAAGGAAGATCCGTCGTTCCGCGTCAGCACCGATCCGGAATCCGGTCAGACGCTGATCGCTGGCATGGGTGAGTTGCACCTTGAGATCATCGTCGATCGCATGAAGCGCGAGTTCAAGGTTAACGCCAATGTGGGCAAGCCACAGGTGGCATATCGCGAGACCATCCGCGACAAGATCGACGCCGAAGGAAAGTTTATTCGCCAGTCCGGCGGTCGTGGTCAGTACGGTCATGTGTGGCTCAAGATCGAGCCCAACGCACAGGGCAAGGGCTATGAGTTCATCAACGGCATCGTTGGTGGCAGCGTGCCCAAAGAATTCATTCCGGCCATCGACAAGGGTATCCGTGAAGCCGCCGAGACTGGCGTCATCGCCGGTTATCCGGTGGTCGACGTCAAGGTCACGTTGTTCGACGGCTCCTACCACGATGTCGATTCCAACGAAATGGCCTTTAAGATTGCCGCTTCGATGGGCTTCAAAGACGGCTTTCGCCAGGCGCGACCCGTGCTGCTTGAGCCCATTATGAAAGTCGAGGTTGTGACTCCTGAAGAATATTCAGGCGATGTCATCGGTGACCTCAACCGCCGTCGCGGGCAGATCACCTCGATGGACGACGCCCCCGGTGGCAAATCGGTCAACGCCGATGTGCCATTGTCCGAGATGTTCGGGTACTCCACCACCGTGCGCTCACAGAGCCAGGGGCGTGCCACGTTCACTATGGAATTCGCGCGTTACGCCGAAGTTCCTTCGCATATTTCTGACAGCATCATCAAATTCTAAAACCGCCACTCAGCCCGGAGCCAATACAGTGTCCAAAGAGAAATTCGAGCGCAGCAAGCCGCACGTGAACGTGGGGACCATTGGTCACGTTGACCATGGCAAGACGACGCTGACGGCGGCGCTGACCAAGGTGATGGCCGAGATGCACGGTGGTGCGTTTATGGCGTATGACCAGATTGACAAGGCGCCTGAAGAGAAGGCGCGTGGCATCACGATTTCCACCGCGCACGTGGAGTACTCGTCCAACGAGCGTCACTACGCGCACGTTGACTGCCCTGGGCACGCTGACTATGTGAAGAACATGATCACCGGTGCGGCGCAGATGGATGGCGCGATTCTGGTGTGCTCGGCCGCTGATGGCCCGATGCCGCAGACGCGCGAGCACATTTTGTTGGCCCGTCAGGTGGGTGTTCCTTACATCGTCGTGTTCATGAACAAGGCCGACATGGTGGACGACAAGGAGCTGCTGGAGCTGGTGGAGATGGAGATCCGCGAGCTTTTGTCGGTGTACAAGTTCCCCGGCGACGACACGCCGATCATCGTGGGTTCGGCGCTCAAGGCGCTTGAGGGTGACACCAGCGAGATTGGTGTACCTGCGGTTGTGAAGCTGGTTGCCGAGATGGACCGTTACATTCCGGTTCCCAAGCGCGAAGTTGAGAAGCCCTTCCTGATGCCGGTTGAGGACGTGTTCTCGATCTCTGGCCGTGGCACGGTTGTGACCGGTCGCATCGAGCGCGGCATTGTCAAGATCAACGAGGAAGTGGAGATCATTGGCCTGGTGCCGACGGTCAAGACCACTTGCACGGGCGTTGAGATGTTTCGCAAGCTGCTGGACGAAGGTCAGGCTGGCGACAACGTGGGCGTGCTGCTGCGCGGCACCAAGCGTGAGGACGTTCAGCGCGGTCAGGTTCTGGCCAAGCCCGGTTCGATCCTGCCGCACACCAAGTTTGAGTGTGAGGTGTACGTGCTGACCAAGGAAGAGGGTGGTCGTCACACGCCGTTCTTCAAGGGCTACCGTCCGCAGTTTTACTTCCGCACCACTGACGTCACGGGCTCGATTGAGCTCGACGGCGGCGCCGAGATGGTGATGCCTGGCGACAACATCAAGATGACGGTCGAGCTGATCGCCCCCATCGCGATGGACGACGGTCTGCGCTTTGCTATCCGCGAGGGTGGCCGCACCGTTGGTGCAGGCGT
>Ga0214919_10007615_pt1 | contig 14551 bp, 5 predicted proteins | sample LL1503_MetaG_FD_177994 | JGI IMG/M metagenome (GOLD analysis project Ga0214919, IMG submission 177994) | Freshwater microbial communities from Lake Lanier, Atlanta, Georgia, United States - LL-1503 | ecosystem: Environmental > Aquatic > Freshwater > Lake | place: USA: Georgia | collected 2015-03-15
TTTTGGCGCGCATCTCTACCTTACTTATTTCCCCTACTTCCCCTTCCCCTGGTATATACCCAGCACGACGCTCCTTAGCACGATAGCATTGAGCGGCCTTCTAGCGCAATTACTGGGCTGGCACCGCCGCCTCACTACCGCATTGCTAGGTGGTGCCACCCTCTGGTTGTTTCTCAATTTCTGGCTGATATTCCAAGTAGGCCGGCAGTTGAAATCTCAGCAGATATACATTGAAAACGGGACTCGCCAAAAAATTGGCGAGTGGCTGCAGCAACACTCTCACTCAGGCGATGCAGTTTTCATGGAGCCGCTTGGCTATATTGGGTTTTTTTCTGGTCTTAAAACCTATGACTTTCCTGGGATGTCGTCTGTAGAGATGGTGCGGGCACGTCAATTAGTCGGCAACGATTGGTCCCTCTTAATGCCCTATCTTGCTCCTCGTTGGGTTGTCTTGCGCCCCCATGAAGCGGCGCGAGTACACGAAGTTATGCCCGCTCTGCTGACTGAAATTTATTCCCCGGTACAGCAATTTGATCAGCGAGCTGAAGTAGCTAAGCTCACTATTTTTGGTCGAGCGTACTTAGAACATGACGCCAGTTTCACAATTTACGAAAGACAACGAGTCGTGCGCCATTCGAACGCTCTCGGCGATATCCTTAGCTATTTTCCGCCAGGCCCACGCTCACTTGATGGGAAAAATCTCATCATGGTCCACGCCCCCAGTACAATAATCATTCCCCTGCCACCCGAAGCCAGAAAACTCTCGATATACTATGGGTATGTTGAGCCTGGGGCCTACCAGACAACCGACCACCCTACCGATGGAGCGACCTTCGGAATCGATTTCATCCTACAAACCCGCCTTACCCATCTAGCCAATCACACGCTTAATCCCACGGCGGTGACGAGTGATCGCGGTTTACAGCAATTTCAAATCAGTCTGCCAGCTCATGCGAGCGCCGCAACTTTACTCCTGCGAATTTATCCCGGAAAAAATACTGATCGCGACTGGACCTGTTGGGGCTACCCTGAATTCAAGTAGGGCTCATCATGACTGTCTCATTTCCCCCTACTCGCTTCTGGCTTGCCCCGCTGGCCATCGCCCTGGGTTGCCTTGCTTTAATTTTTTGGCTGAGGTGGCCCACCTTTGGGTACAGCCTCTGGAATGTGGATGAAGCGATCCATGCAGCGGCCGCGCGCACGATTCTTGACGGTGGCGTTCTTTATCGCGACGCGATCGATCAGCGCACTCCCTTATCCTACTATGCGGTAGCGGGTATCTTTGCCCTCTGTGGTGAAAATAATCTTTGGGCGGTGCGCTGCGCGGTCGCCGGGCTGATTGCCGCTACTGCTCTTCTGTTATTTTTTTCTGGCCGTAACTTACGCAATACTGCGAGCGGAGCGAGCGCCGCGATCATCTATGGATTACTCGCATCCTGTGCGCTCTCACAGACCGATGCCAACGCCGCCCATACGGAATGGCTCGTCGCTTTCTTTTCCACAGCCGCGGCTGTCGTTTTTATCACCGCCGGACCCTCGTGCTCAAAACGCCGGCTCTTTATCTCGGGCTGGCTCTACGGCTGCTCCTTCCTGTCCAAGCAACCCGCTCTACTCGATCTCCTCGCTCCAGCCGCGACGATCATTTATCTTGGCTGGGCCCAATCACAACCACGCCACTCCCTCCTGCGCTCACTGCTTAGCCTAGCGGCTGGCTGGCTCACTCCCGTCTTACTTACCATGGGGTACTTCGCGACCCAGGGGGCCTTGCGCGAAGGTATTTTTTATACCTGGACCTACAATTTAAGTTATTACGGCCCGGAAATTACTTCTGCGGATCGTCTCCTCTCCCTGGTATGGCCCTTGCGACTGATTGGCGCCGTTCAACCTGGGTTATTGATTTTGTGGATCGCAGGTGCGGCGGTAATCCTGCACCGACTGCTTCAGCGCCTCCCGTCGCCACCAGAAATTGCTACTAATCCTAGTTCAATTTTTCTAGCAACCTGGTCACTGGCTGCTCTCGTCGGCGCGGCAGCTGGCGGCCGAAGCTTTGATCACTACAGCATCCAATTTTTTGCTCCATTTTGTTTAGGGACTGGCCTCGGACTAGTCCGTTTTGCCCAATGGTCTTGGTCTGGCACTACCCGCTGGCCAATCCGAGTAGCGGGAGTCTCACTTTTAATCGCTCTCATTTATTCCGCTGGGGCCGCGGCCTTGGGGTCACGACGCCCCTTACCCCCGGAGGATACCTCACAGCGAGTCTCAGCCTATATTCGCAAGCAGAGCACCCCAGCCGATCAGATTTTTGTCTGGGGCTATTACCCCGACATCTACCTTTTTGCCGATCGTCGGCCTGCCAGCCGCTACCTTTATGCTTCTTTTCTCACGGGCCTCATTCCTTGGACCAACACGGAGCCAGCCCGCGATACCACTTATGCTATCGTGCCTGGCGCGATGAAAAATTTAATCCAAGATCTGACGGCGCACCCTCCTCGTTTCATTGTTGATACCAGCGCTGGCCCCAACCGCTTTTGGCAGAAATACCCTCTCGAAAAATTTCCCGCGCTCCATGATTTTATCCGCCGTCACTACCGCGTGGTCGAAGCCGCCCAATTTGTCGGACAAGGCTTCCGGCTTTTCCAATGGCATCCCGGTAACAAAGTAGCCGCAACCGAATCCATGCCGACCGTGGCGCCAGAAATTATCACTGCCTTAGCCCTGCCCAATGTAACCACACGGCTCACCCCTGAGCGTGCCGCTACTCCGCATGGCGCTTCCGTACAAATGAACGACGGCCGCTTGGAGTTTTTTGCGCACGCCCCTTCGGTAATCTCCTACCGATTACCAACCGACGCCCATTTTATCCGCGGGGGCTTTGGCTTTCGACCTTCAGCTTATAGCCTGGATAATGCCACCCCAACAGATGGGGCCGAATTCATCATCACCTGGACGAGTCATGATGGCATAAAGCACGAATTACTCCACCGGCGACTCGACCCTCGCAAATTATCCACCGACCGCGGCATTCAATCTTTCCGTATAGCCATACCAGCTCGCGCCCAAACAGGAGACCGCCTCGACTTACAGATCACCCCAGGTCCGGCGGACGATGCGACGAGCGACTGGACGACCTGGACCGATCTCGTTCTCGAAAGTTCTCCCTAGACGCCCCAGCCCTCCTGACTTAAAGTCGCTGGACTAATCATGAGCACCAGCATCCCCGCTACCACGCCGAACAGCTTAGCTGACCGCATCGGTCGCTATACGTTCTTCGTCTTATTAGTCGTCGCAATTTTCAAATTCCCCCTCGTGCCCGACGCCGGGCTGGACGCTTCATGGCGGATGGTCTTAGGCAAGGCCCTGATGGATGGGTGGCAGTCAGGGGCAGATTTTGTTTTCACTTACGGCCCCCTCGGCGGGCTCATGGGCAACACTTATTATAACCAGAATTTATACTGGCCGCTGCTGACCTGGCAACTGACAACCTCTTTGGTTTTTGCCTTGGCCATTTACCATCAAGGGCTCCGGCTAAACGGTTATATTCGCGCAATTTTTTGGACGACTATGCTGCTCGTAGGTATCATTTATGCCGACGCGCTCCAAATGATCGGGATCAGCCTACTCAGCTTTAAGCTCTTGCGCGATCTTGGCTGCACACCCCATCGCTGGCTCACGGCGGGCATTCTCATATTTCTGGCCCTGCTTGGGATGACGAAATTCACCAATCTCATCCTAACCCTATTCACGCTGGTGGTGCTCTGCGGGCATGAGCTCGCCGCTCGCCGTTGGCGCGCAGCCCTCTCCTTAGCTAGCTGGTTTTTTGGTAGCTTTCTGACCCTTTGGGTGATTTTTCGCCAAAATTTGCTCAGTATCCCGACCTATTTTCTAAATTCTTTAGAAATTAGCGCTGGCTACGAAATGACTATGGGGCTCGCGACGCCGACACCTCAGTTAGCCATCGGGCTCATGGTCGCACTCACTCTGCTTGCTTACATTGCAGTTCACCTCTGGCAGCAACCCGATCGTCGCCGTGGCATCGCGAGTGTTCTCATGCTTGGAGCCTTTATCTATCTAAACTGGAAACATAGTTTTATTCGCTCTGATGGTCACATGATTGGTTTCTTCATTTGCGCGCTATTACCGATTACGGCCTTCCCGAGCTTATTAAATGACAATCCCAAAGACCGGCGATTATGGCATAGCATATTGCTAACCGCCGGAGGGCTCTGTCTTATCGCGATTGATTTCACCCTCCCTGGTTTTGGCCGTGGGCTACTCGGTCGCACCCAAGAGCAAATTCATGCTACGATAACCAACGCCTTTAATCTTTCGGCGGTCCAATCTGGTTATGAACAGCAACTCCACACTGAAAAAAAATCTTACGATCTCCCACGCATACGAGCCATTGTAGGTCGCGCCTCGCTCGATGTATTTGGCTACACACAAGCCGTAGCACTTTATAATAACTTCAATTATCGACCCCGCCCCGTCTTCCAAAGCTATTCTGCTTACACCCCAAAGCTCGCTGCACTAAACTTTGCCTATTACGCCTCGGCGGTGGCGCCTGATTATCTTTTACTAAGAATAGAGACGATCGATGAGCGCTATCCCAGCCTAGACGATTCGCTTTGCCTTAATCTTATTACGCAGCGCTACCGCTTTCTTGATTCTGAAAATGGCTTTTTACTCTGGCGGCGCGAGCCAGGTATATTCGACCCTCAGACGGTCACGCCCACGCCTCGACGCGCCACCGACCTGGCTATAGGACAATCTTTAAATATAGCAGACCTCGCAACCGAGCCCCTTTGGGCCACCATTGATCTACCTACCAGCCCGCTCGGGCGCATTCGGAATTTTTTTTACAAGCCCCCAGTTATTCGCCTGCAGTTGCAAGATGATCACGGCACGATCACAAGCTTTCGTTTACCCCAACCACAAGGGCGGACTGGATTTATTCTTAGCCCCATAATTGAGAACACCGATACACTCATGATTTTTTCAGGAGGCAGGCCAGCTCGCCGCGTGCATAGCCTGAGCTTGCTCATCAATCCTGCAGATCAAAAATATGTTAGCCCCCGAGCCCATATTACGATCGGCACCCTCCGCCCCAGCACAGCCACCGGTGCATATTTTGAACAAGTAGAGAAACGACGATTCTACATGTTTGATAGTGTCCCCGTTTCCTATCAAGCGCTGACCCCCATTTCGGTCGCCTCTATTGGTGAATCCAAGGTGATGATTATGCATGCCCCCAGTGAAATGGTTTTTAATATCCCCCTAAATGCCAAAACAATCAGCGGTGGCTTCGGCTTACTCGAAGCCACCTACACCAAAGGCGGACAAACTGACGGTGCTGAATTTGTGATCAGCTGGTCAGATGGGAAAGAAGCAGTTGAGCTCTATCGCCGCCGCCTCGATCCCTTGCAGAAGAAAAATGATCAGGGCCTACAACATTTTGCGCTGCAGTTACCGTCTCGAGTTGGTGGGAAAATTTTTCTCCGAGTTAATAATGGACCGCAAAATAGTACGGCTTGGGATTGGACGGGCTGGACAGGCATCGCCATTAAGTAAAATTGCTGCGACTCCTGATGAAACCCGCTTGGCATAAAAATCTTTGGTTTTGGGCCGCCGTTATCCTCACAGTGGCTAAGCTTTGGTTGCTACGCGGTCAGTGGATTTACGCGATCGGCAATGCGAAACATGACGATCGCTTATTCCTAGAACTCACTGCGCACATCCTGCAAGGGGAGTGGCTAGGGCCCTACGATCAACTCACCCTCGCGAAAGGGCCCCTCTACTCTCTCTTCATCGCGGGGACCTTTCTCGCGGGGCTGCCCTTAGCTTTTGCCCAACAACTTCTCTATCTAGGCGCAGGGGTGCTCGTGCTGCGGGCTGCCCGGCCTATTCTGACTTCGTCGCGGGCCTACTTTTTTGCTTATACGCTTCTCCTCGTCAACCCCCTGACCTACGAGGGCGAGAGCATGACGCGCCTCTTGCGTCAGCACTTGCTGGTACCCCTCGGCCTAATGGTAGCCGCCGGACTGATCGCATTGTTACTCCGCCGAACCGCATCGCTGCGCTCGCGCCTACCTTGGACGATTTTACTGGGCTTAGCTTTAGGGGGCGTGTGGCTCACGCGCGAAGAGACGATCTGGATTTTCTCGATCATCATTATCATCGGCAGTAAAATAATGATCGACGCTTGGCGGGACGGCGCCGCGGCCCGTCGTGCAATGGCTTGGCTCGTGAGCATCGCTGCGACCGGGTTCCTCCTGCCTTTGTTAATCATCTGCACCCTCAATCTGCATTATTACGGCTGGTTTGGGACGGTTGAATTTCGCAGCAGTGACTTTAAAGATGCCTATGGAGCGCTGACCCGCGTGCAGGTGAACCCGATGTACCCTAATGTGCCGGTGTCCCGGCAAGCGCGAGAAGCCCTCTATCAGGTCAGCCCAGCCTTTGCGGAACTGCGGACCTATTTTGAAGGGCCCGATCTGCCTTGGGCCGATCGAGAATTTTTTAAACCAGCAGAACCCCAAATTCTGGGCGGTTGGTTCATGTGGGCTTTGCGTGACGCCGTCGCTCACGCCAGCCATGCCACGAGCGCAAAAGAAGCCTTAAGTTTTTACCGACGGATCGCCACCGAAGTAAATCAGGCGTGTAATGATGGACGCATACCAGCCGGTCCACCGCACTCAGGCTTTCTGCCCCCCTGGCGACCGGCTTATACCGCCGGCTTAATCAACCAGTTCAGCGCGCACTTCAGCTATTTCACTTACCTCGACCATTTCACGACCCGCCCACCTTACAGTATCGGCACTGATGATGAGCTGAGATTATTTCGCGATCTGACCCGGGATGAAATTAGCCCATCGCTCACCGCTATTTTTATCGAACAACCCAAACGCGACCAACTTAATTTGCGCAAGCTGGAGTGGCTACAGCTGATTGGCCGGCCCGTCAGTGCGATCATGTATTATATAGTATTGCTCGCTTTAGCGGCGACAACGCTGCGGCTAGGACAATGCCTCTGGCAGCGCCGAATTCCAAATACCCTCTGGCTGGCACTAGGAATGTGGGCGGCGTTCACGGGGGCCTTTGCGGTCAATTTACTCGTGCAGGTCACCTCTTTTATAAACCAGTACCCAGCCGTTGTGGCCGCAGCCTATTCATTTCTGCCGCTGTTTATAGTTTTTGTGGCGTTAGATCTTAATGCCGCGTGGGGCCCGACATTCCGGCGAATCCTTGGGTCAAGTTTGCACTTCACCACAGAAGCTAAATCAGATCTGCGGCACTGGGGTTGGGCTTTTCTCACCACCAGTTTGTTGCTGGTCGTGAGCTGGCTATTGCGCAACCTAGCGGGAACCGCAGCTGGCCTGAGTACGGCGGCGGTATTCATTTTGCTCATTGGTTTAAGATTAGCTCGGCCTCGAGCCACAGCCACCCTGACACCTAATCACCGTAGCGGATGGGCACTGGCTTTGCTCAGTTTAACCTTGGGCGGGCTCACGTTTTTTTGGTCGTCTCCCTTAGAATTCAACCGAGACCAGCGTTGGAAAAATATTCTACGGCCTGCAGGAACTCTGCTTGATCTTAAATTTCATTTTTCCGCCGCTTCAACTTTACCCGATGGCCGCCTAATGGGCGCAGCCGGCATTCCCTTAGAAAATTTGCGCAATACTTTTTATGGCACTCATGTCGAAGGACCGCAAACCATCACCAATATCCAGAGCGATCCTTTTACGATTACGGGGCCCTATCTCGTTGTCCCATTTGCCGGCTTTCCCCAAGCAGCCGGCAATGCGCTGATTCTTCGGATAGAGGATGTGTCTGGCGCGATGCTTCAGGAAATTATCTGCCCCACCCCCAATCCACGCGACCTCAGCTTCTGGCAGATCGATGTTCGGGCTTATCCTTTTCAATCGGCCAAACTGATCTTACACGATCAACGCACCCAGAACGAAGGATGGGTAGCGGTTGCCCCGCCCCATTTCACATCCAATGAGCAAGAGGCGGCTCAGCGCGAACGGCATTGGCAACTTGAGCAGTGGACGGCGGCCCGCTTAATACTCCTAGCCCTCGCACTCGTCACCTTTGGCTGGAGTGGCTTGCTGAGTCGCCGTAGCTAGGCCCTATTAATCTGCATAGGGATATGTAAGGCACGACCCTTACTCGTTGATGCCCTTGCTCGGCCGGTTATTTCACTTCCTGCACTTCAGTTACACGCACCAAGGCAGGCACTCGGGCAGGATTCAGATCTGCCGCGATTACTAGCCACCCACCCACTTCAGCTCCCACCGCCTGGAATGGCCTGATGTTAGCCGGCTGATCTTTCGGCCAAGGCTGATCATGCCAAAACATTCGCCCGCCTTTATACCATAATCCGTGAATCTCAGTCTCTTTACCCGACATGGCTGGCGCCCAAGCCATACTCGTACCAACCAGCTTCGCCAACGAATGGTTGAGTTTAAGCCAGATCTCGCCACCGGGAGAAAGTTCGATGCCGTGCCGACCAACCTGAGCCCTACGCATCCAAGCTTCGGCGGGACGCCAATTATCAGGGAGTAAACGGGCTAATGCAGTTTCATCCATCGGCACTGCTACCTCGCTCGTCGGGGACAGCCAAGCAGGTGCATCTGTATCTCGGGTTACGTCTGTCACGTTGAGATTGCGCCATCCAGCAACCATCCGCCCACTAAATTCCTTGGGGATTTCTACCGTAAAAAGTGTGTGCATTCTACTGCCGTCAATTCTCTCAGTGACCGAGAATTCTTTTTTATCTGCGGGGAGCTTAATCCGTCCCCGCCAACGTTCAAAGCGCACCCCTGGCTGGTCTATGGGGCTAGCGTACGCGACAAAATCTGCTGCCAATACGCCGCCGGCATCTCCATCAGCCCTGCGCAGTACCATTTCGGTCTCGATCCGATTCGTGGGGAAACTCACCCGCATCTCGGCCGAGTCTGCGGTCACACCGATAATGCTGCGGCCTTTGGCAAAGTCATAAAACTTGGCCGTGGTCGCCAGCAGCCGTGAGTCAACATTGCCCCCAAATTTTCGCGTAAACTGGAGGGTTTCATCTGCGCCGCGCTTATGGCCGTAAAATTTGTTAGCCATCTGGTTTTTTACGCCCCCCGATTCAAATTTGCTCTTTGGTACATAATACCAAGCCTGCCAGTGATCGTTGCGCAGATAAGTTGTCACGCTGTAACGCGCATCAATATAATCAAAGAGCCAGGATAAGCCGGCTTCCATCTGCAGCGGCGCCAGCAGCCAGCCGGACATAGGCCGCTGGTGATAAGCATCGAGATAATGCTCTCGCTGCTCGATGGGTAACGGGCCGTAAAGCGGCAGCGATCGCAAGGGAAGCCAGTTGGGGTGTGGCGTGGTGAGCTCGATCGTGACACAAGCAAAATCATTAACCCCAATCATTGAGAAATAACCGGGCTGCGTGCGTTGGCATTGGGCAAGCAATTGTCCAGCTTCAGCCTGAGCTGGCAGCAGGCGATCTACGTGGGGCGTCACCTGATATTCCGTCCATTGCCGCTTAAGTGCCGGCGTATTGGTTACGACGAGCCAGAGCATCGCCCCCATCCAGGTAGTAACCACTATCCACGCCCAGGGCCGAACGAGCCCGCGCAGATCACCGGCTTTTACTACCGGGATAAACAAGCCGATGATGAGCAACAAGGTTGAGCCAAGATTGGAGATATTACCGGCGTGGCTGCGCGAAATGTAATAGGTCGAGACGCTCCAAAAAGCGCCCCAGGCCGCCCAAATCAGGACGAGATGCCGCCGGCGATTGATGCTGACCAGCGCAGCTAGCAAAGCAGTATGTAAAAGCAACAACGCCCAAACGGGGCCACGAGGATCAATGGGCATCGCCCCGAACCCGCTGCTAAAGGCACGTGCATACTCAAAGTAAGCGCCCCACGAAGGCCAACCATGATAGATCAAGCGATAACAGATCCCAATCAACAGTACGGCCCCGGCCAAATAGAGTCCGACAATCCGCAAAACAAGGCTGATGCCTGCAAACAAGGCCCGCAGCCGCTCGGCCACAGAAAAATTTTCCGCGTTAGCTGGCATAGCCAACAAAGAGGCCGCGGGCAACCAAGCTGCCGTGACATACAGGGCGCTTTCCACTGACCAGAGAACCCCAAGCAACCAAATAACACTTCCGATCCAGAGCACCCTGCGAGTGGTGGCTTGTGATGAAGCCATCTGATGCCACCAAAAGAGATAACCCAACAGAAGATGGACCCAAAGGAACCTAACGGCACCCGCACTAGGGTATAACATCGGGCCGCATAGCTGGGAGATATCCCCGCAAAAAAATGCCACGCAAGTCGTGACCACCAGACCTGTCCCTAGCTGCCACCACCAGGCAGCCAGCCAAGTACGGATTACGAAATAGACCACCGCTCCCGAAAGCCACAAAGTGACTACCTGCATCCAATAGAGCCCCTCAAAGCAACTGGAGGCCGGCAGTCCAGCCAGCACTAGCATGCTAAGAAAACCGTATTGACTCGGAACTTGCCCAAGCAGTGACCGGCCTTCTCGCACCATCTCAGCAGGAGCTACATAAACACTCCAATGGTGAGCAGCTAGAATGCTATCCGCTAGATCGGTGGTTCGGACAACGGCTGCAGCAAGCATGACCAGCATCAAGGCATCGAGCAGAGGGAAAGTGCGACTGAGACGGGCTCCAACCGCCGCCCGTTGCCATACACAAAGACAGCCCACCGTTGCGGCAGTAATGGCTAGGAACCACAGACGATTATTCAAAGTGGCCAGAGTTTGACTGAAAGGCACCCACCAAGAGAGTTGCGATAGCGCCCACAAGCTGAGTGTGCTGCCAACCGCGACGAAAACAGTTTCAATGAGTATTGGTTTTTCACGCCGCTGGCTAAACCAGTACCCTCCACCTACCAGCGAACCAGCGAGGGCAAAGATACCTTGGAAATTGGGCAGCCCCTGCCGCCAGATCACCGCCGTGATTATCGTGCCTGCAGCCATCCCGGCAAAGGGGACAACCCAATGGCGCCGCCAATCACCAGCAAGGAAAGTGAGGGCAAAAATCGCCCCAAAGACCAAGCCAGCCACAAGATGCTGCACCCAATCATAAAGCTCATTCTTTTCGCCGGGGAGAAACCCCAGTAGCAATGCTGGCAGCAACCCCACTGCCGCCGGCGCCAGAATCGATAGTGAATTGCTACGGACAGAAAGCTGAATTTTCAGGAGAGAGAATGTTTATCAGATTAAAAGAAATCGCACACCTAAATTGGATCTTAATTCAATCCACCCATCTTACGAGGGCAAATGACGTAAAATCCTTAAACTATTTATTCTGGCTCAGAAAAAATGAATGCCGCCCGCGTTAAATATTTTCCCCATTTCAGCCTGATTACGTTATCATCAAATTTAATAAATCGGGCAAATTGATGCGCTGCTTGACCCAGTAGAGAAAACTGAGTCGCCGCGCTGATCGGCCTTAGCTTTAGCCCCGCGCTCTTGGCGTGTAGTAACTCTAAATATACCCGAGCAAGCGGGTATCTCCGCCTAAGCAGGCATGAAAATCCCGCTAGACCTAAATCGAAGATTTCTTACGCTCATTTTCTTTATGCAGAATCAGTCGATCGCTCCAAGCCAGACCCCTCCCCGTTCACGCCTCGATCGCGGCCTACTATTTCTGCTGCTCGCCACCGTTATTTTTAGTTTTCCGAACAAGCCCAGCTTTGATCTCGATGCCTCGTGGCGCATGGCGCTTAGCCAATTTTTTATTGATGGTCTTCAATTCGGCAAAGATGTCGTATTCACTTATGGCCCGCTCGGATTTGTGATGGGCAAGACCTACTCGGGGTTACTGTTCTGGAGCTTGCTCACTTGGCAGCTTTTTGCCGCGCTTTCCTTTGCGGCTTTCTTGATGCTCTGGGGGGAACGACTCGCAGGCTGGCCGCGTATTTTGTTCTACGCCTTCTTTGTATTATTTGCCGCCGGCTATGATGATGCGCTCTACATGCTGATGATCGCACTCATGGGCCTAGAACTCGTGCGGCGCAGCGGCCAGCCCTGGCGCGGCAGTTCGGCCCTACTCGTTGCCTGGCTTGCGCTGTTGAGCACCCTGAAATTCACCAATCTCACCTTAGCCAGCTGCATTATAGTCGTAACGACCGCTCTGGCTCTCTGGCATCACCGCCGAGGGGAAGCTATACGAATCACGGCGTGGTATGGGGGGGCTTTCCTCGTGGTTTGGATGCTTTGTCGTCAGAGCCCTCTCAATATCCCCGCTTACCTCGCCAACTCTTGGTTCATTAGCCAAGGCTATCAAGAGGCCATGGGCATTACCGGGCCCGATAAACCCTTTTGGACGGGACTCTTAGTGGTCACCATTCTCCTGATTTATTTAACCCACTACTGGCTAACGCAAAAAGAACGGCCCCGCGCCACCGCTTACAGCGCCATCTTGGTCGCCTTACTTTACCTCGGCTGGAAGCATGGCTTCATCCGAGCCGATGGCCACATGATCGGGTTTTTCTACAGCGCACTGCTGGCGATCGTAACTTACCCAATTTTATTAGGGGATAACCAGCCCACGGCCCACTGGCCACGCTGGGCACTCGTTGGTGCAGGCCTACTTTGCCTAATCGGAATACGCGACACGCTACCCGGAGTCGTCGATTCAGCCTTCGATATTTGCCAACGCCGGATTTGGAAAAATATCGGATCCGCCGTGCAGCCCAGCTCAATCCGCGCTGAATATGATACCGCCCTCACGCGCGAATTAGCTCTCTACAGTTTACCTCAAATCAAGAAAACCGTCGGCCAGCATTCGGTTGATGTGTTGGGGCATGATCAGGCCACCGCAATTTATAATAAATTCAACTACCGCGCCCGCCCGGTCTTCCAAAGCTATTCCGTTTACACCCCCGAGCTGGCTCAGCTTAACGCCAATTTCTATGCCTCCGAGCGCGCCCCCGATTTCGTTTTACTGAAAGTAAACTCGATCGATCAACGCCTCGCCGCCATGGACGATTCGGCGGTGCTCAACATTTTGGCCCAGCGCTATGCCTACCTGCTTTCTGAAAATGGCTTTCAGCTCTGGCAGAAAAACCCCGGGGCCTTTAATTCCGCCGCCGCCGCACCTCGCTTGTTAATGAGCCAAAAATTATCGATCGGCGAACCTTGGACGATTCAAAATTACAACCCCCAACCCCTTTGGCTAACCATCGATTTGCGGCCTTCGCTACTTGGGCGTCTGCGCACTTTTTTTTACAAGCCACCCTTCATTCAATTAGTGGTTCAAGACACCAATAATAATATCAGCCGCTATCGCATGCCGGCACCAATGGGTCGGGCCGGATTTATCATTAACCCGATTATCGATGACCTCATGGCCTATATTCGATTCACCGGCGGGAAACCCGATCGCCTGATTCGCCAGATTAGCCTCTCCCTGGAGGCCAGTGATCAGAAATATTTCGCAGCAAGCGCCACCGCAACCCTCTCCAGCCTGCAACCCTCGACGGCGGGAGCAGGATTTTTTGCGCAAAATTTGCGCGATAAATTCTATATGTTTAAGACGCCGCCCGTATCTTACAATGTCCCCGTTTTTGCCAGCCCCGAGCAAATCGATCATCACGATGTCATGATCATGCATGCGCCGAGTGAAATGGTTTTTGACGTTCCCCGCGGCGCGCTGCTGGTAAAAGGCCAACATGGCTTCATTGCTTCAGCTTACGCTAATAATAATCACACCAATGGAGCTGAATTTGTGATCGTCTGGTCTGACGGCAAAGATTCGGCTGAGCTTTATCGTAAATATCTTAATCCCTTAAGTGTCCCAGAAGATCGCGGCCTGATTTCGTTCGAACTTGATCTAAAAAATCGCCCCGGCGGCAGGCTTTATTTTAAAATTCTGCCAGGTCTGTATAATGACACCGGCTGGGATTGGACGGGCTGGACCGGCATCGAGATCAAATAAGCCCCCCGTCTGCTGGAGTAAATCTACCAGCGGAGTTAAAGCTAGTCGCGAACCAAGTAGCTTAGATTAATTGCGACTTAGTATTTTTAGCTTCGCCATAAAATCTTCCGCAAAAAGATTGCCCGATTTTCGACTGGCTCCCTTAATCTACCCTGATGCCCAAGACAATTTTAGTGACCGGTTCATCAGGCTTAATCGGCTCCGAGGTCTGCGTTTATTTCGCGGGGCAGGGCTACACTGTTCATGGGGTTGACAACAACCAGCGCGCGGTGTTTTTCGGCCCACAAGGCGACACGCGCTGGAATCAGAGCCGACTCGCCTCCGAGCTGAAGGGTTTTGTTCACCACGAACTGGATATCCGCGACCGCGCTGGCGTCCTCGCCCTCGTTAAATCGGTGCAACCGGCCGTAATCGTCCACACCGCTGCCCAACCCTCCCACGATCGCGCCGCGGCGATTCCTTTTGACGATTTTGATACAAATGCCGTCGGGACGCTTAACTTTCTCGAAGCCGCCCGCCAAGCCTGTCCCGAATCGCCGTTTGTGCACATGAGCACGAATAAGGTTTATGGCG
>Ga0214919_10007616_pt1 | contig 14550 bp, 19 predicted proteins | sample LL1503_MetaG_FD_177994 | JGI IMG/M metagenome (GOLD analysis project Ga0214919, IMG submission 177994) | Freshwater microbial communities from Lake Lanier, Atlanta, Georgia, United States - LL-1503 | ecosystem: Environmental > Aquatic > Freshwater > Lake | place: USA: Georgia | collected...
TTCTATCTAAACACTATTTAGATGTCGATCATTTATATGTAAATCCATTTACTATAACCGCAGTTGATATTCATAGAGATGGAATTTATAGAATATCATTTAGAGAAATAGTATTGAAAAATCTAAGTGAAAATAAATTCGATTATGCTCAGCAAAAAGTTAGCACAAAAGAATTTACAATGACTTTCCATTTTAATTTTTATGAAATAGAATTCCTTTTAGATAAAAGTAAAGTTTTAGAATTAGGTTCCACACCTACAATTATTCAAAAAATTTAACAACTAAATATTGTATATAAAGTATAATTACTAAAATTAACTAATTTTAATGATTCATATACTTTGGTGCACAATAAGACCAGATACATTTAAACAAATGCATCCCTATTGGATTGGTCGTTCTAAAAATCCAAGTAATATTAAAACACATATCGCGGTTAATGTTGAGTCTCACTCAGACACAATCAAAGAGTATTTTAAATCAAATAATAATGAATTTCGTATCATTACTGTAAACACAGATAAGATCGGAGTTTGTTATCCATCTTATCAATTATCCTCAACAACTGAGGGCCAGTCTGGTGATATAGTTGTTTTTGCATCAGATGATTTTCTACCACCAGAAAATTGGGATGAATACTTAACCTCTAAATTAGAAAATCGAGAAGGTGGATTAATGGTTAGAGATGGTTATCAATTACCAGATTCATCGAATATGCAGTTTCCTGCTATCACAATTCCTATTATGACTTGGGGATGTTTTGAGAAATTAAATAAAACTATTTATAGTCCTGAATATACTCATATGTACAGTGATTGTGAGTTGTATATAAATTTAAAAGATATGGGTTTATTAATTGATGAAAGAATGACAGATACAACTATATTTGAACATTTACATCATGCCGCAGGTAAAAGAAGAGCAGATCAATTAGATGTTCAATATCATGCAAAATGGAAAGAAGATGAATTGACTTGGAATAAAAGAAAAAATATGCCAGTCTTAGAAAGAATATGAATATATTTATAGATGGTGGTGCTCACTTATGTGAGGGATTAAGAAAATTTATAGAGATGGGGGTTATAGACTCAAATACCGAAGTACACACATTTGAGCCTAATCCTTCTTGTAATGTTATTGAGAGGGTTAAAGAATTTAATAATTATAATATAACCTATTATGATAGTGCCATTTGGATATCGGATGGTGTGATTAAATTTAATCAAGAAAATATAGAACTAAGTAAATCTGGATCTCCAAATGATGGACAATCTATAACTGATGGATGGGCATCATCTGTTGATAATATTGGATTTATTTGGAAAGGATATGAAGAACCAATAAGTGTTAAATCTATTGACTTTTCAAAATTTATAGAAAGTTTAGATGCAAATCTAAAAATTATATGTAAACTTGATATAGAAGGTAGTGAGTTTGTTGTACTTAGACACTTAATATCAACTGGTACCATATCAAGAATATCAGAGTTTTATATAGAATTTCATGAATGGACTATGACTAATGAGAGCATTGAGTCTAGAGATAAATTAATAAAAGAAATTACCGATATTGGTGTTATAGTGCATCCTTGGTATGAATAAAAAGAACAATATATGAAACGAAAAATAAAAATAGAATTTAGTGATTGGTGGCCAGGATTTGATAAAACAGACAATTACTTTTATAATCTTTTAAAGGAAGAATTTGATGTTGAAATATCTAGTAATCCAGATTACTTATTCTTTTCGGTATTTGGAAATCACCATCAGAGTTATAGATGTACTAAGATATTTTATACGGGTGAAAATGTTGCACCAACTTTAGGTTATTGTCAATGGTCATTTTCTTTTGACTATTCAAATGATCCAAGAAATTATAGATTACCACATTATTTATTATATGATGGTTATTATGAATTAATCAGACCTAAAGTAATAGAAGAGTCTTTTGCTAAAAGAAATTTCTGTAACTTTGTAGCTTCAAATGGAAATTGTAGCGAACGAAATACTTTTGTTCAGCAATTATCTAAATATAAAAAAGTAGATTCTGGTGGAAGATGGATGAATAATATTGGATATGCAGTTGATGATAAATTAAAATTTCAATCTGAATATAAGTTCTCAATAGCATTTGAAAATAATGCTTATAGACCTCAACATCCGGGATATACCACTGAGAAAATAATGCAACCAATGACTGTTAATTCAATTCCGGTATATTGGGGAAATCCATTAATTGGTAAGGAATTTAATACGAAATCATTTGTTAATTTTTATGATTTTGAAAATATGGGAAATATGATTGAGTATATTATTGAATTAGATAATAATGATGATAAATATTTAGAAATGTTGAAAACAGATTGGTTACCTGGTAATATAATACCAGAAGAGAATAAGATAGAGAATATTAAATCTTTCTTATATAAAATTTTTGACACTAATGGATAATAGATTGGTAGTTAATCACAATGGTGGATTTTTTTCCTGTTGTACAATAAGAATGATTCTAATAATTAGATTTCTTAATGAAAATAAAATTTTCCCAATTGTTGATTCTTCAAATCAATGGTCTTTTTATAAAGACCAACCAGGTGATATCACACAATCATTTTTTAATAATATTGATGATGAGGAATTAACAGTAATGACTAAAGAGATAGATGATGGAACATCTCCTTATAATCTATTAGATTTTGAAAATTTGAACATTTTGATAAAGAGATACTTCTCACCATCAGATATAGTATTAGATATTTATAATAAGTTATTAGAAAAGTACTCAATAAATTTTGATAATACAATTGCTGTTTTATATAGAGGTAATGATAAGCATAAAGAAACAAATTTACCATCACATTCTGAAATGATAGAAAAAATAGATGAATTGGTAATAAAATATCCAAATCATAGGATTTTGATTCAAAGTGATGAAGTTGATTTCTATAACTCTGTAATGGATAAATATCCAAATTTTATCTATTTCCATGAAGTAATTAAAATACCTAAAAATGATTACACAGCTATTCAATATGTGGTACCAGACGGACAAAAAACACAACAGGCTATTATATTTTTAGCAATAATGTTAATAATAAGTAAATGTTCTAAAGTTATTTTAAATAGTGGAAATATTGGAATGTGGTGTACTTTTTTTAGAGGAAATTCAGATGGTATTTATCAGTATTTAAATCATAAGGAATACATATATGGTGTATATAACACTTTATATGGAACAGAAAAAGAATATTGGATAGAAAATTAATATGGCAATTTACTTTCTTACATATGGTGATGATAAATATCATAATTCTAAAATTAGAATTAAAGAAGAAGCTATAAACTTTGGAATGTTTGATGATATTAAAATTTACGGACCTGAAGATATTGGTACTTACTTTTCAACTATAACTAAACCATATATCGATAACCAAAAAGGTGGTGGATATTGGTTATGGAAATCTTTCCTATTAAAGAAAACTTTTGATATGATGTCAGATGGTGATTATTGTGTATATGTAGATTCTGGATGTATGATTAATGAATTGGGTAAAGATAGATTTGAAGATTATTTGAGTCTTTTAGATAAAAGTGATTCGGGTATATTTAGATTCTCATTTACAGGCACTAAAGAGGAGGTATTTACAAGTAGTAAAGTTTTTGATTACTTTAAGGAAAATAATCATATTTATAAAAAGTCGGATAGATTTTTATCAACATTATCTAAGACAGATCATTTGATGGCAACTATTTTAATTTTTAAAAAATGTGAAATTAGTACCGAATATGTTAATAAATTTTATGAAATATCAATGGATAATCCAGATATATTTAGTGATAAATATAATGATTATAATAAACATAAAAACTTTGTTGATCATCGACATGATCAATCAGTTTCATCTTGTTTAGCAAAAGTAATTTCAAATAATTTAGTAATTATACCAGATGAGACATATACAACAGAAACAGATGGACATCTACTATATTGGGATGACCTTATTTATAATAAAAAAATACCTTTTTTAGCTACAAGAATTAGAGGATAAAAATTTAACAAAAAAATGATAAAAATGGAATCCATATTAGATGGAAATGATTTAATTAGACAAGCAATAAAGGATAGTAAGCCATTTATTGCCGGAAAAATGGGAGCAGTTGAACAACAAGTGATGATTTATAATTTATATAATATTAATCCAGATGATAATTTAAAATGGCATGCATCAAATCATGCAGGTATTACGCCACCAACAGACGACATTATAAAACTATTTAGTAGTCTGTATAAAGAATCTCTTTTAAACACCGATTTACTCACAATATGGTTTCCAGAAAATATAGGTTCCAAAGAATTTGAAATATCAGAGCATTTTTGCCCAAATGCACAGTTTATTGCTGGATTACAAGCTCTGGAGCCATTCTATCATCCAAATCCATGGAGCAGTGAGTTAAAAGATAAAAAAGTTTTAGTAGTGCACCCATTTGAAAAATCTATAAAAGAACAATATCTAAAAAGAGACTTACTTTTTGAGGATAAAACAATACTTCCGGAATTCGAATTGATTACACTAAAAACATATCAAACACATGGTGGTGGTGATACAGATTTATCTTGGGACTATTGTTATAATGATATGGCTGAGAAGATAGAAAATACATCTTTTGATGTTGCACTTATAGGATGTGGAGCATATGGTCTTCCTTTATGTAATATTGTTAAAAAAATGGGAAAACCGGCAATTCATGTTGGAGGAGGGCTACAAATTATGTTTGGTATAAAAGGAAATAGATGGGATAATATGTCTGCTGTTAATAAATATTATAATGAGAACTGGAAAAGACCCTATGATAATGAAAAAACAAGAAATCATCAAGTAGTTGAAGGTTCAACTTATTGGTGAAAAAAATATAAAAGTAATATAATGGATATTTGGAATAAATTGGGAATACCTACAAATGATTGGGATTCCTTACTAAAATATAAATTTTTAGAAAATACAAAAAAGGATGGATATTTTTGTGATGTTGGTGCTTGTAATGGATTTTTTACAAATTTATTCAAAGAGATATCGGGTGAGAATGGTAGGGTATATTCATTTGAAATGAATCCATTCAATTATAAAAATATTAATTGGATGTCTAGCTATAACTGTATTATTGAAAATATGGCAATTTCTGGAGTATCGGGAGAAGTTGATTTCTATTCAGATTCATACGGAAGAAATGGTGACTTTACATCAAACATTGTTGGATTTGATACAGGATATAGAAATATGAATAAAATAGGTAAAGTTAAATCAATAACACTGGATGAATATTTTAAAAATAAAAAATTAGACTATTTAAAAATTGATGTAGAGGGTGCTGAGTATGACGTTATAATGGGTGGATTAGAAACAATAAAAAATTGTAAATATGTAATAATTGAATGTCATTTCCAAAATGACTGGGAAAAAATATTTAAAATATTAGAAAAAAATAATCTTAATTTTAAAAATCTAACAGATGATGTTTCTATTTTTTATGAAGAAACAGAAGTTCTGCCAGGTATTGCCAAAAATGGAATGCCATATCAAATTTATTTAAAAAATGAATAATAGTAAGTCACAAGTAGGTCAAGATAAAATTTTAGATGAACAAATTTTTAAAGGTAAGAGAGATGGTATTTTTGTTGAAGTCGGTGCCTTAGATGGATTCGGTGCATCTAATACTTATTTCTTTGAAAAAGAAAGAAATTGGAGAGGTCTATTAATAGAACCTAATCCAATTGAGTTTAATAAAATAGAATTGAACCCAAGACCTTTATCATATAAAGAAAATTGCGCAATATCTAATGTTGAAATGGATATTAATTTTCTATCTATTGGTGGTCCATGTAATGTATTGAGTGGAATTTTAGAGTTTTATAACTCACAACACTTAGAAAGAATTGAAAGAGAATTAAATATGTATTCAGGTTATCCAGAAGGACATGAGCTACATTCGACTAGAGAAACAATAAAGATGAGAGCTGTTAGATTACAGACACTTTTTGATAAGTACAAGATGGTAGATATTGATTTTATATCAATTGATGTTGAAGGAGCCGAGATGCAGGTTTTAGAATCAATTGATTTTGAAAAGGTGAATATTTATTGTTTTTTAATTGAAAATAATTATGGATTAGAAAAAGAAACAAATTTTTTAAATTCAAAAGGATATACACACACTGGAAACATACAATGGGATTCGGTCTTTATAAAAAAAAATTAATAAATGAAAAATGTAATAGCCTACAGTCTCTGGGGTGATCATCCAATGTACTGGGTTGGGGCACTTAGAAACATAGAACAAGTTAAAAAATACTTTCCAAAATGGATATGTAGATTTTATATTGATGATAAATGTGATGAAAATTTAATTAAAACAATTAAAGGTGATAATGTCGAGGTTGTTTTAGTTAATTCTAAGGATTCATTTCACGGTATGTTTTGGAGATTTTGGGCATCTGAAGATCCAGAAGTAAATGTTTTTTTATCTAGAGATTGTGATTCGAGATTTTCAGCTAGAGAAATTTATGCAATAAAAGAATGGTTGTCTTCAGATAAAGACTTTCATATCATGAGAGATCATCCATATCATACAGTTCCTATTCTTGGTGGAATGTGGGGGTGTAGAAATGGACTTATGAGAAAGATTGAACTAGTAAAGATGATAGAAAGTTTGGGTAAATTTCAAAGGAAAGGAGTAGACCAAGATTTCTTAGGAAGATATGTTTACCCGTTAGTTGTAAATACATCTATGGAGCATTCTGAATTTAATTTAAAATTTGGAGGAGAAATTAGACCTTTCCCAACTATAAGAAATAACTACGAATATGTCGGTGATATCTTTGATGAAAATGATGTTAGACATCCAGAATATTGGAAAATAATAAAAAAGATAATAGGATAATATGAATTTTTTTAATATAGATTTACATATATCAATAATAGCAGATATGAGAAGTATATTTACAGACTTAGGTCATAATGTGAGTGATTTATCCTTATCTGAACATACTTGGGTTTTTAATAGAAAAAAAGATAGTATTCCTATGTTAGATAATGGAAGATGGAGTTCACTAACACCACAACAATTATCTGATGAGTTTTACTATTTATATAAAAATCATCTAAATTCTATAGATGCATTTATTGTAACATATCCACCACCTTTTGCGCTATTGTATAAACACTTTAAAAAACCAATTATAATAAATAATCCAATTAGATATGAGTGGCCTTTTTCATTCAGAAAAGATGATTGGGAAAAATTTAATGAATTTTTGAGAAATGGAGTTGATGATGGTACAATAATATTAGTTGCTAATAATCTATATGATAAGTATTATATGGAGGAATTTATTGGAAGAGATGTTGATCATATACCAAGTATATGTGATTATTATAATTCATATTATGAATCAAATAATAATCCATTTATATATTATTCAAGGAATAAAATATCAGAGATAACAAATATAAATATAAAATATAAAGATGATTTATTTAAATCAGGACATACTCATAAAGATTTAGTTAAATTTAAGGGAATAATACATATACCATATCAAATATCATATATGTCAATATTTGAACAATATACATCCAATATACCTTTATTCTTTCCAACAAAAGAATTTTTATTACAAATCTATAAAGAAAATAAATATAGTGTTTTAAAAGAAGTATCTTGGAATAACTATTGTAATATGCCTAGTTTATCATTTATAAAACATAATGGTAAATATGACCCAAATGACTATAATAACTATGAGGCTGTTGAATATTGGTTACAATATTCAGACTTTTATGATGAGGAATGGATGCCATATATAACATACTATAATTCATTTGACGAATTAAATAGATTAGTTGATGAAGTTGATGTTGATGATATATCAGCTAAGATGAAAGAATTTAATAGTAATAGAAAATCAAAAATCTATGAAAAATGGAATACTTTGATAAAAAATAAAATTGAAAAAAAATGAGAGTGTTAATAACAGGAGGTCTTGGATTTATTGGTGTAAATACTGCTATGGAACTTTTTAAAGATGGTAATGAAATATTTATAATTGATAATCTAAGTAGAAAGGGTAATATAGATAATCTTATATATTTACAAGAAAATATAAAGTTCACAATTTGGAATAGAGATATTAGAAACTATTTTGATATGGTTGATATTTTTGAAAATAATAAATTTGACGTTGTTATACATTTAGCAGCACAAGTAGCTGTAACATCATCTGTTAGAAATCCAAGAGAGGATTTTGAAATAAATGCTGTTGGATCATTTAACATACTTGAGTGTGTTCGAAATAAATCACCTGAAGCTATAGTATTATACGCATCTACTAATAAAGTATATGGTAATTTTAAATCAAGTATAGAAGAGAAGGATTCAAGATATGTATATGGTGATGGCTTCATAGGTATAAATGAAGAACAGAATTTAGACTTTCACTCACCATATGGATGTTCAAAAGGAACAGCTGACCAATACATGAGAGATTATAATAGAATTTATGGTCTTAAAACTGTTGTTCTTAGACAATCGTGTATATATGGTCCTAATCAATTTGGAATAGAAGATCAAGGATGGGTTTCTTGGTTTAGTATAGCCTCTATGTTTGATAAACAATTTACAATATATGGTGATGGAAAACAGGTAAGAGATGTTTTACATGTCTATGATCTTATCAATCTATATAAATCAGTTATTAAAAATATTAATGTGTGTGCTGGTAAAATTTACAATGTTGGTGGTGGTAATTCTAATACTATGTCATTATTGGAGTTAATAAAACTAATAGAGAATAAACTAGATAAGAAATTGAAATATGATTATTCAGATTGGAGACCAGGTGATCAAAAGATATACATAAGTGATATAAATAAAATAAAATCTGATACTGGTTGGGAGCCAAAAATTAATGTTGATGGTGGTGTTAGTATGATGATTGATTGGATATCTGATAATAAAGAGATGTTTAAAAAGTTAAAACTTGTATAATGATAGATGATATACTTTATAGTAAAATAGTAGATGTTATTCCTATTTTATGTGTTGATGGATTCATAATTAATGACGATAAAATACTTTTACTAAAAAGAAATAACTATCCAGCTATTGGAGAGTGGTGGGTTCCTGGTGGAAGAATTATAAAAAATGAATTATTAGTGGATTCTATAATAAGAAAAGTAAAGGATGAAACTGGATTAGATACTGAAATTATTAGTCAAATAGGAGTTGCTGAAACTATATTTGAGACAAAACATACAGTTAATGTGTGTTTTAGTTTAAGAGTTAAATCTGGTGAGGTGATTATGAATTCTGAACATTCTGAATATAAATGGTTCTCAATAGACAATTTACCTAATGATTTAAATTCAGAATTAAATAGAATGATAAGAATAATAAAAACTAATAAAAACTAATATGATAGGGCAAATAAATAGAGGAAGTCAGTTGGGTGACATAATATACGATATGTGTAAACAAGATGATATTAAAACCATTGTTGAAATAGGAACATGGAATGGTATGGGTACTACTAAATGTATTTATGACTCAATAGTAGAGAGTAATAAAAAAGATTATCTTGTTTACTCTTTAGAAAGTAATCCAGAGTTTTATAATCAAGCTGTTGTTAACCTACCAAAGATTAAAAACTTTAATATTATTCTTGGTAGAATAATTGAAATTGAGGATCTTATAAATATTGATGAATGTGATGATAAATTCTTTATACCAATATCTAATAAAGAAATTATAAAGAGTTGGTTGGTAGATGACCTTCATAACTATAAATTAGTTGATAATGTTTTGAATAATATGCCAAGTAAGATAGACCTTCTAATACTTGATGGTGGTGAGTTCAGTAGTCTTGCTGAATTTAATAAATTAAAAGATCGATCGACCTATTTTATACTAGATGATACATTACTAATAAAAAATAATGAAGTTGCTAATATAATTCGTAATGATAGAAACTACCAGATTTTATATGACAATATTTCTGACAGAAATGGATTTCTAATATCAAAGAAAATATCATAAATGAAAATTGGTGAATTTAAATATAATATTGATGATATAATAACAACCGATGGTTACCTATCATTCTGTAATGATAATAATATTTGTTATATAAAAACTGATTTTTTTTACATAGGGTATTTTATTTGGAGAGGAGAAAATCATCCTAAAAAAATATCTGATGTTTGTGTTATTGGTCACTCAGACTATCCAGTTGTTGATGAGATATCAAATAAATTTAAACAAATATTTTGTATAAATCGACAAACTGATAACACTAACACATTTGGCATACCACTTGGAATAACTAATAATTGTAATGATTCACCTATACATCCAATTTATGGAAATAAACAAATAATGATTGATGTGCATGATGAAATCATTAAAAAGGAAAACTTAACTTATATTAATTTTAATATATCAAATTATCCAATTGAGAGAAAATTAATATTTGATAAATTTTCGAATGAGAGTTGGGTTAAAATTGGTAATATAGAAAATAGTATCGATGGTAGGAAAAAATTTCTTATAGATGTGAAATCTTCAAAGTTTGTCTTCTGTCCAAGAGGAAATGGAGTGGATACACATCGAATATGGGAAACTTTATATATGGGTTCTATTCCAATTGTTAAATATGAGAAAACACATCATTTATTCACAGACCTACCTATTTTATTTATAGATAATTGGGAAATAATTAATGAAGACTTTTTAAATGAAAAGTATGAAGAAATTATAAATAAAGACTGGAACATGGACAAGTTAAAAATATCTTATTGGGAAAGTTTTATAAAAAAATTAATAATTAAGAATGAATGATAATATAGGAATTGGTATAATGACCTCTATTAATCTTAAAAAAAGATATACTGCTTGTAAAGATACTTGGATTAAAGATTTTGATAATGTTTATTTATTTGGTGGTAATTTACCTGATGAGAATTTAATATCTATACCAGAAGCGGGAGAGGATTGGAGTAGTGCATTTCTAAAACAACAACTTGGTCTTAAATATATGTATGAAGATAATCCTAATTATGACTGGTATAGTATATCAGGTTGTGATACTATTTTATTTAAAGATAGAGTTGTGAATGAGCTTTCTAAATATCAAGGTGATTTTTTTATATCTCAATCTTGCGGCCTCTGGACTGACTATCCTAAAATACATGAAATAAAAAAAAATCAATCTAGTGATGGATTAATATTTAGATCAATAGCTGGTGGAGCAAGCTTTTTTTTAAGTAATTCATTAATGCGTAAATGTTATAATATAATTGATGAATTTAATAAAAAATGGATGTACGTGTGTGGTTCTTCTTATGGTTGTTCTGATGTTGCACTAGCATATATGATAAAATTGTATTTCAATATAGAAGTTACTAATTCTTATTATATGTGTAGTCAGTCACCCGAACATTACGAGGGTGCTGCAAATGGCGATGAAAACTCCAAATGGTATTTGGATTATCCAGTTTCATTATTGGAAATTTTAAAAAGTCCTATTAGCTTACATTACATCAAACCATTTGAAATGAAAGAGATATATGAAAAATATAAATAAAAAATAAATAAAAATAATATGATTAAATTAGCACTATTAACAATGATAAGAAATGAATCCAAAAGATTAAAAGAATGGGTTGAATTTCATAGTAAATTTTATAATTTTGATAAATTTGTATTTTATTTAGATAATTGTGATGATAATTCACAAGAATTACTTGATGAATTAAAAAAAGACCATAATATAGAATATTTATTTACAAAAAACATAGGAAGTTATAATTCTGTAGGACATGCAGCTAGGTATGAAATGTGCGAAAGACAGAAAGTATCTTTTACTGAAGGATTTAAATATCTAAATAATGACTACGACTGGGTTGCTATTTTTGATGTAGATGAGTTCGTTGTTCCTAATAATATTTCAGACTTTAATCTAAAAAATATATTGTCCGAAACAGAAAAAAACAGAATATATTTACCAATGTATTGTTTCACCCCTCCATTTGACCATAATAAATCAATTGTTGATCAAAACTTTTTTAGATGGACAACTGAAGAAAGAATTCTAAATGGGCATAAGGATAGTGGAAAATCAATAATAAGAGGTAGAATAAATATAGACACAGAATTTTTATGTGATATACATGGTGGTCCAGATTTGAAAATTTATGAAGATAGTGTGGAAGTATCATCAGATTTCATATTACAGCACTTTCAGTCACACACTTTTCACATAAATAAAAAATATGAACTTTTTGATGATTCATTAAGAAGAATGATTACAAATCAAGTCAAGTTTCAATAATGACTGCGTAATATTTATTTATAGAACTTATCCAAAAAAAAATAAAAAAAATATGATTAAATTACACTATGGTGGATATGACCACTTTTTTAAAGAAGAAGATATTTTATATCCTGGAAGACACTATGAAAAATTATGTAACATAGGTTCTGATATAAATGAACATCTTCCAACATTAAAAAAATATGCGAGTGAATGTAAAACGGTAACTGAAATGGGAGTTAGATATGCATGTTCTACTTGGGCTTTCTTAGAAGCAAATCCAGAGAAAATAACGTGTTATGATATTGATTATGCCCCATTTGAACCATCATTTGACTTAATAAATCAGATGAGTAATAACTATGGAATAAAATTTGAATTTATTGTAGGTGATACATTAAAAATAGAGATAGATAATACAGACTTATTATTCATAGATACATTACATACATATAATCAATTAATTGGAGAATTAACGTTGCATTCTAAAAATGTAAACAAGTGGATAATTTTACATGATACAACATCATTTGCTTATAGTGATGAGTTTATATATGATCACGCATCTGAACTAATTAAAATTAAAGAAAAAAATAAAATCGGATTGAAATATGCGGTTGATGATTTTTTATCAAATAATCAAAATTGGATAGTAAAAGAGGTTTTTACAAACTGTAATGGTTTAACATTACTAGAAAGGAAATTTTAAAACAATATATAAAGAACAATTATTTATGAAATATACCTTAGAACAATTAATCAATCATGTTAATCTTTCTGTCGAGAATGCTAATAACAACATATCAAAACTAAAATCCGACATATTATCAATGGATGGAATGTCTGGTAACAAAACCAGACATCTTTATAATAATATATGCAGTTTAAATGGTGCTAACTATTTAGAAATAGGTACCTGGAAGGGATCAAGTTTTATATCTGCTTTCTATGAAAATGATATAAACTCAATAGTTATTGATAATTGGACTGAGTTTAATGGACCAAAAGATGAATTTATATCAAATGTAAATAAATTTTGTCCTAATAGGAAATTTAACTTTATCGAAAAAGATTGTTTCAATGTCAATGATGATGAGATAAAATCGATATATGATAGTATAGATATATATTTATATGATGGTGCTCATGATTATGAATCTCAAAGAAAAGCAATCACATACTATAAACATTTATTTTCAAAATATGTGATAATAATAATAGATGATTTTAGAAGTGATGGTTGTTGGGCAAATGTTAAAAAAGGAACTTATGATGGGATTGAAGAGTCTGGATTAATAATACATCACAAAATTGAAATAATAACACATCAAGAATCCTCTGGTAGGTCCGAATATTGGAATGGATTTGGACTGTTCGTTTGTGAAAAAAAATAGTAAAAATGAAAAAATACACACAAAATTGGAATCAAGAGTTTATAGAAAATACAAAACAATTTGTAGAAAGAAGGTTTAATCTTTGCTTAGAAATTGGATCATATGAAGGACTAACATCAAATTATATTGTTGATAATATATTGACTAATGAAGGTAAACTAATATGTATTGATCCATTAACAGATAACTATCTAAATGATAACTTAACTGATAAAGATATTGATATGAATATGAATAATGACTTCTTTAATGGACAATATGATAGATTTGTAAATAATGTTAAAGAACATTTAGAATCTGATAAAATAGAACTTATAAGAGATTTGAGTATTAATGTATTCGAAGATCTTATCAATAAGTATAAAGGTAAATTTGACTTTATTTATATTGATGGTGATCACCGACCTGAAGGTGTTTATATAGACTCAATAAACTCATTCAAACTTTGTAAAAGCGGCGGGTATATATTATTTGATGATTATAAATGGGCAAATACTGGGGAAGGAATTGATAGATTTCTAAATGAGAATGATGGACATGATATTATATTAAAAGGAGAACAGGTTTTAATTTTAAAAAAATAAAAAAAACCCACTCATTTGAGTGGGTTTTTTTTATTCCTTCTTTTTCTTAGTTTTCTTTTCTTCTACTAAAGAAACTTCTGTGATATCTTTTTCAGAATCATAATTAAGATTTAAAATTGATCCCATTTTAGGTTCATTTTCAATAATAAATTCAGTTACATAATCATCAATCCATTTCTGAATAGCTCTTTTAAGAGGTCTTGCACCAT
>Ga0214919_10007618_pt1 | contig 14549 bp, 11 predicted proteins | sample LL1503_MetaG_FD_177994 | JGI IMG/M metagenome (GOLD analysis project Ga0214919, IMG submission 177994) | Freshwater microbial communities from Lake Lanier, Atlanta, Georgia, United States - LL-1503 | ecosystem: Environmental > Aquatic > Freshwater > Lake | place: USA: Georgia | collected...
CGTTGGGACACTACTGTTAAAAAATAACATATAAGAGTAATATTGTCTTTGTTATATTTGCAATGACTTGGCAATAGAAGGACGTGCAATGAATGGATTTTTTGTATCTGCTGCGATAGCGGTTGCATCGATGATCGCGTGGCCCTTGACGGTGTTGTCGCAGGACTATCCGAGCCGCCCCATCCGTATATTGGTAGGATTTTCTCCGGGTGGCGGTGCTGACCTCATTGGCCGCACTTTTGCCCAGCGTCTGTCCGAATCTCTCGGGCAACCCGTCACGGTCGAGAACCGTCCTGGGGCGAACGGCAACCTCTCCGCGGAACTTGCAGCCACACTTCCTGCTGACGGCCACACCATACTTGTTATCACGGGTGCGCACACTATCAGCCAGTCCTTGTATACGAACTTGCGCTACAACCTAGAGCGCGATTTCGCACCCGTTGCTTATGTTGGCCGGGTCAGCTTGGTACTAGTTGTGAATTCCTCGTCGAAGATTGCTAGTTTCCAGGAGTTTTTGAGCGGGGCTCGTGCACGGCCTGGTGCCCTCAACTATGGCACCTCAGGAAACGGTTCTGCTGAGCACTTGGCGGGAGCGATGCTCGAGCAGATGGCTGACGTGAAGATTACCCATGTTCCCTTTAAAGGAGGTTCTGATGCAATGGCCGCACTTCTTGGTGGCCACATTGCAACATCCATCACTACGCCGGCGACTGCCAACAGCTATATCAAGTCGGGCCAACTGGTTCCACTTGCCGTAACAACCGCAACGCGCACAAAGCAACAGCCGGATGTTCCCGCAATCGCGGAGACGGACGGCCTTAGGGGCTACGAGCTGACGACCCTCTATGGCATCGTCGTTCGCTCCGGTACACCTAAGGCTATGGTGGATCGCCTGAACATCGCGATCAACAAGGCTCTAGCGCATCCCGACACGGTGAAGACATTCGATAGAGTGATGGTGGAGCCCACCGGCGGTTCGCCGGAGGAGTTTGGTGCAGTGATCAAGGAAAGCGTGAGGCGATTCGGACGAGTGGCAAATACGGCCAATCTCAAGCTAGATTGATTGCGTAATCGGTCCTTTAAACCATCACGCGCAGATGTCGGCAACAAATAGGACGCAAACAGGGACCTAGCTGCCTTCAGTCAATGGTGATGCCGGCTTCTTTGACCACTTTCCCCCAGGTAATAATTTCCTTAGAAATGAAAGCCGCGAAATCCTCAGGTGTGCTACCAACAGGGTCGGCTCCTAGCGCGGCTAATTTGGCCTTTATGTCCGGATGTGCGAGCGCCTTTACAAATGCCAGATTCAGGGTTCGCACAACGATAACGGGGGTGCTCGCGGGGACGAAGATGCCATTCCATTCGACTGCTTCAAATCCGGGCAGTGCTACCTCCGATATCGTGGGAATAGCCGGTAGAAAGCTTGTCGGCCTGGCACTTGTCACTGCCAGTGGAATCAGTTTCATTGACGGTAAGTACTGGATGGCTGTAGGAATAGATGCAAACAAGATGTCAGTATCCCCACTCATCGTTGACAACACAGCTGGGCTTCCGCCCTTATAGGGGATATGTTGCATCTTTAGACCGGCCATATAGTTAAAGAGTTCAGCTGCGAGGTGGTTGCCGCTGCCATTCCCTGCAGAGCTGTAGTTGAGTTTGCCTGGATTCGCCTTTGCATAGGAGATCAGTTGGTGGACTTCCCGGATCGGCAGAGACGGGTTGACCACAAGCACCAGGGGCAGGGTCGACACAAGGCTGACGGGCAGCAGGTCTTTGCCGGCATCGAAGGGCATCTTCTTCATCAAACTTGGATTGGCACCGTATGCAATGTTGCCAACAGCGATGGTGTGCCCGTCGGGAAGGGCCTTTGCCACAGTGTCAAGACCAATTGTCGACGCACCGCCGGGTTTGTTCACGATGATGATCTGTTGTCCGAGTATCTCCCCCAGCATTGGTGCAAGCGCTCGGTAGACGAGATCGGTACCCCCGCCAGCACCGTAAGGAACGACGATGTGTATCGGCTTTGTTGGGTAGCTTTGAGCATGAGCCAAGATTGCGCCATGTCCCAGCGGTGTAGCGCTCAACAGCAGTCGAAAAATCAACGATGCAATCTTCATGCTCTTGCTCCAAATCTGTCGTGGTACCAATTGGCATTCCCGACATTAACCGACCTCAATCAAAATTTCATCTTATTTATAAAAATAAAAACCCTTAGATGCATGATGAAATTTGGTTGGCTGATTCAAGTCAACAAAAATAGGGCGCACCCCCCTCTCCAAAGTGCTTCTCGGGCAAGGTGGACAAAGTAGGCGTCTTCGGATAAAGAGTAGAGTCAAAGCCAGCTTGACGAGCTTTTGCTTGAACGATCAATGCAAAAGTCTTGGTTAACCCACTGAACGAGCGGGTGTTCTAAATTTCGCCAACTGCCGTCTTTGTTTAGGGGGGGTGTTTTCTGTAGATTTCCACTGGTCGTCAGAAACTTGTAAGTTATGGGTGGGGCGAGATTTTGAAAGTAACTTAGTGTGTGGAATAGTATGAAAGGGTTGAGTGGGACTCCAAACGGTATTCGGGGTTCTGGGGGTACGGTGGGTTCGGGTCTGATAGGAAATCGAAGCTGCTGCCTATAAGTTCCTAGTCTGTTGAAAAGTTCATGACTGCGCAAGCTCTTCTACTGAGCCGGTGACCTAGTCATCGTTGTAGAGGCCTTGAACCGACGATCAGGAACTTCATTTGCTATGCAAGTGGTAAATTTACCACCTTGGCAATTTCTGCAGCCTGAACGGCCTACTTCCATGGATCACAACCAGGGTGGCAACGTTGCCAGTGTTGAGGTAGACCTCAAACCTCATGAGGAGGCTGGTCAATCGCTTTTATGCGATCCCCAGATGCAAGAAGGAGTCCGCAAGCAAAGCTTGACCGTGGAGTATGAGGATGGCCCTGAATTTTAAAAAACCTGGGTCAAGGAAAGTCAACAGCTAAAGCAAACCATGAGTTTGATTGACCTGAAAAACCAGTTCTGCTTGGCCCAAGTCTTCAGGCTCAATCATCTGTAACAGCAAGAACCGTATATTTTTATGATGCGTCGCATTCGAAGAAAACACTGATCTGCTTGAGCAAAACACTATGTAAGCCTGCCACGGGGTACCTTTTGTAAATACAGGGGGTGGGGGTACGGTGGGGTCAGTACGGGCGAGATTTTCAAAGCCCCCCCCCTATTTAGCCTGCTCATGCTTGGCAACACAGTTAAGCAAACCGAGCGGACAAATTCACAATGCGCCTATGTCCAACCTTAGACAAGAACTAGTTTTAAAAATTACTTGTCTCAAAAAGTAGATGAAGCCTGCGCTGGAGGTGAACCGTCTCTTTGAAACGATGGGCCAACGCAGGTAAGCCCGTGAAATTCTTTTTACATAAGCCGTTTGGTATCTAACGACGAATTTATGCAACTTGCCTACAGATTGCCTACAAGCATCCAAAAACAAAACGCCCTAGAAACCAAAAAGGTCGCTAGGGCGCATGGATACTGGGGTGGCTGATGGGGCTCGAACCCACGACAACAGGAATCACAATCCTGGACTCTACCAACTGAGCTACAGCCACCGTGTTCGATGATTATAAACGCTGGCACGGGCGTCAAAGGCACGGCACCGCCATCGCACCCCAAGCATGGTCACAACTTGGGTTCGGGCACCATGATTTTGACTTTCAGTTTTTCTTTCAAGTCGTTGTAGTAAGCCACGCTTTCAGCAGCGGCCATCCAGCGGGTGATTTGGGCCATTTCTTCTTTGCGCGCCGGTGCCGCATCACTGGCCTCACGGGCCACAACCTTGCCGATTTTCACCACCACATGACCGCTGTTGCCCAGGCCCATCTCCACCCAAGCGGGCAAGCTTTGGGTGGGCGCGCGCATGATGGCCTCCACCACGTCTGAGGGCAATTGCAAGTTTTGCTCGCGCGACAGGGTTTGCACAGCGCCCAACTGGGTCACGGGCTTGTCGGCTTTGCCGTCGGCGAGTTTGGCCAAAGCTTCTTCTTTGGCCAGTTTGAGGGCTTGCTCGGCTTTCCACAAGGCTGTGGCGCGCTCAGTGACTTGATCCAGGGGCAGTGTTTTCTCGGGGTAATGTTTGACCACCCGCACAGATACGAGTTGGTTGGCTCCAAACTCAACCGCTTCGGTGTTGCGCATTTTTTCGGTGGCATCGGATGAGAACAAGGCCGCCAACACCTTGGGGTTGGCCAAGGGTCCTTTGTCACCCGCGACAGGCGTGCGTCCCACGCCTTGCGCGCTCTGTATCTCGAGCTTGAGTTTGTCGGCGGCGGGCTTCAAGGTGTCGGATTGTTCGTAAACCAGGTTGGTGAATTGCTCGGCGGCTTCGGCAAACTTTTTGCGCGCTTGGTCGCGGCGCAAATCGGCCTCCAAGCCGGCCCGGGCCAGGGCAAAGCTTTGCAACTGGGGGGCTTTGATGTCGGTGACTTGGATGATGTGAAAGCCAAATTCGGTTTCCACCAAGGGGCTGATCTCACCTTTCTTCAAGGCAAAAGCAGCATCCTCAAAGGCCTTGACCATGGCGCCACGGCCAAAAAAGTCCAGGTCCCCGCCCTTGGCCGCAGAGCCTGGGTCTTGGGAGTTCTTTTTGGCCAGCTCCGCAAATTGCTGGGGAGACTTTTGCAAGGTGTCACGCAAGCCTTGGGCCAAGGCTTTGGCCTTGTCTCGCTCAGCCGCTGGTGCGTCTTTGGCCGCGCCAATCAAGATGTGGCTGGCCCGGCGCTCGACGTTGTTGCTCAAACGTTCTTGGTTTTGCTCAAAATAAGTTTTGACATCTTGCTCGTTGAGCGAGATGGTTTTTTCAATGGTGGACAAGTCCAGCACTGCGTATTGCACGTCGGCCTTTTCCTGCGACTTGAACTTGGCGGTATTGGCGTTGTAGTAAGCCAGCAAAGCGGCTTCGTCGGGCTTGATTTTGGGTATTTGCTCGGCTGCCAAGAAGCGGGCAACCTGGATTTCACGCTTTTCGTAAAAAGCGTCCAATGTGATGCCGGCGACCGTTTTTCCTACCAAACTGCTGGCCCCCAAAGCCCCAACGACTTGGCGCGAGGCCAGATCGGCGCGCACATTGGCTTCGAACATTTCGGGCGATAAGCCCTGGGCAGATAAGAGCTGGCGATAGCGGTCTTTGTCAACGCTGCCATCGGGCCGGCGCAAAGAGGCAATGGTGGGGTTTTGCATCAACTCCTCAGCCACGCGTTGGTCGCTGGCCGAAAGCAGCTGCTTTTGGGCCGCGGCCATCAACACGCGGTCGCGCACCAGGCGCTCCAAGGTGCCATAGCGGGCTTGGGGTGAGTCCAGTAATTTCGGGTCCAGGCCTGGTGCCTGGGCGCGGAAACGCTCAGCTTCGGCGCGGTGGGCGCTGTCCCATTCGGGTTGGGTGATGTCCACGCCGTTGACGGTGGCGACCACAGCGCCTTTGTCCATGAACTTGTTGTACCCATCGATGCCCACCAGCGCAAACGCCGGAAAAATGAGCAGCACCAATAAGAACTGCATGATTTTTTTATGGTTGCGAACGAAATCAAACATGCAAGCTTTCTCACGGGGTCAAGAAAAAAGGCGAACACCGTTCGCCTTTGCTGGTGTGGGTGGTGGTGGGTGCTGACGGTCTCGAACCGCCGACCTACGCCTTGTAAGGGCGCCGCTCTACCAACTGAGCTAAGCACCCCACCTGTACTTCAGTTCAAAGCGTCTTTCAACGCCTTGCCCGGCCGAAACTTCGGCACCTTGGCAGCCGCGATTTTAATCTCAGCGCCGGTGCGCGGGTTGCGGCCAATTCTGGCTTCGCGGTGGCCGACTTCAAATGTGCCAAAGCCCACCAAAGACACCGAATCACCTTTTTGCAATGCCTCTTGCACCGCAGCCAAGGCGGACTCCAGGGCCCGGGTGGCGCTGGCTTTGGATATATCGGCTTGTTGGGCGATGTGGTCGATCAGGTCGGATTTGTTCACAGGGTGTTCCTTATGCGTTGTTAATGCCGTGACGGCGAATTCATACCCACAGCGCCACCAAAGGCCCCGAGCTTGTCTTGGGGCATTGAAACTGGGGCCAAAGATGGCCCCGCTTGGCGAGTCAAACCCATGAAGATTGTCAAACCGCCACGGGTGCTGGGGAGGGCGGATTCTAAGCAGGTTTTTCAAGTCGATCCGCAAGCCACAGAAAAAATCACAAGCGTAGGTACTTAAGCATTGCCCACGGCCTGGGCGATGGCTTGGCCCAGGTCGCTGGTGTTGGCTTTGCCGCCCAAGTCTGGCGTGCGCGGAGCGCCACTGCCGGGCGCCAATACCGCTTCAATGGCTTGCAATATGGCGTCATGGGCGTCCTTGTGGCCCAAGAACTCCAGCATCATGGCGCCGCACCAAATTTGCCCGATTGGGTTGGCAATCTGGCGTCCTGCAATGTCTGGGGCCGACCCATGCACCGGCTCGAACAAGGAGGGAAAGCGTCGCTCCGGGTCCAAGTTGGCGCTGGGGGCAATGCCAATCGTGCCGGTGCACGCGGGCCCCAGGTCGCTGAGGATGTCGCCAAACAAATTGCTGGCCACCACCACATCAAAAAATTCGGGGCGCTGCACAAAATGGGCGGTCAAGATGTCAATGTGGAACTTGTCCCAATGGATGGCTGGGTAGTTCTTGGCCATCTCAATCACCCGCTCGTCCCAATAGGGCATGGTTATGGCAATGCCATTGGACTTGGTAGCGCTGGTGAGGTGTTTTTTCGGTCGCGACTGGGCCAACTCAAAAGCAAACTTCAACACCCGGTCCACGCCAATGCGCGACATGATGCTTTCTTGCATGACGATTTCGCGCTCGGTGCCGGGGTACATGCGCCCACCCACGCTGGAGTACTCGCCTTCGGTGTTTTCGCGCACGATGTACATGTCAATTTCGCCAGGCGCGCGGGCGCTGCCATCGCGTCGCACCACAGGGGCGATGATGCCGGGCATCAAGCGCGCTGGGCGCAGATTGATGTATTGGTCAAATTCCCGCCGGAATAAAAGCAATGAGCCCCACAACGAGACATGGTCGGCAATTTTGTCGGGCCAACCCACGGCGCCAAAGTAAATCGCGTCATGGCCACCGATCTGGTCTTTCCAGTTGTCGGGCAACATTTGGCCATGGCGCTCAAAGTAGTCCCAACTGGAAAAGTCAAAGTGGTCAAACTGCAAGCCAATGCCAAAACGGCGGGCTGCGGCCTCCAACACCCGCAAGCCCTCGGGCATGACTTCTTTGCCAATGCCGTCCCCGGCGATGACAGCGATGCGGTGTGTGGCCATGAGAAAACTCCTTTGAATCAAATGACAGGTTGATGGGCAACAACAGATGCCTTGCTTCGGTCGCCAAGACAGGCTTTAGCAACCATCCCTAGGCCCGTGACACAGGCGGCGCGGCAGGGTATTTGACCACCAAGACCACCCCCATCACGGTGCACAAGGTGCCCAAAACGGTCATGCCGGTGACAGCCTCATCGAAAAGCAGCCAAGCCAAAAAGGCCGTGCTGGGCGGCACCAGGTACATCAAACTGGTGACCGCTGCTGCCGCACCCCGCTCGATCATCATGTACAGCAAGGAGCTGGCACCCAAGCTCAAGGCCAGCACCGACCAAGCCAAAGCGCCAACCAACTGGGGCACCCATTGGATGGCCTCGGTCTCCATCGCTGCCAAGGGCCAAGTGACCACCAAAGCGGCCATCAATTGAACGGCACTGGCGGTGCGCACATCGCAAGGGGCCACATAGCGCTTTTGGTACAAGGTGCCTGTGGTGATGCACAGCAAGGAAGTCACGGTCAGGCCCAAGGTCCAGGCGCTGACCTCGGCGGTGAGATGCAACTTTTGCCACACCACCAACACCAAGCCCGCCAGACCCAAGGCCAAACCCAGCCACTGGGCCCGCCCCACCCGGCTGCCGCGGTGGGCCAACCACACTGCGGTGAGCACCGGCTGCAAACCCACCACCAAGGCCGACAAACCCGCACCCATGCCCGCCTTGACCGCCAACCAAACGCCGCCCAAGTAGCCAGCATGCATCAGCAAGCCGGTGATGGCCAGGTGGCGCCACTGCGCGCTGTCTTGCGGCCATGCCACGCCTGACCACGCAATCCAGGCCAAGAAGCAGGCAATGCACAAAGCGTATCGCCACGCCAAAAAACCCATCGGCGGGGCATGCGGCATGCCAAAACGCGCGACGATAAAACCCGTGCACCAAATCAACACAAACACCACGGGAACGAATTTCACCCATGGCTGGGCGGCATGGTCCTGCATCAGTTGCCGTGCGCTCGGATGATGGGCAAAGCTTTCTTCAGGTAATACATCATGGACCAGACCGTCAACACCGCGGCCACCCAAATCAACACTTGCCCCAGCAAGCGGGTGTCGAGGATGCCTGCGATCAGGCCGTCATAAAACAAAAACGGAATAGCGACCATTTGCACCGTTGTTTTGACTTTGCCCAGCATGTGCACCGCCACGCTTTTGGATGCCCCCATTTGTGCCATCCATTCGCGCAAGGACGATATGGCGATTTCACGCCCAATGATGATCAAGGCCACGAACACATCGGCTCGGCCCAAATGCACCAGCACCAGCAAACAAGCACAGACCAAAAATTTGTCGGCCACCGGATCCAAAAAAGCCCCAAAGGCCGAGGTTTGGTTGAGCTTGCGGGCCAAGTAACCATCGAGCCAATCGGTCAGGGCAAACACCACAAACATAACGGTGGCGATCAGGTTCGCCACCGGCAGGGTGATGGGGAGGTAAAACACCAACAGAATCAAGGGGATCGCGACGATGCGCGTCCAGGTCATGATCATGGGCAGGGTGGAAAACATGGGTCAATCGTAAACAATGCTGGCCAGGCCTTGGTGGGCATGGGCAGACCAACTGGCCAAGGCCCCATCGCTGGGGAAGAACCGCGCGGCCTCACCGAGTTCAATGTCAGCCTGGGCCCGGTCGCGCAACAAACGCAAGCGCACGGGTAAAGCGCGTAAAAATTCACCTTCATCGGTGGTCACTTTTTGGGGCGGGTGATCACGAATCAGTCGATCAATATCGGGCTCCTTGCCGTTGACCACCACGCGCAGGTATTTGCCAAAACGGCAGCGGGCCTGTGGCAATCCCCAGACCTGTTGCACATTCAAACGCAAGCCGCCGGAAAAGCGGTCAGGCTGCACCTTGGTCAGCACCACAATGAACTCATCGTCTTTGACCCATTGGCGGCTGGCCTGGTACAAGGCGTCATCCATGCTCGCCTCCATGATGGCCGACTTGTCATCGAGTTTGAACAAGGCCACCTTGCCGCGCTGGCCATTGATGGTGCGAAAGTCGCTGACGATGCCACACAGGATTTGCGGCTCGCGGCTGTCGCCGACTTCATCCATGCGGCGTTTGACAAACTGGCGCACCTCGGCCTGCACTTCATCGAACAAGTGCCCTGACAAAAAGAAGCCCAGGGCCACTTTTTCTTCGCTCAAGCGCTGTTTCACGCCCCAAGGGGTGACGGCCACCATATCGGGCTCACGGGTGCTGGATCCCAGCGCTTGCGAGTCCGCGCTGTCAAACAAGCCACTTTGGTGCGCATGCGCTTGCACGCTGGCGGCAAAGTCAAAGGCGCGGTCAATGCTGGCCACCAAACTGGCGCGGTTCAGATCGAGGTCGTCAAATGCGCCCGCTTTGATCAAGGCCTCCACGCTGCGCTTGTTCACACGGGTGCGGTCGATGCGCACACAAAAGTCAAACAAACTGCTGAAGTCGCCACCAGCGTGGCGTGCGGCCACGATGGACTCGATGGCTTGCTGGCCGGTGCCGCGCACCGCCCCCAGGCCATAACGGATCACGGTGTTGGAGACCGGCTCAAAACGATGACCACCGCGGTTGATGTGCGGCGGCTCAAAGGCCAAACCCATTTTGACGGCGTCTTCAAACAGCACCTTGAGCTTGTCGGTGTTGTCCATCTCCACCGTCATGTTGGCGCAGAAAAACTCCACCGTGTGATGCACCTTGAGCCAGGCCGTGTGGTAGGCCAACAGCGAATAGGCCGCGGCATGCGACTTGTTAAAGCCGTATCCCGCAAAGCTCTCCATCAGGTCGAAAATTTCATTGGCCTTGGGCTCGACAATGCCGTTTTTGGCCGCACCGTCGGCAAAAATTTGGCGATGCTGCGCCATCTCTTCGGCCTTTTTCTTGCCCATGGCGCGGCGCAATAAATCGGCGCCGCCCAGCGAATAGCCACCCAATATTTGAGCTGTTTGCATCACCTGCTCTTGGTAGACCATGATGCCGTAGGTTTCGCTCAGCACCGCCTCGACCAGTGGGTGGGGATAGGCCACCTCTTCGCGCCCATGCTTGCGCGCCACGAAGCTGGGGATCAGGTCCATGGGACCGGGTCGGTACAAAGCATTCAGGGCGATCAAGTCTTCCAACCGGGTGGGCCGGGCGTCGCGCAACATGCCTTGCATGCCGCGGCTTTCAAACTGGAACACGGCCTCGGTTTTGCCGTCTGAAAACAACTTGTAGGTGGCGGCGTCGTCGAGCGCAATGTCTTCGTAAGCGAAGTCGCTTTTGGCCGGGTTGCGCTGCACGATCATGCTGCGCGCCAGCTCCAAAATGGTCAGCGTGGCCAGGCCCAAAAAGTCAAACTTCACCAAGCCTGCGGCCTCGACGTCGTCTTTGTCAAACTGCGACACCGCGGCTTGGCTGCCGGGTTGTTGGTACAAGGGGCAAAAGTCGGTCAATTGGCCTGGGGCAATCAACACCCCGCCGGCGTGCATGCCCACGTTGCGGGTCAGACCTTCAAGCTTTTGGGCCAGGGCCAACAAGGTTTTGACCTCGTCTTCCTTGGCCAAGCGCTCGGCCAAAACTGGTTCGACCTCGAGCGCACCGGCGATGGTGATGTGCTGCCCAGGCTTGTTGGGGATGAGCTTGGAAATGCCGTCGCAAAAGGTGTAACTCATGTCCAGCACCCGGCCCACATCACGGATGGCGGCGCGTGCGGCCATGGTCCCAAAGGTGGCAATTTGGCTCACCGCATTGCGCCCATATTTGTCCTTGACGTAGTCGATCACCCGGTCTCGGTTGAGTTGGCAAAAGTCGATATCAAAGTCGGGCATGGACACCCGGTCGGGGTTCAAAAATCGCTCAAACAGCAACTTGTATTGCAGCGGGTCCAGGTCGGTGATGTTGAGCGCATAGGCCACCAAGGAGCCGGCCCCTGAGCCACGCCCCGGCCCCACCGGGCAGCCATTGTTTTTGGCCCAGTTAATGAAATCGCTCACGATCAAAAAGTAGCCTGGAAACCCCATCTTCACGATGGTGGCGATTTCAAACGCCAAGCGCTCGTCGTAGGCCGCGCGCAGGCTTTGGCGCTGGGTCGGGTCCGGGAACAGGCGCGCCAGCCGGGCCTGTAAGCCGCTCTCGCAGGCCTGGCGAAAATAGGCCTCTTCGGGCACGCCATCCGGTGTGGGGTAAACGGGCAAGCGGGGTTTGCCCAGGTCCAGGGTGATACTGCAGCGTTTGGCGATCTCCACCGCGTTCACCAAGGCCGATGGCACATCGGCAAAAGCCGCTTGCATTTGCGCGCTTGACTTGAAGTACTGCTCGCGGGTGAAACGGCGCACCCGGCGCTGGTTGCCCAAAATTTCGCCCTCGGAAATGCACACCCGCGCCTCGTGGGCCTCGTGGTCATCGGGCTGCAAATACTGCACCGCGTGGGTGGCCACCACGGGCAACTTCAAGCGGGCGGCCAGTTGCACAGTTTCGCGCACATGGAGTTCATCGTCGGGCCGGCCACAGCGCTGCAACTCCAGATAAAACCGGTGCGGGAATACAGCCGCCCATTGCAAGGCCATGTCACTGGCGCGCTGGCGGTCTCCTTGCACCAAGGCTTGGCCCACGTCGCCCATTTGCGCGCCAGACAAGGCCAACAAACCTTGCGAGCGCTCTTTCAGCCAAGCCAAGCGCATCACCGACTGGCCTTTGATGGGCTCATGGGTCCAGGCCCTGGAGAGCAATTCACACAGGTTCAAATAGCCTTGTTGGTTTTGCACCAGCAACAGCAAACGGGCCAAGGGTGCGTCTTCGCGCCCCGTGGCTTGCACCCACACATCAGCGCCAATCAGGGGCTTGACGCCTTTGGCCTGGGCCGCCTTATAAAACTTGATGGCGCCAAACAAATTGTTCAGATCGGTGATGGCCAAGGCGGGTTGGCCATCGTCGGCAGCGGCCTGGACCACATCGTCAACGCGGTTGGTCCCGTCGACGATGGAAAACTCGGTGTGCAAGCGCAGATGGACAAACATGCAGGCATTGTAGGTAAGGCCCCAAGAGCGGTTTGGCACTCATATGCAGGCCACACCTGTGCAGGGTCCAGTCGGCGACACAAGCCAGGCCACCCATTTGCCAAGGTGCAAACACCTGAGCTACCTAGAATGGGTGTGTGAACCCCATCTTGAACATCTCTGCCTATTTATTCACGCCATTGGCGTCTCCCGAGGCTTGGCGCGCTCAGTGCCGCGATCAAGCCATGTCCAGGCAACTCAAAGGCACCATTTTGCTGGCTCCCGAAGGCATCAATTTGTTTTTGGCCGGCCCCGAAGCGCCCTTGGACGGTTTCATGCAATGGTTGCGAGCGCAAGAGGGCATGGCGGGCTTGGGTGGCAAAAGAAGTTGGTCCGCTGAGCAGCCATTTGGCAAACTGCTGGTCAAGGTCAAGCGGGAAATCATTCGCATGAACCACCCCACGATCGCACCCGCCGAGTGCCGCGCCCCCGCCGTCTCGCCCGCCGACTTGCAGCGCTGGCTGGCCCAAGGCCATGACGACCAAGGCCAAGCGCTGGTCATGCTCGACACCCGCAATGCGTTTGAGGTGGGGCACGGCAAATTTGTTGGTGCCCTGGACTGGGACTTGGAAAAATTCAGCGAGTTTCCGCAGGCCGCCCGAGAACACCTGGGCGATCTGAAAGGCAAAACTGTGGTCAGCTATTGCACCGGCGGCATCCGCTGTGAAAAAGCCGCCATCTTCCTGCGCGAGTTGGGGCTAACGGATGTGTACCAACTCGACGGCGGCATCTTGCAATATTTTGAAGACACCGGCGGCGCGCATTTTGAAGGCGACTGCTTTGTGTTTGACGAGCGCGTGGCACTGGCACCCGACCTGAGCGTCAAGCACGGTTGAGTGCGCCAGGCTTGGTGAAATTCCCGCCCACCATGTCGGTGAGCGGGAATTGCCTAAGTATTTAAGCGATCAAGCGCCCATGCGCTGAGCCAAAAGCCGCACACGCTCGCCATAGGCCTTGGCGGTGTCCAAGTCACCTTGGGGAATATCGGCCGCCGGGCTGGTCGATCCCACCTGGGCCATCAAACCGGAGTTGGAACCCAAGCGGTTGAAGGTGCCGTCACTCATGCCAGGCAGACCCACCCACACCATGCCGTGCTGCATGGACAAGGTGATGAAGTACTGCAAGGTGGAGAGTTTGTCGCCACTCAAGTTGGCTGAAATGGTGAAGCCACCGGCCACTTTGTCCTTCCAAGCGCCGCTGAACCAACGCTTGGAGCTGGCGTCGGCGAATTTTTTAAATTGCCACGACACCATGCCCATGTAAGTGGGCGCCCCAAACACAATCGCGTCGGCCGCATCCAGCGCGGCCCAATCGGCCTCGCTGATGTTGCCGTCGGCATCAATGGCGATGAGCTGGGCCTGGGCCCCATCGGCCACAAATTGCGCCACGCGCTGGGTATGGCCGTAGCCGGAGTGGTAAATCACTGCTGTCGTCGTCATGGTCTATATCTCTTTCAAAGTTACAAAGTTATCTGCACCAGGCAGGTTTTCAAATCAGCAGCCAAAACAGCACTGCACAGCACCGGGCCAGTCGCCTCAAAGGGCACCCAACCCCAGTTCCATCACCGTGGCGCGCTGGCAGACCCGTTCATTGCCTGCCACCGCCTCGGACAGTGCCCGCAAGGCACCGCATCCAAATCAAGCTTGCAAATCAAACACCAGCACTTCGGCGCTTTCAGCGTGGTCGATGACCAAGCCGCTTTCGCCTTGCATCAGCAAAGCGTCGCCGCAGGCCAGGACTTGTCCATTGGCCTGCACCGACCCGCGCAACACCTGCACATAGGCCTTGCGCGCCGGGTCCAACACCATTTGGGCACTTTGGCCGGCTTCAAAACATCCGGCATACATGCGCGCATCGGCATGGACGGTGACCGAACCCTTTGCCGCATCGGGCGAGGCCACCAAGCGCAGCGCGCCGGCTTTTTCTGCCGGGGCAAAGGTTTTTTGCTCGTAGCCGGGTGCAATGCCACGTTGCGAAGGCAATATCCAAATTTGCAGGAAATGTGTTTCCCCATCGGGGTCGTGGTTGAACTCGGAGTGACGCACACCCGTGCCCGCGCTCATGCGCTGCACATCCCCGGGGGGAATGCCTTTGACATTGCCCATGTTGTCTTGGTGGGCCAAATTGCCCGACAGCACATAGCTGATGATCTCCATGTCTTGGTGG
>Ga0214919_10007621_pt1 | contig 14546 bp, 9 predicted proteins | sample LL1503_MetaG_FD_177994 | JGI IMG/M metagenome (GOLD analysis project Ga0214919, IMG submission 177994) | Freshwater microbial communities from Lake Lanier, Atlanta, Georgia, United States - LL-1503 | ecosystem: Environmental > Aquatic > Freshwater > Lake | place: USA: Georgia | collected 2015-03-15
TACCGGTCACCGACGAGATCAGATTTAATGGAGTGGTTTGTGGGGCTGCGCGTGGCCCCGCGAATCGGCGGTGACCGGTAGGGTGAGGCTTCTGCCCGACCAGCTTTGGCGATTGTTGCTGGGCGGCGAGAGTTGCGCGAGCCCTCGAGTTGATCTTTCGCCTGCATGTTACTTTTAATATCAGGGAGAGGCCACTTTAGCTTTGAGCGCAGAAATTTAGTATTGATAATTATTTAACCATATTCAAATGTATGCATTGATCGATCATGCTTCTTCAAACCCACCCTACCGTGAGTTGGAACAGCAGGGATTTTATTGGTTTGAGGAGCCGCTGCCACAAAGCACCCCTGACTATGCTGGTTATGAGGTGCTGACCGCTAAGCTCGATATTCCGATCGCTGCTTGCGAGGGGCTTACTTCTCGCGGGCAGTTCAAGGAAGCAATTTCGCGGCGGGCCATGGCTATTGTGCAACCGGATGTGGCGTTGGCGGGCGGGATCGGCGAGTGCCTTTTTGTGGCCGAGCTTGCCCGGCTTTGGGGTATCCAGTGCATGCCGCATTGTTGGGCTGGCGGGCTGGTGATTGCCGCCTCCACTCATTTTGTCTCACTCCTGCCCGATGCCTCTTGGTCGCGGGGGACGGAGGTTCCAATGCTCGAACTTGATCGCGTGGAAAATCCTTTTCGCGATAAATTATTCAAGCAATCGGTAGAAATAAAGGACGGCTACGTGACCGTGCCGACCACGCCAGGTCTTGGCGTTGAGGTAGATGAGGATCAGTTGAAATATTTTGCGACGTGATCGTCGGGTGACTCGCCCGATTATACTGGGGCTTAGCATTATACATCATCGCTTTCGTTGTAAACTGAAAGCGATTGACACGGTTATCTGCTAAGTTTGGTATACAGGTGCATTGATGCACATACCTCGTTCAACCCTACCTATGACTACATCAAAATTTGCCTCCTTACGGCAATCGTTAGTGATCGCGGCAGCTTTCGTTGCCGCTTCAGTTCCAGTTACAGCTCAAGTCGCAGCTGATGCGACTCCGGCGAAGCAACCGGTTTTGGAGCTCTCAAAATTTGAAGTAACGACGACCCAAGATAAGGGCTACGTCGCTAATAATACCGCCTCGGGCTTCAAGACCCACCGCGAGCTGATTAAGATTCCTCAATCGGTCACCGTGGTAACGCGCGACTTGATTGACGATATCGGCGCGACCAAGACTTCCGATGTGCTGATTTATGCCGGCGCGTCGCAATTCTACCGCGGTGAGTCGATTCGTTTGCGCGGTGCGCGCACGCTCAATGCCTACATGGATGACGCGATCGAGAACGTTCCCTACAGCGACAACGTTAATATCGACTCCTACGAAGTCATGCGTGGACCAGCGGGCGTGCTCTACGCTAATGCCGGTCTCGCTGGCATCGTGCTGAAGACGACGAAAAAACCGCTGCCTTACAGCATGCAGAAAGTAAATTTTTCCTTTAAGGATTATGGCGAATACCGCACCGAGCTCGATCTGACCGGCCCGATCGGTGCTCTCGGTGATGTTAAAGTCGGCTACCGCCTCGCGGCCGCCTTTCAGGGCGGCGATAGTTTCCTCAAAAACACAGTAGATCATCGCATTGCGGTACACCCCACTTTGCAGTTTGATTTTAAGAATACTACGGTGCGTGTAGCGCTCGATTATGTCAGCCTCGATACGATCGCCGGCGGCCAAAATTTCATCTTACCAGACGGTAAAATTTATACGGGCGCTGGGCGTGACGAAGGTTATTATCCCAAGGGCATCATGGAGAATTTCCTGCAAAATCGCCAACGCATCGCGATTCTCCAACGTATTTCCGACAATTGGGAGTCCAAGACCAGCTTGTCGCATCTCTACTTCCTGCGTCACGGCACTAACCTGCTCCCCTTCTCGCTGGATCTCCAAGCCAATACTTTTACCCTCTTTGCTCGCAGAAATTATCAACGCTTCGATAACTGGGTAGTAAATCAGGACTTCCTGGGCAATTATAGCACCGGTTCTGTCGGGCACCAGAGCGCCTTAGGTTTTACGCTCACCGACGAGTATAACCGTGCCTCCTTCATTAATGCCAACGGCGCCACGACCGGCTCGATCACGGCTCCGCTCTTCAATGGCATTGGCCGCCAATCGTTCGCGATTGCTAATCCCCTGATGAATTCGGTCACGGTACCGACCTATGATTCTTACGGATCACCCTCCGCGGTAGGCAGCTGGACGAACAATCGCCGCTCGACCTATTATTATCAGCATGAGGCTGAGGTCATCAAAGATCGTTTGATTCTCTTGGGCGGCATGAGCTATGCCACCCTGCAGATCAACGACGTCCCTGCCGTGGTGGCCCGCGCCAACGCCGGCGGTACTCGCATCGTTAATTTTGAGGAAAATCTCCACCGCTATGGTGTCGTTGTAAATGTTACCAAGGAGATTGCGCTCTATGCCCTCGACTCCACGACCTTCTCCCCGCAGGGCAACAGCAACACCCGCGATATCAACGGCATCCTGCTTCCGGCCCAAGTGGGTAGCGGCAAGGAATTCGGCATCAAGACGGCGTTGGACGGCGGTAGATTCTCCGCTACCATATCCTCCTACGAATTGAAGCTGACTAATGTCGCGGTGCTGAAGGCCGGCAACAGCCCGATCACCGGCAACCCCTTCTTCGAGGCGGCCGGCTTGCAAACCCAGAAAGGTTGGGACGCGAGCATCAGTTACGCTGTCTCAAAGAACTGGCAGATTATTGCGACGGGCTACAAGGGTACTGTCGTTGATCAAACTGGCGCTCGCATCAACAACACCTATGGCAACCTCTATAGCTTCTTCACTCGCTACGATTTCGCTGACGCTGGCCTCAAGGGCTTGAGCATCGGTGGCGGTGCGAGCAAGACCGGTGATAACTACTTCTCGACTCCAGGGAGCTATGTTTTCCCAACGGGCGTAACGCCGGGCCCAATCGTCCTCGAGTCCGCTTGGAACGGGACGGTGTTTGCTTCGTATCAATACGGGAAGAAATGGACCTTCCGTCTCAACATCGAGAACGTCCTCGACAAGTCCCTCGCCCTCGGCGCCCAGAGCCCGCTCTTTGCGGACTTGCAGCCGCCGCGGACATTTAACTTCTCCACGAGCTACAAGTTCTAAGTTCAGCTCGGCTAGTTTTACGATGCTTCATCCTATGCACCGGCACGGGATGAAGCATTTTTTTTGACTGGGCTCCCCGTGTGACTGGGCCGCAGTTCGGGGAGTTCAGGGCGCTAGGATTCATAGCTCAGTTGACGTTTTAATGCCGGCATTGATCGGAGAGTTACGGCACGGATCATTGTCCCGAAAGCTACCGTGCCATCTCTTTTGGATTTTATACGATGAAATTTACCTTATCTCTAAAATGCTCGCAGTCGTCTGCGCGTAGTCTCGGTGCTGCGGCGCTGGTACTCTTGGCATCGTCACTCGCGCTCGCGGTTGGACCCGAGAGCGATCACGCGGCACGGCGGCCCGTGCTCACTGCTGCGGCTAGCTCATTTTCGGTTACGCCCAAAGTGGGTTCACCGGCCGTGAGTCGCACTCCGCAAGTGATTCATGAAGTGATTGGAGAATTGAAAAGCACGCTCGTGCTCTTGGAATGTGGGGATACTCGCCTGTGCTTTTTGACCTCTTCGTTTGGGGTCAATGAAAAGAACATGAACAATGCCTGCCGGGCTCTGGTGGCGAAAGAGCTGGGCTTATCACCCGCTCAGGTCATCGCCGCTTGTTCGCATAATCATACCATTCCCCTAATCGATATCAGTGAGACGACCACTCCGGAGGCAATCGGTAGCAATAAGCCGCTGAATCAGGCCCGCGTACTCGGTCGTGAATTTATGGGCGGGCTGACGCGCGCCGCACGCGATTTGAAAAAACAACTGGCTCCGGTGACGGTTGAGTGGGGTGTAGCGCGGGAGGAGCGGGTCACGTATAATCGCCGTGGTCGCCGCGCTGATGGCACCGCTTATTTCATTCGCGAGGAGGATCGGATGCTCCTCAATAGCAAGTATGTCGGCACGATCGATCCAGATGCCACCGTAGTCGTTCTGCGTGGCAATGCTGGGCTTCCGGTGGCGGCGTTAGCCTTCTTCACTGGTCATCCCGTTTCAGGCTATAATCCCGAAGTGATGGTGTCATTCGGTCAATGGACTCAAGTCGCTTGTGAAAAGCTCTCCGCCCATCTTGGGGGCGTGCCGGTAGCTTTTCTCCAAGGCTGCTGTGGTGATATTAATTCAAAATATATGCTCACCGGCACGATCGAGCAGTCGCGACAATTGGGCGAATTTTTGGGTGATTCTTATATAGCAGCTACCCAAAACCTGCATCGTTCGCAGCGCCCTGATTTGCAGTGGACCCGTGCGGCGGTGGACATTCCCCACGCGCCGCTCCCTCCATTGGCCAGCTTGCAGAAAGATTTAGCGGCCGTGGATGATTTCATCCGGCGAGGCCGCGCCGGCGATCAGGACACGTTAACGTGTGTAGGGATGAATTTCCCGCGGGCTTTAACCCCTTCGTACCGGGCCAAATTAATTGAGATGGTCCGGCCATGGTATGTCTGGGCGGTTGATCAGCGGCAGACGGGCGCGGCCGATAAATTGCCCAAAGCATTGCCGATCGAGATCGTCGTGGCTCGCATCGGCGATGTCGGCTATGTTGGCATGCCCTTTGAGCCCTTTGTGCGGATCGGCTTGAGAATTAAACAAGCGACCCCGCTGCCCTGTGTCCTGCCCAGTGGGTACACGGATGGGTCTTTCGGCTATATCGCGGATGCCACGGCCTGCGATGATCGCGAATACATGGGCGGATTTTTCCGCTATCTGCCAGGTCGTTCGCCGTATCGCGCTCCGGCCGGCGACGCCGTGGGCGATGTGGCGATCCCCATTCTGACACGGTTCGCGCACGGTGAAAAGTAATTGATCCCCATGACAACATCAGCTGACTCATCTTTCTACGAAATTGGAGCAGGGGCGGAAATCGCGCCTAATGTTTTGCTGGGTTATCGTTATCCCGGGTGTCGTTTGCCGACAAAGATCGGAGCGCGGGCCCGTATTCATAGCGGGACAGTCATCTATGCTGACACGGTGATTGGGGAGCGTTTTACCTGCGGCCACAACGTGACGATCCGCGCGGAGTGTGAGATTGGCGATCGCGTGGTGATCTTGCATGGCTGCACGCTCGAGGGCCGGTTGAAATTAGGTAAAGGGGTCAAGTTAATGGCGCACATTTATCTGCCGAGCAGCACGGTGATTGGGAGCATGGTATTTGTTGGTCCCGGCACGACCTTCCTCAATGCGCGTTATCCCATGCGTGAACCGGTTGTGCGGGGCGCAACGGTGGGCAATCATGTTGTGATTGGCGGCGGAGTAACCATCGGCCCGGGGATCACGATTGGGGACAACGTATTTATTGGGGCAGGGGCGACGGTGTTGAAAGATATCCCCGCTAACTCACTCGCTTATGGTTCGCCGGCGAAGCACAAACCTCTGCCCGAAAAATTCGGACGGCAAAATGATCCTCGGCAGATTTTTTGTGGTCTGGATCTTTGGGATAACCGTCCCACCGATGACACCTGGCAGGATGAGGATTTTCCCGGTCGGGGGTAGGTTGAGCCCTTAAAGGCCAGCATAGCCATTTTCCAGCTGCATGGTTTCTAGCTGATTAGGAGCATAATCTATTTGCTGATAGGTACTTGCGAAGCATTAGGGCAGATTCATGGCCTGTCCTGACGGGTCAGTAACGATCAATATCGCATAGTGATTACATTTGCAGAGCGTGGCATACGTTTTTTAGGCTCGACATACAAATTTATCTTTTAGTATACATGAGGTGCTTAAGTGTATCGTTCTAACCCACAACCCTTGGACTATGAATATTGTTAAATCCGCTTTAGGGCGGCGTCTATTGTTAGTTAACGCGGTATTTCTTGCCGCTTGCACCGTTGGATTCTCTCAAACTACGTCTGAAGTAACCGCTAGTGATAAAGCCAAAGAGGCGGAAGTGCTGAAGCTTAACCCGTTTTCAGTTTCTGGCCAAAAAGAAGTTGGCTATGGAAGTAGCCGTACCATGTCGGGTAATCGCCAAAATAAAAGTCTGCTAGAATTACCGACAGCCATTGGTTTGATAAGTAAGGAGGTTATTGAGGATCTCGCCGCTGTGGATGTGCATGAGATCCTTCGATTTGGTGTTAGCGGTGTTACTCAAAATCAGACAATTGGTGATGACGTTAACATTCGCGGTTTTCGGACCAACGGTTCCCTGCGTAACGGGATACCACAAAAGAGCGGAACTCACGTAAACACTCTTTACGATATTGAGCGCGCTGAAGTCATTAAGGGACCTGCCTCCATGGTGCTTGGTGGTGCCAGTACTGCTGTTGGTGGCGCGGTAAATTACGTTTCGATTAAGCCGACAGCAGTTAAATCTAATACAGTTGGACTTACGATATCTGATCTAGGTCTAAGCCGTATTGCCATAAATACAATGGGACCGCTATATGAAGCCAGTGACTTTAAAGCCTTATATCGTGTGACGCTGGGAGCATTAACCGCAGGTCGCGACAAAATATGCGAAGATGAAAAAGAAAAATTTGCAGGTGGCGCTTTAGCTTTGTATTTTGGACCAAATACGAGCGTCGATTTTACAGCCTATGTTTTCCAGAATGACGGTTACAAATACTGGAATGATTTTCTCGATGTCTCAAATAACGGTGTAATAAATAATTGGACGCCGTCGACGACAGCACTCGGCATAGCAAAATTGAATCAGTATTCAACAAAAAGTGCGTCGCCGTTTAGACGCAAAAACACAGGTTTTCACAACACAAACTCGATGCTCGAACTGACGTTACTTACTAAGCTGACTAATAACAGTAATATTCGTTTATATGCTAACCAGTCAAATATTTTAGATATAGATCAATATTCTCGAGGTATTACTATGCAGCAAAATAATTATATGATGAACCGGCAGGATATTCCTGAACGCGATAATTATAAAACTTGGTACTACCAACTCGATTATATACACAAATTAGAACTCACTCATCTAACGATTGATAGTATGATTGGTGCCGATGCTGGTTTTAATAAAAATGCCTCGGAGTCATCTGTAAACGATGTAACCAATGGTGGTCCGGCCGCTCTCGATATGCGCGCTCCAGATTATAGCTCTGACGATGCTTATTTTGCTAAAGCCATGCCAGGGCGCGGTTTGCCGAATCTCAGTAACAGCGGAAGCAGATCTCAGACAGTCACAAAATATTTCCAAGAAAATATTTCGTTATTCAAGGAACGTGTTCTCCTCGTAGGTGGTTTACGCTGGTTTAGTCCTTCGAGTAGGTCCACGAACTATGTCACGAATGTCGTTACATCTGGAACTGAAGTTGAGACAAAAGTACATAAATACGGCATTGTGGTTAAGTTGCAGCCTTGGCTATCAGTTTACTATACAGATGCGCAAAATATGCAGCTAGCTGCAGCTGGCCGGACTGATAAATATAAAGCTAACGACCAACTCGGTGACTTATTTTCGAACCAGGCAGGTATTAATAAAGAATTCGGTTTGAAAGCTGACTATCGAGTATCGAATAACTTAAAGGTGTATGGATCAGTAGCGCAATTTACGATGTCTCTCACGAATGTCAGAACATTTGGTGATTTAGGTAATGGCGTTGAGGGTATTATCCAATCGGCTAAAGATAATTCAACTGGTTGGGAGGGTGATATCGGTATGTCGGCCAAACTGGGCGACGGGCGCGTTGACTTAGTAGCTACTTACTTCGACGGCGACTCTTACATTGCTGCTAATCGCGCAGTCCAAGCGCAGGGCTTTGTCGGCCGAAAAGACAGCATTATGGCTAAATATACTATTCTAAGTAGCGGTGCTCTCAATGGTGCTATGCTGGGAGTTGCCTATGAAACTCAGACCGGGAAGCGTAACGGTAATTTCTACATGCCGGCTTACGACTTCTGCAATATTTTTGCCCGCTACAATTTAAGCAAAAAATTATCGCTGCAGGTTAATTTGAATAACCTTGGAAATGAACGTATTATTATTGCCCAGGCTGCATCTGCACTGGTGCAGACGCTTGATCCAATGAGGACGCGCATAACTCTTACGTACAAATTCTAAGTTTTTGGTGATAGATAAGCGGGTGGGGGCGCCGCATAGATATCAGCCCCTTTTCATTTTATGTATTTTCGCCAACTATTTAGAGCCGGAGTAATTTTATTTAGCTTTGGCTCTACTTTAGTTGGTAACAATACTGAGGTAATTACCATTGGCGACCGTCGGGAGTTGTTCGTCGATGCTTTTCTGGTCGAGCATCTTCGTGGGAATGCTGAGCTGCAGATGCATCAGCCAATTCCTCGAGAAATAGTTCTGGAAACCAGTGAGCCGTGGGAGGGGAACGGTACAAATTATGTAACCGTCTTTCAAGATGAAGGCATCTACCGGATGTACTATCGCGGTAGTCACTATTCTTATTTGGGCGGCAAAGATCGCCCAGACCATCGCGATGTCTACTGTTACGCTGAAAGTCGCGATGGGATTGTTTGGCAGAAGCCTAACTTAGGTCTTTTTGAGTGGGATGGATCAAAGCAGAATAATATTATACTGGATGGCATTGGGCGGCACGCCTTTGCCCCCTTCCGCGATCGTAATCCCCGTTGTGCGCCGGACGCGCTTTACAAAGCCATAGGCTGGAAGGGTCCCGCCAAGGGGCTCTACGCGTTCAAGTCAGTGGATGGGATTAACTGGAAATTATTAGCCCTTGATCCAGTGATTACTGATGGGGCCTTTGATTCCATGAATTTGGCTTTTTGGGATGTGGTGGCCGGAGAGTATCGTTCTTATCATCGAGATTTTCGAAGAGATGGGGCAACCGATTTGATTTTAGCGGGGGTAGATCGCGGTCGCGATATCAAGACGGCGCATTCCGTAGATTTTCTCCATTGGTCAGATCCCGAGTGGTTAAATTACCGAGCCAATGTCGATCTCGGTAAGACTCCTAGTGCTGCCACTCCGTTGAGCAAAACCGCCGATTACCCTACGGGTCGAGTAAGCGAGTTATATACAAATCAGATTTTACCGTACTACCGGGCACCTCATATTCTTCTCGGTTTCCCGACGCGTTATACCGATCGTGGATGGACTGAATCGGCTAAAGCTTTGCCGCGTTATGATTACCGGAAAGTTCGCGCGACTTCGCCGACTGATACTATGCCGCAAGGCTCACGGCGCGAGGGCACTGCCGTTACGGATGGGATGTTCATGACGAGCCGCGATAGAAAAAATTTCTCAATATGGCCGGAGTCATTCATTCGTCCGGGTCTGCGATCCCGCGACAGCTGGTTTTATGGTGATATGTATCAAAATTGGGGTTTAGTTGAAACCAAGTCGTCGCTGCTGGATGCCCCAGCTGAATTATCGATGTATGTTACCGAGCGAACGCTTCAAGAGACTGGGGGGATCATCCGTCGCTATTCCATGCGCATCGATGGTTTTGGCTCGCTGCATGCGCCGCTTGTTGGCGGGGAGCTCGTGACAAAACTGCTGATTTTTTCAGGTGATAAATTGGGATTAAACTTTTCTACTTCGGGGGTTGGTTCAATCCGCATTGAGATTCAAGATAGCGACGGACATCCCCTGCCTGGTTACAGTCTTAAGGAGTGCCCCGAGATTTATGGGGATAATCTCGAGTATTTTGTAACGTGGATGAAAACATCGGATTTAAGATCATTGGCGGGTCGCCCAGTCCGGCTTCGCTTTGTATTAAAAGATGCCGATCTGTATTCATTTCAATTTACGACTGGTTCGTTGTAAGCAAATCGTAGAGTTGAATTCATGGCGAATCTTATGAACTCGCAGCGGCTTACATTTTTGAGAATAAAACCGACTAAGATCGGACGTTATGTAGAGCAAATAGCGGGGGTGCTTTTCCTGTTTGGTTGGGTGGGGATTTGTTCAGGCAAAACAGAATCTCTTTCAGCCAATACCAGCCTGAGTCCTTCAACCGAAGCTCTGGGCGTTACGCGGCCACTGCCAGCACTTGCTCCGCAAACTATCTTATTTGTAGATGATTCCCACGTGCTCTATCGAGCGGGGACCAAACGGGTCCTCGAGCCGTTGCATCGAGCCAAAGGAAATCCGTTGATCAAGGGCCGCGATAAACCTTGGGAAGTGGCGATTGCTTGGATGAGCATTTACCGAAACCCAGTAACGGGTAAGTATCAATTATGGTATCAAGCTTTCGCCGGTAATGAGGCACAGAATAAAACCCGCCGCTGCACGGTGTGTTATGCCGAATCGAATGATGGGATAAATTTTATAAAGCCCAATCTTCGACTCTTTGATTACAATGGCAATATAGACACTAATATTGTCCTCGTGGCAAATGGGGGAACATCTGATCGCTACGGTGTATCGGTCGTGGTAGACCCAGAGGAGAAAGATGTAATGCGCCGCTACAAGATGGCGCATTATGATTTTTGCATTGGCGAAGATGGCCAAGAACGGCCAGGCTTAAGTGTCGCTTTTTCGCCAGATGGAATCCATTGGACGAAAGTTCCGGGCGGGCCGCTCTCTCGTACCAGCTATGGCAGCTTTGGGACTCCTGTACCCATGCAGGCGATTGCTTCGTCGAGAAATATTCGGGGTATAGATAACAACTCTATGACGGTGGGCAAAGACCCCGCACGTTCACCAATGAGGCCGTGGGACGTACCGCTAGCGATGTCCGATGCGCTGGATGCTTTTTGGGATAGTCCGAAAAAAGTCTTTTCGATTTACGGAAAAATGTGGATCGATGGGCCCGACGGAGGGATGTACTGGAAGCACGCGATGGGGCGGATCGAGAGTAAAGATTTTATCCACTGGTCTAAGCCCCAGCTCCTGTTGACGCCCGATGATCAGGATTCAGCTTCGGTAGAGTATCACGCGCCGCCGGTATTTTATTACGCCGATTACTATTTCTCTGCTCTCCAGATTTTGGATCGAGCGACGAACGGAGGAATTATCGATATCGAGCTGGCGACCAGTCGCGATGGCTTAAACTGGCGCCGTGATCTTCGTCAGCCGTTTTGGTTAGCTCGCACGGTGGGCAAAGCATTTGATAGCGGGTCTTTGTTTTTATGCCCACAGCCGATCGTCTTAGAAGATGAGATTCGGTTTTATTACGGCGCCTATTCAGCCGGAGCCACGGGGTCCGATGATCATAAACTTACGACCGGAATCGGGATGGCCTCGATGCCGCGCGATCGTTTTGCCGGACTCCAAACTGGTCCGCAAAGTGCCGGAGGAAATTTAAGACAGCCGCTGCCTGATCGAGGCCAGATAACCCTGAAATTAATAAATTTTAAGGGAAATGAAACGATGCAAATCAATGCCAAGATAGCCGGTTCGGTCCGCGTTGAGCTGTTGGATGCTGCCGGTAAGCGAGTCGAAGGTTATACTTTGGACGATGCCGTTATTATGGAAGGAGACGCCCTGCGCCATGAGGTTAAGTGGCAAGGCGGTATCGTTCATTTGCCCCAGGGAGAACACCTGATTCGCATCCATCTTAATCAAGCCACGGTGTATGCTTTGTCCCTCCTGCCCCAGCAGTAGCTTCTCAGGACGAAGACATCATAATTATTTTAATTAGCTAACCTCCGCTAGCTTTATTTAACGTGAAAATTATCAGCGCCATGGGTAATCAGAGATCCTTCCGCTTACTTTGCTTAGGCTTAATTTACTTGGGATGTTTTAATCTTGGACGGACCGAAGAGCGGGTATTTTTCGCCTTTGATGATCATAGTATTCCTTGGCAACATAACCTGAAGGTTACGCTGGTTCCTGCGCAAAAATATGCTGGGAATCCGGTTTTGCGCCGAGGGGTTGCCGGTAGTCCCGATTTCGGGCATGCGATCCTTTACGGGACAGTAATTCACGACGGGGTTAAATTTCGCATGTGGTATCTCGCGATGCATGAAACTGCCACAAAAGATGGACAAGCCCCGGGGAACTGGCGGCCGATGTGTTACGCCGAAAGCGGCGATGGGATCAATTGGATTAAGCCAGAACTGGGCTTGGTCGAATTCAACGGCAGTCGCCGTAATAATATATGTTCAATTACTGGGTCGCTCACGGCGCTGACCAAAATTAATGATTTTTTATCGGTCCTCTACGAGCCGGATGATCCGGATCCAGCCCGACGTTACAAAGCGGCTTATATCGCGCATGTCCCTTACGACGAAATTCGTGGTGGCTTGAGTCAGCTTGGTCGAAAGGAAAAAACGCCCTGTGTCACAATTTGTGCGACGAGTGCTGACGGCCTAAGCTGGAGCGTGGTGGGCGACCAACCCGCAAACGTGGGTGGTGAAAGGTTCGAGGTAACCAGCCTCTATCGTTATGGGGATTTTTATTATACTTCGGGTCAGCTCTTATCACCGTGGGCCTGGCGGGCTGATGGCACCGCGGCGGGTCGGGTAATGTTGACTTATCGTTCAGCGGATTTTGTTAATTGGTCACAAGGGAAAGCTTTGGCTTTTGCCCGCCCAGGACAATTGATGAATCCGCCCATTGCGGGCCAACAAACTCACATGGGGGCAGGGATTTGGAGCCGGGGAGATGTTCTGTTGGGCCTCTATGGCATGTGGCAGGACGGACCTGCCGTGAAACCCGCTGGCGCTAGTCCTCTCTGGGGTACGCATATTGATCTAGGACTAATTATCAGCAATGATGGGCTGCATTTCCGTGAGCCCGTAACAGATTTCAAGGTGATTGCGCGGGGAACGGAAAATGAATGGGATGGGGTGGCACTCTTACAGGGGCATGCTTTTGCCAATGTCGGCGACCAAACGATGATTTGGTATTCGCATTGGGACACCAGTGGTCAAATGCGCTCAATGGAAATTGGCTTAGCTACATTGCGCCGGGATGGATTTGGTTATCTTTCCTGCAAGCAGGATGATCTCGGCGGCCACCTGCTTACGAGACTGGTTAGGTCGGGAAAGAGCGGTCAGCGCTTACTGCTTAATGTTGAAAATATCTCAATCGAAAGCCCTTTAACCATTGAGTTGGTTGATAATTTGGACCGGCCGCTACCTGGTTATTCTGGGCTTGATGGTGCAAGCCTCAGCCAGGCTGGCACGCGCCAAGAAATTATTTGGCCGAAATCCAAGAGTGCGATTCTGCCTGCCGACCAGCAATTTTCGATTAAGGTAAAATTTCCCGCTAAAAGTATAGCCCGAGTGTATGCGCTCTACGTGAATTAACTTTTCCTGCTAAATGATCAAAATTTACAGTACAATGGACGGTTGGGTCGCTGAGATGAACCATGCGTATTACCGTTTACCAGCTACTTGGGAGTTGGATGCTCTTTTTACGGCTTCAAGTCCGCATGAGTTTCTACAGCTGGCCTTGAAGGATAAAAAGGCCGGCCCATTAACCGCCCCATCTACGCGGCTGCTGGCGCCGCTGCAGTCTCAGGAAGTTTGGGCGGCGGGGGTAACCTACTTTCGCAGTCGGACGGCACGCATGGAGGAGTCAAAGGTATCAGGGGGCGACAGTTTTTATGATAAGGTCTACGAGGCGGAACGCCCCGAGCTTTTTTTTAAGGCAACTCCGCATCGCGTCGCCGCCCCCGGTGACACGGTCAGGATTCGGGCCGACTCGAATTGGAATGTGCCCGAACCGGAGTTAACGCTAGCGATCAACTCTCAGGGAAAAATTTTTGGCTACACGATAGGCAACGACATGTCCTCGCGCGACATTGAGGGAGCTAATCCGCTCTATTTGCCGCAAGCTAAGGTTTATGATCGCAGTGCCGCCCTCGGGCCTTGTTTGGTGGTGAGCGATCAGCTACCGGGGCCTGAAACGATAATTTCAATAGAAATTCTCCGGGGCGGCAGTCTGGTTTTTGCGGGCGAGACCACGATCGGGCAAATTAAGCGCCCGCTCGCCTCGCTAGCCGAGTGGTTGTTTCGAGAAAATTCATTTCCGTTCGGCTGCTACTTGATGACGGGAACGGGAGTTATTCCGCCCGATACATTCACGCTCCAGCGGGGTGATGAGATCCGCATAACTTTGTCGGGCGTAGGTACGCTCTGTAATACAGTTGCTTGAGGGTGAATTTAAAATCGCTCCATTTCCCGGGCCGCCTCAATTGACCATTACTAACCCCATGTCACTGGAGCGAATCTTTGATTCTGCGGATGACGCGATTTACGAGCTAAGGACTACTGCGCCCGGCCCCTCCGGTCGCCTGCCGCTCGATCCCGCGCGACTAGGGCACATGGCGAGTGGAGATTTATTTGGTCTCACCCAAAATGCCGGGATGGGTTGGGATCCGCGCAAATTAAATGGGAAGGATTTTTTAATTCTGAGCACGCAGGGTGGGATCCGTGCCCCCGATGGTTCGCCGGTGGCGCTGGGTTATCATACTGGACACTGGGAGGTCGGATTATTGATGGAGGAGGCCGCCAAAACCTTTACCTCGCACGGAGCTATTCCCTTTGCGGGTTACTG
>Ga0214919_10007622_pt1 | contig 14545 bp, 13 predicted proteins | sample LL1503_MetaG_FD_177994 | JGI IMG/M metagenome (GOLD analysis project Ga0214919, IMG submission 177994) | Freshwater microbial communities from Lake Lanier, Atlanta, Georgia, United States - LL-1503 | ecosystem: Environmental > Aquatic > Freshwater > Lake | place: USA: Georgia | collected...
GGATAACCGCTGAAAGCATCTAAGCGGGAAGCCCTTTCCAAGATGAGAATTCCCATGCGGTTAACGCAGTAAGGCCCGTGACGAGACCATCACGTTGATAGGCCGGAGGTGGAAGAGTGGTAACACTCGTAGCCGACCGGTACTAATCGGCCGAGGGCTTAATTAACAGCTCGCGCTTGCTCTGGAGTACTCGGGGATATCCCCGTTTTACAATAGATTTCTGGTGGCCATAGCGGCGGAGAAACACCCGTTCCCATTTCGAACACGGAAGTTAAGCCCGCCAGCGCCGATGGTACTTGGAGGTAGACCTCCTGGGAGAGTAGGTCGCTGCCAGAATTTTTCGATGAAAGACCCTCACTGACGAGTCAGTGAGGGTCTTTTGCATTCTCGGGTTCTTGTTTGCGACGAAATTGGCGATCTGCTCGTAGCCTTGACTAAATGCCCGAACGCCCCAATTCTGATCGTCGACGAGATTCACGGGGCGATTCACGCTCTGATTCACGCGGCGATTTCCGTACTGGAGGTCGTTCCAGCACACCTCGACAAGCGTCTGGAACTGGCCGACCGCCAGGACCCCGTCCGAGCCGCCCTGCTGGCGCTCGAGATGACGACCGCCGCAGTGATTCACGCGGTGATTCACGTGGTGGAGATCGTGATCGTGCTTCTCGTCGTGACTATGGGGATCGACCCAGTGGCGACCGTGATCGTGGCCCGCGTCGTGAATTTGGAGACCGTCCCGCTGGCGATTCTCGTGGCGGAGATCGTGACCGGGCTCCTCGCCGTTATGGCTCTGACTCACGTGGTGATTCTCGCAGTGGCGATCGACCGACCGGAGATCGTGCTCCCCGTCGTGAATATGGAGACCGGCCCGTCCGTCGTGATGATTCACGTGGTGATCGTCCTAGTGGCGACCGCCGTCCAAGTGGTGATCGTGCTCCTCGTCGTGATTTTGGCGATCGACCGACCGGAGATCGTGCCCCGCGTCGCGAGTATGGTGACCGACCTACTGGCGATCGTGCCCCGCGCCGTGAATATGGTGACCGACCGGTTCGTCGCGATGACAGCCGCGGTGATTCTCGCGGTGGCGATCGTGATCGTGCTCCGCGTCGAGACTTTGGTGACCGTGATCGTGCGCCTCGTCGAGAGTTTGGCGATCGTGATCGCGCTCCGCGTCGAGATGATTCAGGTTCTGACTCACGTGGCGGCGACAGAGATCGTGCGCCTCGTCGTTATGGTGCAGGCGCTGGTCGCCCATCTGGTCCGCGTCGTGATGACAGCCGTGATGGTGGTCGTCGCAGTGGACCGCGTCGCGAAGATTTCGCACCACGCGGACCAAAGAACGAAGCCGAACGTCGTCGCGAAGCCGTGCGTTCGCGCGGAGGTGGCGAAGTACGCAAAGACCGCGAACAGACACCAGTGTCACGCGAAGCCGAGACCTGGGTCGATGAAGGTCGAATCGAAGACGATGTCCGCGATGCTGCCGAAGGCGCTGTGCGCCGTGGGCTTGCACCGCGACGCACTGTGTCGGCACGACCAAAAGATGAAGACGAATTAGATCCTCAGACCAAAGCCGATGTTGCCAAGGTTCTTGAGCCAGTTCGTGCCAATCGTTTAAGTGGCCGTTTGAAGGCTGCGCAAATCGCTTTAGAGCGTGAACGTTATTCAGAAGCTAAGCGCATAGCTAAATCACTTACCAAGGAACTTTCTGGTGTGGCTGCAGTTCATGAAGTCATTGGCCTCGCGAGTTATCGCATGGGTCAGTGGCGCGATGCGACTGCTGCTCTTGAGCTTGCTCGTTCGATTCGTTTGCACATTGAAGATATGCCAGTGTTAGCTGACTGTTATCGCGCTCAACGTCGTTGGAACGATGTTGATGCAGTGTGGGCTGAACTCAAAGAATTGTCACCTTCGCCCGAAGTCATGGCCGAAGGTCGCATGGTTGCTGCCGGCTCGCTGTCTGATCGTGGCGAATTAAAAGATGCCATCGAATTGATGCTCAAGGTTGCCGCAATCCCGCGTCGTGTTCACGAGTATCACTTGAAGCAGTGGTATGTCTTAGGCGATTTATACGACAAGGCCGGCAATGTACAAAAGGCTCGAGAATTCTTCCAGCGCGTTGCTCTGCACGACAAAGAATTTGCTGACGTTTCCGAACGTCTCGCCTCGTTGTAAAAACAGTTTTTATCACCGCAAGATTGGACTAACTGCACACAACAGATCATCGTCAAACGGCGATCAGTCTGAAAGGTGTTGTATGTCATCGTCTGAAAATGTGGGTCTCAATATCGTCGTTCTGCGTGGGACGCTCAGTAGTGAACCCGTACCTCGCGACTTGAATTCGGGATCATCGGTGATCGGCCTTGAAGTCACGACGCGACACGACGATGAACCCACTCGTTCGGTACCAGTCTCTATTTTTGACCCCGCAGAGCCCGATGAAGTTCTGGCTCTCACGACGGGCGATGAAGTATTTGTGGTCGGGTCGATTTCACGTCGATTCTTTAAAGTCGCTGGTGGTACGGGTAGTCGCACCGAAGTAGTGGCGACCGATGTGGTGCCGACTCGCCAGAAGGCCAGAGTCAAGAAACTCTTCACACGCCACCTCGAGAGGCTGGGATCGGCGCTGGAGTGACGACTACTCTTGGCACATCGGTTTCGTAGCCATACGACGGCAAAGGACTTCCCAGATGAATCAAGAACAGTTGGCCCGCATGCGCAGTGGCGATGGCTTCATTGCCGCCCTCGACCAAAGTGGTGGAAGTACTCCGAAAGCTCTCCGTCTGTACGGCATCGAAGAGAACGAGTACTCGGGCGACGCTCAAATGTTCGACCTCATTCACGGCATGCGCAGTCGCATGGTGACAAGCCCATCATTTGGTGGCAACCGTGTTCTGGGTGCCATTCTTTTTGAAGGCACCATGGACCGCGACATCGAAGGTCTGGGCAGCGCCGACTATTTGTGGAAGACCAAGGGCGTGATTCCTTTCTTGAAGATCGACAAAGGTCTTGCCGACGACGCTGACGGTGTGCAGTTGATGAAGCCCATGCCCGAACTCGATGCATTGCTTGCTAAGGGTGTTTCTAAGGGCATCTTCGGAACCAAGATGCGCTCGGTCATCAAAGAAGCCAACAAGGCTGGTATCGACGCAGTTGTTGCTCAGCAGTTTGCCGTCGGTCGTCAGATCTTGGCGGTTGGCCTGGTGCCGATTATTGAACCCGAAGTTGACATCAACAGTGCAACCAAAAAAGAAGCCGAAGTGTTGTTGAAGGCTGCTTTGTTGGCCGAATTGAATGCCCAGCCTGCTGACCAGCCCGTGATGTTGAAACTCACCTTGCCTGAAGTTGATGACTTCTACCAAGATCTCGTGAAGCACCCGAGCGTGTTGCGCGTTGTCGCTTTGTCGGGCGGTTACAGCCGCGAAGAATCAAATCAGCGTTTGTCGCGTAACCATGGTGTGATCGCCAGTTTCTCGCGGGCATTGACCGAAGGTCTGTCGGCCAAGCAGAGCGAAGCCGAATTCAACGCAACTCTTGACTCAACCATTCAGGGAATCTTTGACGCCTCACGTACGTGAGAAGATTTAGTGCACCGGTCGTTAGCGCAGTGGTCGTCAGTGAAGTGGTCGAATGACCGGACCGGTGCGCAACTTCGGAGTAAAGAATGTTGACTTGGGCGGCATGAGCAACCCTTCGTCGGCGGTTCGTTGAATTTCGGCAACAGTGACAGGGCGAATCAATACGCCTGCTGCTGCTTTTCCTGAAGCAACAATGTCGACAACAAGTCCGACACCGTGCTGATAACTCACATCGTGTGACGCGTTGGCTAGCGCATGCTCGAGTCGTGCGCCGTCAAGGTCGCGAATGCCGGTGAACATGTCTGGTCGCGGAATCATGAAGGTTCCGTTGCCCTGATCGTCAATCAGTACAAGCGCACCCTGGTCTTGCATGTCGTAGGTGATTGATGCGACGACTTTTCCTGCAGGCGCAAATGAGAAGAACTTTTCTAAAGTTGCTCTTAATGCAGCAAAATCAATGCCGGTGTACAAACGATGAATCGCTTCAACGCTGAGCTGCTCTTCAATTAACTCGCCCACGTACGTCATGGTGAGTTCGGCTGAACCGTTGCTGCCCGTATCGGCCGCGCGCTGTTCATCGCGGAACGTACGACTAATGGCGTAACGGTGGTGGCCGTCGGCAATAACGACTTCATTCGAACTCACCGCTCGTGAAATTGCCGCGACGCGAGCTGGATCAGAGACGCGTTCAATGGTGTGGGTGACACCTTCGGTGGTGACGGTGCCGACCAATTCGCTGGGAGCTCGCAACAACTCGGTGAGCCCTGCAGTCAGCGATAAGCCCCATACTGGCGACAAGTTCGTCATGGTGGCACGAGTTAAATCAAGACGGTCAGTCTTGGCCTTTGGTGTGGTGCGTTCGTGGGGCAATACGCCGCCAGCACCTTCGTCAACAACTTCAAGGGCTCCGATGACACCAAATGTCGTGCGCTCGGTGCCAGCTTCGTCACGAAATGTCATGCGATAAATCGTGAATGAGGGTTCGGCATCTTCAACCAAGACGCCTTGCGTTACCCAGTTGTCCAACACATCGCCAGCAGCGTCGTACCGACCAGGTCCGTCAGATTCGACGGGTACATCGATGTGCACGATGTTGTTCGGATGACGTTGCGCCAAGGCTTCGCGATCGGCCTCGGATAAAACGTCGTATGGGGGAGCGGCCACCAAATTCAGGTCGGCTGAGGCGTAACGGAGAGCATGAAAAGGTTCAAAACGAGGCACATCTCTAGATTGCCACGCCGATGTCGGTGGGGGCGTGGCAAGATCGCTAGGTCATGAATATTTCTCACAAATTTCCGGTTCTGTGCGATCTCGATGGAGTCGTATGGTTGGCCCACGAACCCATCAATGGTTCAGCGCACGCGGTTGAACGTTTGCGCGCCAACGGGCATCGCGTGTTGTTCGTGACGAACAATTCGTCGGCAACTGTCGCCGATCAAGAAGCCGCACTTTTGGCCGTCGGAATACCTGCAGTGGGTGATGTCATTACGTCGGCCATGGCGGGCGCACATTTATTGAGTGCGGGTGAACGAGTCTTGATGTGTGGTGGCCCTGGACTCGCTGAAGCGATTGCCAAGGTGGGAGCGATTTCGGTATCGCATGAAGAATGTGAAGGCGGGGCGCAAGTCGACACCGTGATCGTGGGATTTCATCGCCATTTCGATTACGAGATCATGCGCCGTGCGTCAACAACCATTCGTCAGGGGGCGCGCCTGATTGGCACCAACGATGATGCGACCTACCCGACCCCAAACGGTCCGATTCCGGGCGGCGGCAGCATTTTGGCGGCCATTTCGACAGCTGCCGGAATTGACCCCATCGTGGCGGGTAAGCCCCACCAGGCCATGGCCGATGTGGTGCGGGCGTACGAGTCAAGTGTTGGCCCAGACGCCGTCATGGTGGGTGACCGACCATCAACCGACGGTGGCTTTGCCACCACGCTGGGATGTCGCTTTGCGCTGGTGCGTTCGGGGGTGACGCCATCAGGTGTGATGCCAGCCGATCAACCGTCGTGGTTTGCAGGGACGACCCTTGATATTGACGTGCCCGATCTTGCCGGTGTTGCTGATTATTTGCTGAAATAATGCTCTTCAAAATTCGGGGTAGCGTCTAGTTATGGCTAAGAACCCGATCAACAAAAACTCAATGAAAAAGTTGTTCGACACTGTGTCTCCGATGGGACCAGATGCCGCTGAAAAGTTTGTTCGCGAACTGCTGAAGGCTGGCGATGAGCGTCGTCGCGACGCCGAAAAGATCGTCACTGAAATTGTTGCGGCGAGCCGTAAATCGGCTGAACATTTCAGTGATGCCGTTCAACGCGAAGTTGGCAAGCAATTGACCAAAGCTGTCAAGCGCATTGACCAGTTAGAAAAGCAAGTTGAAACTTTGACGCGCAGCCTTGAAGCAACTCGAACTGTTTTGGTGGCGACTGCCGCGAAGTCGGTGGCCGACACGGTTGCCAAGCGCAAGACGGCTGCATCGACTGCAACGACAACAACGACTATGCCAGCGCCGGCGGCACCAGCAAAAAAGGCAACTGCTAAGCAAGCGCCTGCCAAGAAGAATGCCACGAAAAAAGCAGCAGCCAAGAAAGCCCCTATCAAAAAAACAGCGCCGAAAAAGACTTCAGCAAAGTCCGCGACGACTGACACAACTTCAGTCTGAGCACCTGACCTACTTCATTTCTTTTTCTAATGGCTCGTCGACAACGTCTTGATACTGAATTAGTTCGGCGACAACTTGTGTCGGGTCGTCGTGAAGCGAACGAACTGATTGATGCAGGTCGTATTTTGGTCAATGGTGCGATCGCGTCAAAAGCAGCACATCAAGTAGATCCCGCCGACGCCGTAGTTGTGAGTGGTCCGCCCGCGCGGTTTGTGAGCCGTGGTGGCGAGAAATTAGACGCCGCGTTAGAAGTTTGTGGAATTGACGTTGCCGACCGACGAGTGCTTGATGCCGGCGCGTCAACCGGTGGATTTACCGATTGTGTGTTGCAACGCGGCGCCGCACATGTTGTTGCGCTTGATGTTGGGCACGGTCAACTACACCCCAAGATTCGTGACGACGAACGTGTCACCGTGATGGAACGATTTAATGTTCGTGACATGACGATTGACGACATTGGGGGAGAAGTCGATGTCGTCGTCGCCGATTTGTCGTTCATTTCGCTCACTCTTGTGGTGCCCGCCCTCATCGGGGTGTGCCGACCAGGAAGTGAATTGGTATTACTCGTGAAACCCCAGTTTGAAGTTGGCCGCCGCGACGTGTCGAAGGGTAAGGGAATTATTTCTGACCCCGAATTGCATCAGGCTGCCTGCGACGGTGTGCGTGAATCGTGCGAAAATGCTGGGGCAACGGTGAATCAGATCATTTCATCGCCCATCACCGGAGCCGAAGGCAACAAAGAGTTCCTCTTGCATGCCACCGTGCGTGAGAAGATGTCGGTATGACCACTGCGCCAGCCAAAAAAGTAGTCATAGTCGGTCACTCCGAACGGCCCGAGGCTGCAGTCGTTGCTCGTCAGGCCGTTGAGTGGCTGCGCAAGCACGGTCACGCCCCAGTCGCTCAAGCGGTTGATATTCAGTCCCTCGGGCTCGATGTCGATGTCTGCATGGCGATCGACATTGCATCGGCCGAATTGGTGTTGAGCATCGGTGGTGACGGAACCATGTTGCGTTCAGTCACGATGCTGAACGGAGCAGCGGTTCCGGTACTTGGTATCAATATGGGCTTGTTGGGTTATTTGGCCGAGGTCGAACCTGAAAACTTGGTGTCGTCGCTTGAACGTTTCTTTGCTGGTGACTACGAGATTGAAAAGCGTTTAGTGATTGACGTTGAAGTCGAGAAGAACGACGGTTCGCGATCGACATGGCGGGCATTGAACGAGGCTTCTTTTGAAAAAGAGCGCACTGGTCAGACGGTTCGCCTAGCAGTCAGCATCGATGGTGCGCGGTTTACGACGTTTCAAGCCGACGGGCTTCTGGTGGCTACGCCAACTGGTTCAACTGCCTATTCATTGTCGGCGCGTGGCCCAGTGGTCTCACCAACGCTTGAAGCAATGTTGCTGACGCCATTAGCTCCACACATGTTGTTCGACCGCTCACTTGTTCTCGGGCCGACAGAGACGATTCGCATTGATGTTGATGGATCGAGATCGGTCGGCTTGGCAATCGACGGGCAAGAAGTGGCATCGCTTGAGGGTGGAGAATCAGTGACGTGTTCGGCATCTGAACGTCCAGCGTTGTTTGTGCGCATGCAGCCGCAACGGTTCCACCAAATCCTGAAAGCCAAATTCGGTTTGGCTGATCGATAAGAGTTGGTCGCTGTCTCATGCTGAGTGAATTACACATCGAAGATCTCGGAATCATTGATCGACTCGATCTGGTTCTCGGCAATGGTCTCACGGTTCTGACTGGTGAAACTGGTGCCGGAAAAACCATGCTGGTTGAAGCAATCAGTCTTTTGGTGGGCGGTCGAGCCGATGCCGGTCGCGTTCGGGCAGGAGCCGCTGAAGCTCGTGTTGAGGGTCGCTTCGTCAATGACGATGAAGAAATCGTTTTGTGTCGCGTCATTCCGCTTGATGGTCGTTCGCGGGCTTATGTCAATGGTCGATTGGCGACTGTGGGGCAGTTGTCTGACATTGGGTTGAAATTGGTCGACCTTCATGGTCAACACACTCATCAAAGTTTGTTGTCGGCTTCGGTGCAGCGAGCGGCTTTAGATGAGTTCGCTCAAACCGACCTTGGTCCATTGCGCGAGGCGCGAGCACAACTGACCGAAATTGACGCCTCGTTGGCGGCACTTGGTGGTGACACCAGAGCACGAGCTCGGGAAATTGATCTGCTGAAGTTTCAGGTTGAAGAAATTTTGGCTGCTGCACTTGACGACCCAAATGAAGAGCACATTCTCGAAGTTGAAGAAGATGTCTTGGCTGATGCCACGGCACATCGCGAAGCCGCACAGTTGGCACTGGCCGGAATCAATGACGACGGCGGTGTCCTTGATGTTTTGGGCTCGGTCATTGCCGCTTTGCAAAATCGGGCACCTTTTGAGGCGGAAGCGAACCGTCTGCGGGACATTGTTGCCGACCTCACCGACACTGCTTCAAATGTACGCAACGTCGGCGAAAATTGTGAAGATAACCCCGAGCGACTTTCCGAAGTGCGACAACGACGTCAAAGTTTGCGCGAACTTCGCCGTAAATACGGCGAATCACTTGCTGAAGTCATCGCTTACCTTGACGAATCGTCCCAGCGCCTTGATGAACTGCAATCTTTTGAGGTTCGAGTAGATGCTCTTGAAAAGCAGCGGGTGGATGTTGAAAAGCGTGAGCGCCACGCGGCGGCCAAAGTCGCCAAGGTCCGTAAAGGGGCCGCCAAGGCACTTGGCTCGGCCATTACCGGTCACCTGAATCAGTTGGCGATGGAACGCGCAGTGGTTGGCATTGAGGTCGGTGGAGATGATCCCGCAGACGAGGTCACGATGATGCTGGCGGCCAACCCTGGAACCCCGGCCGCTCCGTTGAGCAAGGTTGCTTCTGGTGGCGAACTGGCCAGAACCATGCTGGCGATTCGTATGGTGCTCACTCAAGGTCCGCCCATTTTGGTGTTCGACGAGGTCGATGCTGGCATTGGCGGATCGGCTGCAAACGCCATGGCCGAAAGCTTGTCGCGCCTCGCCCAGGTACATCAAATATTTGTCGTGACACACTTGGCTCAGGTGGCCGCCGTTGCCGATCACCACGTCGTTGTCGAGAAAAATATCATTGATCGCAAGGGTGCCGAGATTACGTTGGCAAGTGCGGCTGAAGTTTCTGGACCTCGTCGGGTGGACGAAATCGCCCGCATGTTGTCGGGTCGACCCGACAGTACGGCGGCCCGTCGGCACGCCAAAGAACTCCTGGCTTCAGGGACTTCAACCGATTAGGCAAAAAGAATTTCGGATTTCTTTGGTGTAGATCGCACTGGTGCATATGGGCGCTAGGAATAGTTGTAAGGTGTTCTCCCGTAGTTGGTTTGTCCAAACGGGAGGTCAAAATGCCGAAGCACATCTTTGTGACTGGTGGAGTTGCAAGTTCTTTAGGTAAAGGTTTGACTGCCTCGTCGCTCGGTCGACTCCTGAAATTGCGTGGACTTCGTGTCACCATGCAGAAGTTAGATCCATACATCAACATTGATCCAGGCACCATGAACCCGTTTGAACACGGTGAAGTTTTTGTGACTGACGATGGTGGAGAAACCGACCTTGATCTTGGTCACTACGAACGTTTCATTGACGAAAGTCTTTCACGTAATTCAAACGCAACAACTGGTTCGATTTACCAAGCCGTGCTTGCTGCTGAACGTCGCGGTGATTACTTGGGTAAGACCGTGCAAGTCATTCCGCATATCACCGATGAAATCAAGCGTCGTATTCGTCGCATGGCTTCTGACGATGTTGATGTCGTGATCACCGAAGTTGGTGGAACGGTTGGCGACATCGAAATCCTCCCGTTTCTAGAGGCAATTCGTCAATATCGCAAAGAAGCTGGCCGCGGAAACGTGTGCTACATCCACGTCACTTTGGTGCCGTTTATTGGTCCTTCGGGCGAACAGAAAACCAAGCCCACGCAGCACTCCGTGACCGAATTGCGCAGCCGCGGGATTCAGCCAGATGTCATTGTTTGCCGCAGCGAAGAATCTTTGAGTCCCAGCCTGAAGCGCAAGATTTCAAACTTATGTGATGTTGATGAACGGGCTGTTGTTAATGCTGCTGATGTTCGCAACATTTATGAACTGCCATTGGTGTTGCATGACGAAGGTCTTGACAACGTGGTGTGTGATGTCTTGCAGATTGACGCAAAACCAGATTTGTCATCGTGGCAGAGCGTGGTCACAATGGTCGAAAATGCCACCAAGCCCGTGCGCATCGGTTTGATTGGCAAGTACATCGAACTTCACGATGCGTACTTGTCGGTGGTTGAAAGCATTAAGCATGCTGGCTTCCACCACGGTGCGAGTGTTGAGATTGACTGGATTCAAGCTGAAGAAGTTGAAGGACTTTTAGCTGCGGGTCGCTTAAGCGAACTTGACGGAATGGTGATTCCGGGTGGCTTCGGTATTCGCGGTGTTGAAGGAAAGATTGCTGCTGCAGCGTTCGCTCGTGAAAACAACTTGCCGTGCCTTGGTCTGTGCCTGGGAATGCAAGTCATGACAATTGAGTACGCGCGGCATGTCCTAGGTATGGCTGATGCACACTCGACTGAATTTGATCCGTCCACTCAGCATCCGGTGATTGACATCATGAATGATCAGCGTGATGTCACCGACAAGGGTGGCACGATGCGTCTTGGCGCGTATTACGCAGTCTTAGAGCCAGGCAGCAAAGTTGCCAATGCCTACGGCGAAAGTGTCGTGAGTGAGCGTCACCGTCACCGCTACGAATTCAACAGCCAGTATCGCACTCGGTTTGAGGCATCTGGGTTTGTGTGTAGTGGAACTTCGCCTGATCGTCGTCTCGTTGAATTCATTGAACTGAAGGATCACCCGTTCTGGGTCGGCACCCAAGCTCACCCCGAGTTCAAGAGTCGTCCTGATCGACCGCACCCATTGTTCCGCGAGATGATTGGTGCTTCGCTTGAATATCGCGCTGCTGCCAATCGACCCGCTGACGCAAAAAGTGTCCGTGACGAGGTTCGTTCTGTCTGATTCAGTATCGGGAGAACTGATGGGTGCATTTCGTCATCTCGGGGATCGCAAGATTTACGACGGATATATCTGGAAAGTCGTCGTCGGGGATTTTGTTGCGCCAAATGGTGAAACGTTTACACGCGACATTGTGCGTTCACCTGGAGCTGTCGCCGTCGTGCCCATTCGCTACGACGATGCTGGTGAACCCTTCGTCGTCTTAATTAAGCAGTATCGAGCAGCCTTTGATCGCGTGATTATTGAAGTGCCTGCTGGAATGCGCGATGTTCCAGGCGAGGCCCCTGAAGTGACTGCGGTTCGAGAGCTTGGTGAAGAAACTGGATACACATCGACGAACCTTGAGTTGTTGCATCAATTTTATCCTTCAACCGGAATGACCGATTCGGTGTTGCATGTATACCTGGCCACTGGGCTCGCACATGTCGGCCAAGAAACTCATGGGCCCGAAGAAGACCATATGGAAGTGTTTGAAATTCCTTTTGCCGAAGCGGTGTCGATGGTAGTGAGCGGCGAAATTGCTGATGCAAAATCAACAATTGGCTTATTACTTGCCGATCGCCGACTTCGTGGTCTTGATTCTGTCGTAAAGTAACTATTCGTGGATATCACCGAATCGGTCCCACTGGTAGTTGAAGAATTTCTGTCGTGGCTACTTGCTGAAAGAGGTCGTGCACAGAACACCCTGCAGGCGTACCGCCGTGACTTAACAAATTACTGTGAGTGGCTAAACGAGCAAAAGACTGATCTCCATCGAGTGCAACTCGCCGATATCAATCGCTTTGTCTCGACACAGCGAACGTCTGGTGCTGCGGCCTCAAGCGTTGCGCGGCATATGGCTGCAGTGCGTATGTTGCATCGCTTTATGTCAGCTGAAGGAATGCGCAACGATGACCCAACTGCCGATTTTGATGGCATCAAGGTTCCGACTGGTATTCCAAAACCGTTATCAGAAGATGAAGTTGAAAGTTTGCTTGATGCCGTGACTGGCGATGAGCCTGTTGCGATGCGTGATCGTGCCTTGCTCGAATTGCTGTACGCCACTGGTGCGCGTATTTCAGAAGTGTGTGGATTATCAATGGGTGATCTTGATCTGGATGCCGGGCTTGTACGTCTATACGGAAAGGGCTCTAAAGAACGCCTAGTACCAGTTGGTAAATGTGCGCGTGAAGCGGTTGATCGCTGGTTAATTGAGGGGCGCGAAAAACTTGAGCCAGTTCGTTGGTTGAAACGTGGCGATGCTGAGGCGATCTTTTTGAATAATCGTGGTGGGCGACTGGGACGTCAGGCGGCATTTGCGATCGTGTCGCGAACCGGTAATCGGGCTGGTCTCACTGCACAGTTGTCACCACATGTGTTGCGTCACTCTTGTGCTACCCACATGCTTGACCATGGCGCCGACTTGCGTATTGTGCAAGAAATGCTCGGTCACGTCTCAATTTCGACAACGCAGGTGTACACGCGAGTGTCGCAAGAACGCTTGATTGACCAATATCGCACAGCTCATCCACGCGCAAGTGTTTCTCGGGGATCTTGATGTCCAACTTTTTGACGAATTGGCGGCACCTGATCCGTCGCTTTTTAACATCACTCTCACAACGGATGCCGACAACTGATGACATTGCGTGGGTCAAAGAAATGTTGTTAGTGAATGAATTCAAATTGTGGAATCGCATGAAACCGTTTGACCAGCGACATTCAATCGAAGTGGCGCGGCGCTTTACTGATTCGTACCCTTTATTTACACGTGATCAGGTTGCGGCGGCTTTGTTGCATGATGTCGGGAAAATTGAAAGTGATCTCGGAGTTTTGCGTAGAGTTGTTGCCACCATTGTTGGTCCCGTAGGAACCAAATTTCGCTCGTATCACGATCACGAAAGCATTGGGTGCAATTTGTGTCACGTCGCTGGGTCAACCTCGGAAACCTTGAGGCTTTTGAATTGGACTGAGGAATCGTCAAGAAACGATTTAGTCGTGGTTTTCTTGCGTCAAGCTGATGAGATTTAACTTGGCAATGACCTAATATTTCCTCGCCAATATTCTAAGATTTCAATTTATATGAAGAAGTCAGAGAGAAGTCGATCGAGTTCAATCACCTTTTGGATTCAGAATTTCGTTGTTACGTTACTTCTTGTCACGGCATTTATATTGACTTCGACTGTTGGTTCAAATTCTGTTTCAGCGATCCCCAATCGGGCATCGGCCTTTCATGGTTTGTCTCCCTATCGTGTTTTGGATACGCGCCCAGACCCCGGCTCTGTTTTGGATACGCGCCCAGTCGCCGGCTCTGTTACTGAAGTTTCGATAGGGGGTGTTCCGATAGAGGATTCGGAGTACGTACCAGATTCGGCTACTGCTGTGGTGCTCAATGTCACGGCAACAGACACTGTTGGTCAAGGTTACGTGACGCTTTTCCCATGGGGTGAACGGATGCCTGACACGTCAAATGTCAACATCATGCGTTCTGGTCAAACGGTCGCGAATTTAGTCACCGTTCGTTTGGGTGCCGACGGAAAAGTTGGACTGTTTACGTCGATCGCGGCCAACTTGGTGGTTGATGTTTTCGGTTATTACAGCCCGTCTGGTGCGACTGCAGCGGGTCGCTTTATCGCCATAACACCAACGCGCATACTGAATACTCGAGATCACGTCATGGTGGAACCAGGTGGATTTGTGCATTTGCCGATTCCAAGTGACGTTCCCGTTGACACGGAAGGCTTGGTCCTGAATGTGACAGCGGTCAATTCACGCATCCGGGTCGATGGCTCCGGATATTGGACTGCGTATCCTGCTGGTGAAGATCGAGGTACAACTTCGAACATCAATATTTCGGTGCCCGGTCAAACAATTCCGAATCAAGTCATCGTCAAACCCAGCGCGACTGGTATCGATTTTTACTCGTACGCAGGCGGAGATTTGCTTGTTGATCTCATGGGCTATTACAGCGGTGAAACTGCGCTCGTGAGTGAAGGTGGCCTGTTTGTTCCAGTCTCGCCAACACGTCTTCTTGATACTCGTACGTCTCCAAATCCCCTCGGCGTCAATGTTGCTTTGCACGATGGTTGGACGGTGGAGGTTGCGACTGCTGGACGGGCAGGAATCCCGAATATGGGAGCTTCAGCTGTTGCATTGAACGTGACGGCGACTCATTCGCAGGGCGGGGGTTATGTCACTGCTTATCCAGCCGGACGTTCTCTGCCAGATTCATCAAACCTGAACGCCGATAAAGCAGGGATGACGGCTCCAAATCACGTGCAAGTCGCTACCGGCTCTCGTGGTGTTTCGTTT
>Ga0214919_10007623_pt1 | contig 14544 bp, 16 predicted proteins | sample LL1503_MetaG_FD_177994 | JGI IMG/M metagenome (GOLD analysis project Ga0214919, IMG submission 177994) | Freshwater microbial communities from Lake Lanier, Atlanta, Georgia, United States - LL-1503 | ecosystem: Environmental > Aquatic > Freshwater > Lake | place: USA: Georgia | collected...
AGAAGATTCTGTTATAACTAAAGGACGAGAATATTTTAATCGAGCTTTTAATACTTCTTCAAAAGAAAAACAAGAAAAGAAAAAAATAATATTTTCTTTATTATTTAGAAATTGTTTAAAAACAGAAGTAGAAGAATTAAAAAATAAATTAAAAAAATTAAGAATTAAAACTATTAATGGCAAAGATATAAATGATATTTTATCACAAGATGAATTATGTGAATTAATTCAAAATGAATTTGATATACAAATTGATAAATATGATGATTTTAATTTAGAAATTATAAAGCCAGCTATTATAAATACAAAAAACGATAATGATGATGACGATGATGATGATGATGAATTGAATTAAATTTATTTTAATAATCTCTTAATAGCACCAGCAGTAGAATAAATATGAGAAAATTCATCTTTATAAGTTTTTAATAAATCATAATATAAATCATCAATTGTTTCTGATTCATTTTCAGTATTTAACTTTTTATAATTACTCATTTTTATTATATAGTTACTAGAACAAAAATATGGTCTAGTCATCATATGATTCTTATCATCAATATAACCATATAATAACATACCATATACATTAGGTACCATAAATACTTCATATGCATCTATATACATAGTTGAAAACCATTTAAATATCTCTTTAGGTTTAATTTGTTTTAATAGTAAATAATTACCAATACCCATTAATCTTTCAATATGATGACAATAACCATACTTATTTACTTTGTTTAATATATTGTCAATATAATTAATATTTGTTTTACAATTCCAAATTTTATTTGAAATATTATTTTTATTTTGAGAATAAAAAAATTTTTTTGTTAAATAATCTCCATAGAAATCGTAAATTAAATAATTATATTCTCTCCAACCTATTACTTGTCTTATAAAACCTTCTAACGTAGCTATATTAGAACTAGATACTTGTAACTTTCTAAATAAATTTAATATATCATAAGGTATAATTAATCCTATATTTAACATAGGTGTCAATACTGAATGGTAACCAAATATAACTTCTGAATGCATCGCATCTTCATACTTTCCGAAATTATTTAATTTATTATTAATAAAATTAGCTAACCATTTTAAACTATCAACTCTATTTATTGGATAAATAAAATTAGAAATATTTAATTCTCCATAATTATTTTTAAAATATTTATTAACATATAATATTGCATCATTAATATATGATATATCTAATGACTTAGATATATCTAAGTCATTAGATATATCAAATAATCCTTTATTAAATAATTGAGAACCTATATCTTTAGGAAATTTCATCCTATTTTCTTTATCGAAACTCCATTTTCCAAATAATGGTTCATTATCTTTATTTAATAATATATTGTAGCTCTTTCTTTGTATTTTATAAAACGTATCATGTCTTATGTTATTTACCTGATTGATTATATTATTATTATTTTTATGTGAATTTAAAAAATATGGACTATCTGACATTTTTAATTTATCGAATTGTTTAATTAAATCTTTTTCTATTGGATTATACATTATACCATCTGACATTTTTAATTTATTATCTTTCAATACAGTATTTAAATTATCATTAAAGTTTACATATATTTTATGTTTAGTTTCTAAATTATCAAAATAATATTTCATAGCAGCTCTATGATATGCTATTTTTAGTTTATGAATTTTATTATATTTCTTAAAGAAATATGGATGTTCATATATTATATATATACAATTAGATGGTTTAATTTCATATATAATCTCTATTATTTTAGTATAATAAAAATAATCAAATAATTGATTATTTAATATAAGTATAAAATTTGACATTATGTATATATAACAAAGGAAACTAATATATTTTCAAAAATAATTATAATCAGAGATTATAATTATAATCTCTATTATTTAATATAATTAATTATAATTATAATTATAATTATTTAATATAAGTATAACATTTTGTATTATGTATACATAACAAAGTAAATAAACATTTGTGAATAATAAATTATTAAATTAAATAAATAAAAATAATTTCAAAAAATAAATTTCCAAAAATAAATTTTCCAAAAAAATTTCCAGAAATAAATTTTCCAAAAATAAATTTAATTATATATAATCTCAGATTATATATATCATTTTAGTATAAGTTAATTATATATAATATGAGATTATATATAATATGAGATTATATATTATATGAGATTATATAATCTATATCATTTTAACTTTGTTAATTATTTAATATAAGTATAACATATGGTATTATGTATACATAACAAAGGAAAAATATATGTGAATAATTTATTATTTAATTAAATAAATAAAAATAATTTCAAAAATAAATTTCCAAAAAATAAATTCCAAAAAATAATTTCAAAAATAAATTTAATTATATATAATCTAAGATTATATAATCTATATTATTTTAACTTTGTTAATTATTTAATATAAGTACAACATTTAATGTTATATGTATATAACAAAGGAAATTAACATATATGAATAATTTATTTATTATTAAATAAAATAAATAAAAATAATTTTTAAAAAATAAATTTCAAAAATAAATTCCAAAAATAATTTTTAAAAAATAAATTCCAAAATAATTTTCAAAAAATAAATTCCAAAAAGAAATTTAAATTATATATAATCTCAGATTATATATAATTCCAAAAAGAAATTTAAATTATATATAATCTGAGATTATATAATTAATATCATTTTAATTATTTAATATAAGTACAACATTTAATGTTATATGTATATAACAAAGGAAATTAACATATATGAATAATAAATTATTAAATAAAATAATTTCCGAAAATAATTATATATAATTTGAGATTATATAATTTTAACTTTGTTAATTATTAAATATAAGTATAACATTTGGTATTATGTTATGTATATATAACAAAGGAAATTAACATATGAATATAAATATAATATTAAATTATTCATATGTTAATTTCATTTGTTATGCATAAATAAATAATATCAAATCTTATATTTAAATTTGTGTTAATTTCCTTTGTTATGTACATATAATACCAAATGTTATACTTATATTAAATAATTAACAAAGTTAAAATGGTATTGATTATATAATCTGAGATTATATAATTAAATTTATTTTTAGGAATTTATTTTTTTGGAATTTATTTTTAGAAATTTATTTTCTGAAATTTATTTTTAGAAATTTATTTTTTGGAAATTATTTTATTTATTTAATTAAATAATTTATTATTCATATATGTTAAGTTCCTTTGTTATGTATATATAATACAAAATATTATACTTATATTAAATAATTAACACAGTTAAAATGACAGATATTATATAATCTGAAATTATATAATATCAGATTGGCATTATTTTAACATATATATATATATATATATGGATGAATCAAACATAAATACGATTCAAATTAATATTGATGAAAAAATAAGACACATAAAAGTACAGTTAGAATATGATATTGACAATAATAATTCTGAAATAGAAGATTTAAATAGATATTATATTTATAGAGATAACGACAATGAAATAATTGATGGTGTTAATGGATTAAATTTATTTAATAATATATCATTATTTGGATCTAGACCTAAAAATATATTATTTTTAAATGATTCACATGAATTTAATAAGACATATAAAGATACTGATATTTATATATCTAGATATAATATTTATAATAATATGAAAAAAGAAATTTATAGTTTAAATATTTCAAATGAAGATACATTAAGATATATAAGGGAATTAACAAATTTTATAAATGATAAATTATATAAAAAGATTACAGTAGATTTATTTAATAATGAAATAATTTCAGTAGATGAATTATTATATTATATTACAACAAATACAAAGGAATGTTATGATATATTTATTGAAAATCGTATATTAGATTTAGAAAATATTACTAATTATGGATCATTTATGATATTAACAGATAACATTTTTTTTAATTGTGGTAATAAATTAATATATAATCAAGCTGAAAGTAATATAATAAATGATGCAAATATTGAAAATAGAATATGTAATTTTAATTCTAGATATCATAGAGCAGATATCAGAAATCTTTTAATACATACGGATATAGTTAATGTATATTATGTAGATAAATCAAGCGATAGTATATATATTGATGATACACTATTTTATGAAATAGTTGATTTATATTTAAATTTTTTATTTAAAGAAGGTAATGATGAAAAAGAAAAGAATTTATTTTTAAATAAAAACTTAAAACATTTAAGTAAATCTAACACGAGATACAATATAAAAAATTTATTTGAATTTTATGAAAAATCAAAAAAAGATATAATAAAACAATATAATAAATCAATATTTAAAACTAAAATTACTATTAATAAATTAAAAAAAATAATTAAATTGGTAACATTACCAGAGAAGTTTATAAAAGAAATAGGGTTTTCTCCTCAATCTAAATATTATGATTTTTTAAATTTAGAATTAACTTCTTTAATTATGAATTTATATTCATTATTTAGAATGTTTATCGATGATTGGCATATTGATAGTAGCAAAAAAACTAGAGTTAATTTAAGTGATAGTTGTAATAATTTAAATTATCCTAAAAACATTATATTTTTTGCAGGAGGAGCTCATAATCATTGGTTAATTAATTTTATAAATAAATGCATGTCAGACATATATGATATGTCTGATATGTCTATATATTCGCATGATAAAAATAATTATTTATCTTTAGATACAGATAAATTTTTAAAATTAAAAGAATATTTAACATTAATAAATACAACACAAGAATATTTAGATTGTGAGAAAGAAATGAATTATACATCTATAGAAGAATTTTATAATTACAATGATATTTATTTGAGATTATTAAATAAATATATTGAATACAATATTATTGAATCAATTAACTTTATAATTGATTTCAATGAATTGACAGATTTTAATACTAAATTAAATAAAAAATCAAAATTATCTGACGATGATTTAAATATTTTAAATGATTATTTGAATAATATACAAATTATAACAAATAAAATATATAAATTATCAAATTCAAATATTTATAATTATTATCGTTTATTGTTTATTAATATAAAAAATCTTTTTATTATTAATAATGTTATTAATGACAAAGTTAATGATGACTATGTCGTTATTAATGACATTGATAATGATTATTTTATAAATACGGATATAATTGATTATGATAATTTATTAATTTATTATAATGAATTAAATAATTTGAATGTATTTTTATCATCTCCACATAATATTTTAGAATATTTATTATCTAATAATTATAAATTAGATAATAAATTAATAAGAAATCTAGAATATCAGTTTTCAAATATATTAAAATTACAAATATTTTTGTATGATTTATATAAGTATTTATTAAATAATATTCAAGAATCTCTAACTGATTTGAAAGGAATTAATAATTATAAATCGTTAAAAAATTATTCTTTAGATGATATATTAATTATTTTATATAAATTAATAAAAAATATATGTTCGATATTTCATATGATATAACTGATTATTTTTATAATAATTTAGTTATCTATGTTAATAATTTAATATTATTAATATGTTTTGAAAATAAATCAGAAGACCTTAGTTTTTATTGTAAAAAAGAAAATTCTATAAATAAAAAAGAAATTCATAAATATTTTTATATTGGATTAGATATTAATAAATTATATGAACCATCAAATAATATTATAAAATTTTTTAGGGAAAAGTATAATATTTTAATTATTGATATTAATCAAGATATATTATATTATGAAGATAATATAGAAAAATATAAATCATCAATTGAAATAGATATGGATATATTGACTAATATAGATGAACATTTGACTAAATTACATAATTATCTTGATAATGTTTATATTTATATTAATGATGATTTGAAATATAAAATTAATAATACAATATTAATTTTATGTTATATTTATGATAATTTATCAAATGATAAATCAGATTTAATTAAATTTACTCCTAAATGTAATGGATCTGATGATATGCATATTAATATACCATTTGATACAATGTATGAATATTATAAAAATAATGAAGATATTTCATTATTATATAATGATGAAGAATATATAGAAGATGAAGATGATTTATCAGATATAATTAAATCAAATAAATTACAAAAATATCTAGATATCTAGATATCTAGATATCTAGATTTTTATATATTTTAAATGAGATATCTAGATTTTTATATTCTTCATATGATATATTAAAATTACTATCTATCTTAGGAAAGAATGTATCACATTCATAATTATTATTTATTTCAGTTACATAAATTTTATCAATATGTAAATATTTAAATGCTAAATTATATATTTCACTACCACCAATAATCCATACATCTGATTTAATATCATTAATTGTTTTAATGTCATCAATAAATAATATATTTTCATTTAATAATTTTTCATTTGGTAAGTTATTTCTAGTTAATATTATATTTTTTCTATTAGGTAATGGTTTAATTGGTAATGAATCCCATGTTTTTCTACCCATTACTACAGTAGAACCAGATGTTAATTTTTTAAATCTTTTAAGATCATCAGATATATGCCATGGTAATGTACCTTTATAACCAATACCATTATCCTTTGTCATAGCAACTATAATATTTATCATTTAATTAAATAAGATTATTTAATTAAATTAAATTAAATTAATTTAAATTAAATTAAATTAATTTAATTTAGTTGGATAATAAGGTCTTAGTGAGAAATTAGTTAATACTTGGAAACTTACAAAGAAATTTGATTTAATTTAAATTAATTTAAATTAAATTAATATATATTAAATTTAAATGAATCTATATATTTTATCATTCATATTGTTAAATGTTAATAGTTATTTAATATATAATAATAAAATAATTAACACAATTAATAATACATCAATAATTAATAATATATGCGGTAACTTAATTTACAATGATAATAAAATATATTTAATTAATTCTTCAAATTTAAATTCATCAGATATAAATACATTACTAGTTATTGGAACTGAAAATGTATTTATAAATATAGATAACGTATTATCATCAGATATAATAATTTCACAGTTGGATTATAATATATTATTAAATTATTTAAATTATTCAAATTGGATTAGTGAAGCATGTTATTATAAATATAATATTTTAAGTGATGGATCATCAATTTTATCAATCAATAATTTCATATTACCAACGATAATTGTTTTTATGGGATGTATTATATTATTTTCAATAACAAATATTATTATTAATTGTTATAAAACAAGAAAGAGAAATAGATTAATTACAGTAGATTTAAAAGATAATTTAAAATATGTTCAAACAAATTGTTCAATATGTTTAACCGATTTTATAATTTCTAATTTGACAGTTACCAATAAAAATGTTTGTATATTACCATGTCAACATATATTTCATAAAGAATGTATTAAACAATGGTTATTATATAAACATGAATGTCCTATTTGTCGTGGGGACACTTGTGGGGACACTCATTAATTTGCATTAAAAAAGACCGCGATGCGGTCTTTTTTAAAGCAAATTAATTCGCGTCCCCATAGCCCCTCGGATTTGTGTGTAAATTTTATAAAAGGTATGACCGCTTTGCGGTCATACAAATTATAAATTCACACCGAACTATTTGCAAACACTTATAAACCTTACAAACCTTACAAACCTTACAAACCTTATAAACCTTACAAACCTTACAAACCTTACAAACCTTACAAACCTTACAAACCTTACAAACCTTACAAACCTTACAAACATTTATAAATACTTTGAATATTAGAATATATTTTGTAGGTTTTGGCATAATTTAATGTATTAATTATGCCAAAACTTACAAAATATAATAAAAAACACAGTTAATACTTTAGCGTGTCTTGAGACGCGCGGACTCACGCGCGAACTGCGTTCGCTTGTTCGTCGCTGTCTCAATCCACAGCTCGCCTTCGGCTCGCGTTCAGTCGCTTCGCTCCTTCACCCTTCGTTCGCTTCGCTCACTCCGGCCGACTTTGGATGATTTTGGTTGATTTTTGTTTTGTTTTTATTATATTTTGTAAGTTTTGGCATAATTAATGTATTATTTAATTAAATTTATATTATTTATTTAATTAAATAATACATTAATTATGCCAAAACTTACAAAATATAATAAAAAACACAGTTAATACTTTAGCGTGTCTTGAGACGCGCGGACTCACGCGCGAACTGCGTTCGCTTGTTCGCCGCTGTCTCAATCCACAGCTCGCCTTCGGCTCGCGTTCAGTCGCTTTGCTCCTTCACCCTTCGTTCGCTTCGCTCACTCCGGCCGATTTTGGATGATTTTGGATGATTTTGGATGATTTTGGATGATTTTGGATGATTTTGGATGATTTTGGATGATTTTGGATGGTTTTGGATGGTTTTTGTATGGTTTTTGATGGTTTTTGTATGGTTTTGGATGATTTTTGGATGATTTTGGATGGTTTTGGAATATTTTCATTTGTTTTTATGAAAAACAAATGAAAAATATTAATTTGATTTAAATATATAAATTCCTCAATAAAATTGATATTATTATTAATAATTTATTTTAATTTAATTTATCTAACATGGACCACCAATATATTTTGGATTTGGATACGGGAGACACATATGAATCAGTTGATACATATATGTGTCCTGAAGATTTACAACAAGAAAAAAATGCAATTATTGCATTATTAACTATGTCAGGATCTTCAATAAATCAAATTGATATTGATTTAATGATTAGAAACTTAAAATTCAAGAATGTTGCAAAGAGTGTTTTTGGACATTTACTTAGTACAAGAAAAGCTGTTTACAACAGAAAATAGATACATTTATTAATATGCTTTGTATACATGCATATTTAGATAATATTAAAATCAAATCCACGTGTAAGTTGAGTTCCAACAATACTCATGTTTTGAGGTCTATCCATAGTCCATGGATTATTTCCTTGATCTTTAACATATCCAAGATATTTAAGAATTCCTGAATAAACATCAGGAACAACTGCATCTAAAACAGTTTTATTAAGACAACATACTTCATATTTTAGAGCATGTCCTGTAGCATTACCATTAACTGGTGTATCTATAAAAACAGCCTTCATTGTTTCCAATAATATATTGTCATTTTGTCTACCTATTTGATATAATCCGTTTGATAAATTATAAATCATAGAAATTATTAATGATTGTAAATGATCTAAGTTACCCTGTGAGAAAAATACATCCATTACTGGACCGCGTTCTTGAAACCACTTAATAATATCTAAATAAACATAATCAGGTGGTCTCTTTTGTTCATCTATTAATTTATAGTCAGCATGTTTATCTTCAAATAATTTATTACAATGACGCTCAGTTTCATATTGTGATAAACTAAATCCATTTGAATTATATTTTGTCATAGGATCTATTAACTCTTCTAAATTATTTCTAATATTAGAAAATCCTATTCCAGAATCAGGTTGATAAATATGTTTAACTTGTCTGAAATCAGGTTTTACATATTGTGTTACATTTTCATATTCTTTTTGAAAACTTACAGGTGCAGGTACTTTAGACATATATATAACTTTGTTATATTTTATTATAGCAAAGTTATTTTAATATATATAACAAATGTTATATATCTTCATTAATTTCATTAATTTCATTAATTTCATTAACTTCATCTTCATTAACTTCATTAACTTCATCTTCATTAACTTCATAAATTAGATAGTCTTGATAATTATCATCATCTGTATTAGTTGATGAATTATCGAAATATTTTTTATTTGATTTAGATTTAGATTTAGATTTAGATTTAGATTTTATTTTATTAAATTTAGATTTATATTTTTTGTTAGATTTTAATTTTATTTTATTAGATTTAGTTTTTTTATTAAATTTAGATTTTTTATTAGATTTTTTATTATTTTTTAAATATTTTATTTTAACATTAAATTTATGTTTAATATATTTTAATAATGATTTAATAAAATCTGATTTATTCTTATATTTAAGTATTATACCATCGTTATTTGATCTAATTTTAATAATAGACTTATAATTAAATGAAATTATTTTATATTTTAATATACTTTTTATTTTATATTTTATAATATTATTGTTTACATAAATTATTTTTTTCATAACATATATATGATATAAATTAATTTAATTAATATTAATTTATATTTGTTAATATTAATTTATATCTGTTAATATTAAATTATATCTATTAATAATTGTATTTAATAAATTTTTACTACATTGAGTACAATTTGAATAATATATTATTAAATTAAATGTATTCTGTTGTTTTTTAATTTTTAATCTTTGTTTTAATAAAGATTTGATTTTCCTTCTTAATTCTCTACTATTAATTACTAAACATTTTTTTTCTTTCCCCATATAAATTAATTAAATAAATTTAATTATTTATATATATAAATTATAATGTCTATTAATTAAATAATTATCAAATTTGTCATAAAAACTTAAATTAATATTTTCTATACCATTATTAAATATATTACTAATACATTTACCTCCCATTTTTTCAATTTTACAATAAATTAAATCATCATAATAATTAAATAAGAAAATTTCTATGTAATTAATATTAGAACAATTATATTCTAATATTTCAAAACATATAATATTATTATTATCTAAATATAATGTTTGTATATAATCACAATTATTATATATTAATTTATAATAATTATCATTATTAAAATTATATACATTATTAAATAATAATGTATAAATTAAATTATCATTAATATATATATATATAGTAAATCTTGACAAATTAATATTTAAATTATCTTTATGCATTACAGCTTCAATATGTATATTTTCATTTAAATCCAATGAATTAAAATTTAATTTATTGATTATTTCAATTAATAAATTAAATTTTAATGAATGACGTGGTATATATATTTCATATGCATTATCAATACCTTCATCAATATTATCTTCAATTATTTCATTAATAATATTGACTTCTAATATTTCATCTATTGCATCATCCATTTAATTAATATAATTATTTATTTTTTAAATAGGATAATATATGATGTTATATAAATAAATTCATTAAGATAACTTTGAATATCTCAATGAATAAATATTCAAAGTTATTAAAATAAATTTATTTTAAATAGAATATAAATTGGTTTAATATAATATTCAAAATTGGATTTATGAGTCGAATTTAAACATTCTTGAAGTTTATTCAATAAATATGGTTTAATTCTTTTTGCTATTGAATTAATATCATTATCATTGTAACATAACATTTTATTTAAAATAATAACAAAGGAATTTTATATATATAATTTAAATCATATAATTTAGGTCTTGATATATCTTCAATTATTGGCGATAAACAACAGAAATAGTAATCCTTAACATCTGTACCATTTTGTTTCATTTAATTCATATCCAATATACATATGTCCATTTTTGAAACATTGAATTATATTTGGACATATATTATTTAATATACCATTATCTTTATTAAATAGATAAATTATTGTTGTATTATACAAGTCATCGTTAAATTCTCTTAATGAAAAAACATGTTCTAGTCTCTTATTAATATTTGGTTCTAATGTCAATAAATCAACCGAAAATCCGTATAATATCATGTCGATTAAATTAAATTAATTTAATTTAATTAAATTAATTAAATTAAATTATTTAATTTAATCATTTTTATAGAGAATTCAATCTCCTATTGATATAGAACTTGATCCTGAATTAGGTGTTTTAGTACAAGTACTTAAATACAATTGGTGTGCATTATTTGCAATTGTTGAATATTTTTGCAATTGTGCAGCTAAATATGGTTGCTCGGCAGCCATATTACCCATATCTTGTAGTTTTTCATTTTTAGTATTGTAATCATCTAACAGTAACATGCATTGGGCTTTTTGTTCTGTACTTAAAGACAATGAAGTAGTATTTAATTGTGCTTGTTCTTTAGTTTGATCTATATCTGCTTGTGTATATTTAACAGGTGGAGGAGGTAATCCATATTTTTTGGCATAGAAAGCAGATTCTTTTTCTTTATTTTGATACTTAATTATATCTATTAATTTTAGTTTTGCTTGTTGTACTTTTTTACTATTTTGTTTATTTTGAAGTGCTAATACATTTTCATATTCTAATGCTTTCTGTTGAACTTGACTTGGTGATAATGATTCTACAGATGGTGTTTTTTCTCCAGATAAAAACATAGCTGACATGTTAGCTGCAGTTGGAGAACCTGAATTTCCATTTCCACTTCCACTTCTGTTAAGTTCAGATTCAATTGTGTTTAATTCAGATATAATTTTATTATATTTTACATCATTACTTCCTTGTGTTGTTTTCTCAATAATTGAAGGGGCATCAAATTTTATATTTGGTGGAGCTGTATATCCTAATCCACTATCTAAAATTAATATTGCAACTACTTGCTGATTATCAACTATAGAAATTGCCTTAGCGGGTCTAGTACATTCTCCACTGAATGAAATTTTAGGTATAGTTGTATATCCATCACCACTACTAGATATATCAATATAATCTATTGATCCATCATCATTTAATGTAGCAGAAGCATTAGCTGTTGCTGTTCCAACAGTATATTTACTAACATCTGATAATGCATCAAATCCTTCATATTTATTTTTGCTAATAATGAATAAAAATATTAATAGTAATATTATTATAAAACATAATATCAATAGTATATCAAAATTAATATTCATGTTAATATATATATTAAATCTACAATAAAAATGATTGCATTTATATATAATTATAAATGTAATTATTAAAATTTCTTATTGATAAGATGGGGCAATCTGCATCAGATTCTTTTGACTTCAATCTTGAACTCGAGAATGATCCGGATGAGTACATAGTATTAAAAAGCACACGGTATCGTGAATACATGTCTGAATGCAAGAACTTGCAGACTCAGGAGCAGTCTTTAGCCTATGATTTCAGTGAAATCGGTGAATATGAGACAGATTATTTTGGATACCATTTTTTAGGTACTCCGCGTAGACTTAATGAATTATCAATTATATGATAATTGACACATACTTTGTATTTGACACATATTTTGTATTTGACACATATTTTGTATTTTTATAGAAAATTTGATATTATTTAGTTAATTAACGAAATTATGTAATTTAGTTAATTAACGAAATTACATCAAATCTTCTATAAAAATGAAATTTAATATTAAATTTTATATCTGTATTAATCTAGTCATGGGTCAAACTCAATCGCAACCTCAAGTTCAAAAGGAAACATATTCAAATATGTTTAAATTAATAAGCATTAGCTTCGAAGAAGCTATTGAAGAAGAAATTATGAATAATTGTATATATTGTAAGAAACATATTGAATGTACTGAAATGGCTCTTAACGGAAATATTAATGATTCAAATGATACATATATGCTAGTTCATATAGTAAACAACAGAATATTTGCGTGCAATGCATATGAACTTATTTACGATTTACAAACGCAAATGAAAATACAAAGATATACAGAACATAAATGTACATCAAAGTGTAAGCATAATAAATTAATAGGATATTAGATATCCTAATTACTTTGATTAAAATAATTTAAGTAATTCACCGCCAGCAACACTTAAAGTAAAAAATAATAGTGATAAAACAATTAATCCATATTTTTTAAGCTTTGGAACAAAATCAAAAATAATATTTTTAACTTTTTCACATGATAATATAGCAAATATTACTGTTAATAATAACGGAAATTTAATAATATTAAATAATAAGTCATACCAAGCAGGTTTTTTATCTAATGGTTCTATTTCATTAATATTCATATCACCGTTTTCTGCAGAATCACCACCTGATTGATCATTTACAGTTGATTGAACTGGCATAGGTTGTGGTAATTGAACTGGTTGTTGAGGTTGTGTTTGTTCGACAGGAGGTTGATTACTCATTGCTTGTTGATATTTAGCAACAATTTCCATCATTTGCCCTGGGTTATTTATTACATTATTAAATGCTTCTTGATTAGAGAATTGTTGTGATAATGCAGGGACATTCTTAACAATATTTATAAATTCTTGTACTAAAGCAGGATTAACTTGTGATTTTTGTTGGCTACCTCCTTGCATTCCTCCTCCCATTCCTCCTTGCATTCCTCCTCCCATTCCACCTTGCATTCCACCCTGCATTCCACCTTGCATTCCACCCTGCATTCCACCCTGCATACCACCCATACCAGCCATAGGCATACCACCCATACCAGCCATAGGCATACCACCAATAGGAACTTGTGGATTATATTGCAATGATTGTCCTTGTCCTTGTCCTTGTCCTTGTCCTGTTGTAAATGCTTGTGAATAAGTTGCTTGATTACTTCCAGTTTGGTTTCCGTGTCCATCAAAACCGAAAACACTTGGATTATTATTTCTTTGTAAATCATTT
>Ga0214919_10007624_pt1 | contig 14543 bp, 10 predicted proteins | sample LL1503_MetaG_FD_177994 | JGI IMG/M metagenome (GOLD analysis project Ga0214919, IMG submission 177994) | Freshwater microbial communities from Lake Lanier, Atlanta, Georgia, United States - LL-1503 | ecosystem: Environmental > Aquatic > Freshwater > Lake | place: USA: Georgia | collected...
CGCCGGGGTGGAAAGGGGGTTGGGGGGATAGGGGGGGCAAAAACCACCCTACCGAGGGAAATCTGGCCTTAGCTGAAAGTACCTTCATAAAACTCAGGCCAGCCGAATACGCGGATCCGCCAGCGTATAAGAAATATCAGTCAGCACCAGACCCACGATATACAGCAGCGACCCCAAAAACACCATCGCCCGCACCACCGCAAAGTCTTGCGCGTTGATAGCGTCAATGGTGAAGCTGCCCAGGCCCGGAATACCAAAAAACGACTCCATGATCAGCGCACCCAAAAACAGCAGCGGCAACACGGCCACCGTGCCGGTCAATATGGGCAACAGCGCGTTGCCCAGCACATGGCGCAACAGCACCGCCGGCTCGGACAAACCCTTGGCGCGCGCGGTGCGCACGTAATCTTTGCCAATTTCTTCCAAAAACAGCGTGCGGTAAAAAAGTGCCTCGCCGCCCGCACGCGACACAATCCCGATCACCACTGGCAGCGCCAGAAACAACCAGGCATCCCAACCACCAGAAAAGCCGGAAATCGGCACCAGCTTGAGCAGCTTGCTGAAGAAAAACTGCCCGGCAATGATATAAAAAAGCCCGGAGACTGAGAGCAAAAACACGGCAAACGCCACGCCCCAAAACTCCAGGTAAGTGCTGCGGAAAAAAACCAGAGTTAGTGAAAACACCACCACCACGATCAGCCCCAGTGCAAACGTGGGCAGCGCCAGCGCCAGCGAGGGGCCGACCCGGTTTTTGAGCTCGTAGCCAATGTCGCGCCCTGTGTCGGAGGCACCAAACTCTAGGGCAAAAAGCGGCAGCGAGCGCTCGTAAAAAATGGTCTTGGTGAGCTTTTGAGGCCCTTCAGCTTGCGGGTTCCACAGAAGCGGCTTGTCGTAACCACGTGCGGTTTTCCATTTTTCAATGGCGTCTGCCGTCACCCGCTTGCCGCCAATGTTCATGCGCGCCATGTCGTCGGGGGTATTGACGGCAAAAAACAGGATGAAGGTCAGGATATTGACCCCTACCAGCACCAAAAAACCGTACACGATGCGGCGGACGATGTAGTTCAGCATGGTGTCAGGCCTCCTTCGCCAGGGTGCGCGCCGCAGTTTGCCGCTCACGGCGGCGCCACACCCACCACGCGGGCGCCACCAGCGCCCCCAGCGCCAGCGCCACGAGCGGCAGCGGCCACCAGACGGGCTTGTTCCACTCGGCAATTTTTTGTGTTCGCTGGGCCGCGTCCAGCCGCAAGTAGCTGATGTGGTTGCGCACGATTTGTGTGGGTTTGCCGTTGTAAATCCACTGGTGGTAAGCGGCGGCCGACTTAGGCCAGTAGCCAAAGCCCCACACGCCGTCTTGCTGCGTCACTTGCACCATTTGGTCAATGAGTGCCTGCTTTTCCGGGCCATCGCCCAAAAACTTCATGCGGTCAAACAAGGCGTCAAACTCTGGGTTTTGGTAGTTGGCGCCGTTTTCGCCGTTGCCGTCAGTCCGCGCTTTGGCGTTGGGGCCGTAGAGCAGGAACAAGAAGTTTTCCGCGTCCGGGTAGTCGGCCAGCCAGCCCCAGAAAAATATCTGGACCGAGCCCTTTTTCATCTTGTCCTGAAAGCGGTTGTAGTCGGTGGCGCGCACCTCTAGCTGTATGCCGATCTTGGCAAACTGGCGCACGTACCAATCCAGTGTGGCCTTGTTGGCACTGCCCGAGGAGTTGATGTCAAAGTTCAGCACCAGCGGCTGGCCGGTCTTGGCGTCGCGCCCGTCGGGGTAACCGGCCTCGGCGAGCAGCTTTTTGGCCTCATCTAGGCTGCGGCGCACCGGCTTGCCATCGGCGCCCTTGCGGTAGACCACCGGGTTAAAGGCGGCGGGGCCGTCCTCGCGGTAGCCAAACAGTGAGGGCGGCACCGGGCCGGTGGCCGCCACGCCCTGGCCGCGCTGGAAGATGGCGATGTACTCTTCCCAGTCCAAGGTAATAGCCAGCGCTTGGCGCAGTTTGCGGTTGCGCTCGGCCTGCTCTGGCGTTGCACCCTTGCCCACCACCGGGTCCATCCAGTTGTAGCCCATGTACCAGCTGCTCGCCTCCACCGCCGTGGGCAGGCGAATCCCTTTGTCCTTGAACTCTTTTTCCTTCTTCTTGTCGTCGCCCATGGCAACGATATAGCCGGTGCCCACGTCCAGGCGCTCAATGGCCGGGGTGTCGTAATAGCCCTGCATAAATTTGGCTTGCAGGGGCACACCTTCTTTCTCGATGTCAAACACCACCTTGTCGACAAAGGGCGTGGGCTTGCCGCAGTCGTCCAGGTAGCCCTTTTCCTTGTCGCCCACCTCGCCTTCACAGGGGTAAGGCTCACCCCGAAAGTTGGGGTTGCGTTGCAGCACATGGCGGCGGTTCTCAGTGAACTCTGTCAGCATAAAGGGGCCGGTTCCCACCGGCCAGTAATTAAGCGTCAGGTTTTTTTGCGCCATGCCGGGCTGGGCGTAAAACTTTTCGGCCTCCCATGGCACAGGCGAGAAAAACGCCGTCGCCAGCCAGTAGTTGAACTGCGGGTACTTGCCGACAAGGCGGATGCGCAGGGTGTGTTTGTCGGGGGCGCTCACGCCCTCCAACGGAAATTGGCGAAAGTCCAGAAACGGCAAATCACGCTCGGTGGGTGGGATATTGGCGCGCAAGGCCTTGTCGGTGGCGGCGATCTTGGCGCCGTAGTCCTTGAGTCCAACGATGTAGTCGGCCATGGTCGAAAACGAAGGCGACACTACCCGGGGCGTGGCCAGGCGGCGAATGGCATACACATAGTCATCGGCCACCAGCTCGCGCGTGCCCGTGGCGGCAAAGTCAGTGATTTGGTGCTTGTCCGCCGTGTCTTTGGCGGTGAGTGCGTGGTACGCGTAAACACCCTGCGCGTCCTTGGCAAACGCCGGGTGTGGCGCAAACAAAATGCCGGGTTTGATTTGAATGTTGTAAACCGACTCGGCAATCTCGCTGCCTGGCGCATCGTCCGGCAGCGGCTTGCCTGCTTTGTCAAAGTAGCGCGGTGCGGCCACTGCACTGGCGGCGCGGCCTACCAGTTCGTAGGGCCGCTTGAGGTAGTGGTAGCCGTAAGGCGGCTCGTAGACCTGGTAGGTGTAAGGCGTCTCGTCATTGGAATACGAGCTCGCTGGATCCAGGTACTTGGGGGATCGCCCGCTGAAGGGCACAAACAGGGTGTTGGTTTGCTCAGAATGCGGTGGGTGGGGATTATTGAGGGTGTCGGTGCAGGCGGTGATCGACAAGCCCACCAACACAGTCGCAGGAAAACGCCAGCAAAAAAGCGAGAAATTAACCTTGCGACGAAGGCAACTGCCAACAACCATAAATAGACCGGCCCCTCGGTGAGTTCAGTAGCAAGCTGCGCCAGAGCATAGCGCAAGCAAAAGCCCCGACGAAAGCCCCCTTGCGCCGCTCTATTCCGGCGCACGCACCCGCAAAAAACTGGCAAATTTGGGCAAACCGTTAGGCGTGTGGTCGCGGTAGCGATAGGTCACTCGCGCTCCGATAGCCGGTGGATGCACGCGGTCGGCAGCGCTAAAGCCGGTACCCAGCGCAAAGCGCAGTCCGTCGGGCATTTCCAGCAACAGCGCACCCATCTGACCCTCGAACTTGCCTTTGCCCGGCACATGGGCCACGACCGTAGCTTCGTCGTCGGGTTGCAACTTGAGCTTGCGCACCGCCTCACTGCGCCCAGGCTGCCACAGCGCATCCAAACGGTGCAAGACCAAACCCTCGCCCCCCAGCCCCGCCACCTGCTGCAAGCTGGTTTGCAAACCTTCGGCGCTGACCAGGCGACTTTGCTCCACGGCCCTCAGCCACGGCAGATCGGCGTGTTGCACCAGGTTTTGCACCTGCTGCGCCCTTGCCTCAAAGGGCCCACTAGGGGCGGGGGCATCAAACACCATGTAACGCAGGGCGCGCCAGTCAGCGTCAACGGGCTGGGACTTGCGCACGGCGCCGGACAGACGGTCAAAGGTCTTGCGGCCCATCCACAGTTCGCCGTCCAAGGCCTGGCTAGGCAGACTGGCTAAAAACCAGGTGGGCGCGGCGATGGGTCTGCCACTGCGAAAGCGAAGTACGGCTCCGTCCCAGAGGGCGCGCACGCCATCGAGCTTTTCGCTCACCATGAAGTGGCTAGGGTCGAGTTGGTTGTCCCAGGTTTCGGCCCACTCGCCCAATGGGTTTGCAGCTTTGGCGCTTACGATGGCCAGCGCGCTTGGCGTGATAAGCCCTGCGCCTGCAAGCGCGCCAAGCCCCCATTTGAGCGTCTGGCGGCGGCGCAACACCGGACCCGTGGTGGACGCACTGGCGCCCAAGCTATTGAATCTCATAGTTTTCCTCCCTTAAAACCACACTAGGACGCTCTTTGGCGCCCTTGAAAAATCAAAATCCGAGGCGGCGTCTGACCGCTGTCGCCTAGATCAACAGGCGCGACGAACGCGGCACATGCGACATCAAAAATTCCATCTGGTCGGCCAGAATGCGGCGGTTGCGCAGAATGAAGTCTTCCCACAGACTGGGCACATAGGGGGCGTAGAGCAGCGGCATGTGGGCCTGCTCGGGCGTGCGGTGGCTTTTGCGGTGGTTGCAGGGGCGGCACGCCGTGACCACGTTCATCCAGGTGTCTACGCCTTGCTGGGCAAAGGGGATGATGTGCTCGCGAGTGAGGTCAGATTCGTGGAAATGGCCACCGCAATACGCACAAATATTGCGGTCGCGCACGAAAAGCTTGCCGTTGGTCAGGCCCGGACGCAAATTAAAGGGGTTGATATTGGGCACGCCCCGGGTGCCAATGATGCTGTTGACGCGGATGACCGATTGCAGGCCGGTGATGGCGTTGTGGCCGCCGCGAAAGACGGCAATTTCGGCCCCTGATTCCCAGCGCACCTCGCCTGAGGCGTAGTTCACCACCGCTTGCTCTAGGGAAATCCAAGACTGGGGAAGCCCCTGCGCCGACAACTTCAAGACTTTCACTAAACGCCTCCAGATCCGGTTAATCAAAAACCACCACCACGGAACGCTAACTGCTTGCAGTGAAAGGGGCGCTTTTTGCTGCCCCACTGCCTACGTCACAATATACCCTGTTTGCGTGACACTCAGGCCTTGTCCGCCGGACCATCCGGCGTAGGCCACCCTCCAGAAAATTACACTCCATGCAGGTTTTTCGCGGCTTCAAGCACCCCGGTCTGGCCCCGGCCTGCGCCCTCACCATCGGCAACTTTGACGGCGTGCACCGGGGCCACCAGGCCATGCTGGCTTTGCTACGCAGCGAGGCCCAGCAGCGCGGCGTGCCCAGCTGCGTGCTGACTTTTGAGCCGCACCCACGCGACTACTTTGCCCGCCTGGCGCGCGAACCCGACCTGGCTCCAAGCCGCGTAGGCACTTTTCGGGACAAGATCGCCGACCTGGCGCACAGCGGTGTGAACCAGGTGGTCGTGGTGCCGTTCAACGCTGGCCTGGCCAACCAAAGCCCGCAAGCGTTTGTCCAGCAAGTGCTGTTAGACGGACTGGGTGCCAGATACGTGCTCGTGGGTGACGACTTCCGCTTTGGTGCCAAACGCGCGGGGGACTACACCCTACTGGACGCCGCTGGCACCGCCCAAGGCTTTGACGTGGCGCGCATGAACAGCTACGAGGTGCACGGCCTGCGGGTATCGAGCTCGGCGGTGCGCGACGCCCTGGCCCAGGGCCGCATGGGCGATGCCGCGCGCCTGCTGGGGCGGCCCTATCGCGTGTCGGGCCACGTGGTGCATGGCCGCAAATTGGGTCGCACCCTGGGCTTTCGCACCCTGAATCTGCGCTTTGCGCACTGGAAACCCGCCACCAGCGGCATCTTCGTGGTTCAAGTCCATGGGCTCGCAGCGCGTCCTGTGGCTGGGGTGGCCAATTTTGGCGTGCGGCCGTCGATAGACGCCAACGACGTCAACGGTGGGCGGGTGCTGCTGGAAACCCATTGCCTAGACTGGCCCGCCGCCCTGGGCAGCGAGGGGGCCTACGGTAAAATCGTGAGCGTGGAACTGCTACATAAACTGCACGACGAGTTGAAATACGATGGCCTGGAAGCCCTGACCAAGGGTATTGAGCGCGACTGCATAGAAGCACGCGCCTGGTTGGCCGCCCGAATTTGACCGGGCAAGCTGGCGCACCTTGCCCCGCGCCACCTGCCTAAGGCACCCCCACAGGGCGGCCCAAGTGACCCAACCTCCCCTATTTGCCCCACGGCACCGACCCGAGATGCTCCATGACCGACAAAGTTGACTACCGCAGCACCCTGAACCTGCCCGATACCCCTTTCCCCATGCGCGGCGACCTGCCCAAACGCGAACCCGGCTGGGTAAAGCAGTGGAACGAAGCTGGTCTGTACAAGCGCCTGCGCACCGCGCGCACCGGAGCGCCGCTTTTCGTGCTGCACGACGGCCCGCCCTACGCCAACGGCAAGCTGCACATCGGCCACGCACTCAACAAGGTGCTCAAGGACATGATCGTCAAGTCCAAGCAACTCGCTGGCTTTGACGCGCAGTACATCCCGGGCTGGGACTGTCACGGCCTGCCGATCGAGAACGCCATCGAAAAACTGCATGGCCGCAAACTCAGCCGTGACGACATGCAGGCCAAAAGCCGCGCCTTTGCGACCGAGCAAATTGACCAACAGCGCGAAGACTTCAAGCGCCTGGGCGTGCTGGGTGACTGGGAACGCCCTTACCGCACCATGGACCCGGCCAATGAGGCGGGCGAAATCCGCGCGTTCAAGCGCGTGATTGAGCGCGGCTTTGTATACCGGGGCCTCAAGCCCGTGTACTGGTGTTTTGACTGCGGCTCGTCCCTGGCCGAGTTCGAGATCGAATACGCTGACAAAAAAAGCGACACGCTGGACGTGGCCTTCGAGTCTGCTGACCCTGCCGCGCTGGCCGCAGCCTTTGGCCTAGCCGCCCTGCCCTCGAACACCCAGTCTGCGTTCGCCGTGATCTGGACTACCACCGCATGGACAATTCCGGCCAACCAGGCGCTCAATGCCAATGCCGCCATCACCTACGCACTGGTGGACACGCCACGCGGCTACCTGGTGCTGGCCGCGTCGCTGGTCGACAAATGCCTGGAACGCTACGGTCTGACCGGCAGCGTGCTGGCCACCACATTGGGCGAAAAGCTGGGCGGACTCGACTTCAAACACCCCTTGCATGACGTACACGAAGGGTACCGCCGCCGGTCCCCTGTGTACCTGGCCGACTATGTGAGCGAAGGCGACGGCACGGGCATGGTGCATTCCTCTCCCGCCTATGGCGTAGACGACTTCAATAGCTGCGTGGCCCATGGCCTGAAATACGACGACATCCTGAACCCTGTGCAAGGCAACGGTACCTACGCCGAAGACCTGCCCCTGTTTGGTGGCATGAACATCTGGAAGGCCTGTCCGCGCATTATTGAAGTGCTAGGCCAAAGTGATCGGCTGATGGCCACCCACGCCATCACCCACAGCTACCCGCACTGCTGGCGCCACAAGACGCCAGTGATCTACCGCGCCGCCGCCCAGTGGTTTGTGCGAATGGACGAGGGCCCGGGCGTCTTCACCAAGGACAAAGCGCCCAAAACCCTGCGCCAACTGGCGCTGGAGGCGATTGAGCAAACCGACTTTTACCCGGAAAACGGCAAAACCCGCCTGCGCGACATGATCGCCAACCGACCCGACTGGTGTATCAGCCGCCAGCGCAGCTGGGGCGTGCCGGTACCGTTTTTCTTGCACAAAGACAGCGGTGAGTTGCACCCGCGCACCATGAACATCCTGGACCAAGCCGCAGACATGGTCGAGGCGGGTGGCATTGAAGCCTGGAGCCGCGCCACGGTCGAAGCCATCTTGTGCCAACCCGGCGACGAGCCCCATGCGTACACCAAGAGCACCGACATTTTGGAAGTCTGGTTTGACAGCGGCTCGACCTTTCAGCACGTGCTGCGCGGCAGCCACAAAGACGCCTACGACCGCGCGCCCTTTCACGACCTTGGGCCCGAAGCCGACCTGTACCTTGAAGGCCACGACCAGCACCGCGGCTGGTTCCACAGTTCGCTCTTGCTGGGCTGCGCCTTGTATGACCGTGCGCCCTACAAAGGCCTGCTGACCCACGGTTTTGCCACCGACGGCCAGGGCCGAAAAATGAGCAAAAGCCTGGGCAACACGGTGGCGCCGCAAGAGGTGAGCGACAAGATGGGCGCCGAGATCGTGCGCCTGTGGGTGGCGGCCACCGACTATTCGGGCGACCTCAATATCGACGAAAAAATCCTGGCCCGCGTGGTGGACACTTACCGCCGGGTGCGCAACACGCTGAAATTCTTGCTGGCCAATGTGAGCGACTTTGACCCGTCCGTTCACACCGTGCCCGACGAGCAGTTGCTGGAGATTGACCGCTACGCCCTGAGCCGCACCGCACAGTTGCAAGCCGACATCCTGGCGCACTTTACGCAGTACGAGTTCCACCCCGTGGTGTCCAAGTTGCAGATTTTTTGCTCGGAAGACCTGGGCGCGTTTTACCTGGACGTGCTCAAAGACCGCTTGTACACCACAGCGCCCGATTCGCTGGCACGCCGCTCGGCGCAGACGGCGCTGTGGCAAATCACCCAGGCTATGCTGCGCTGGATGGCACCCTTCCTGAGCTTTACCGCCGAAGAGGCCTGGGCCACGTTAGGCGCGGCGGGCAAAACGCCAGCGATTACGCGGGACTCTATTTTCATGGACACTTTTGTGGCCCTGCAAGAGCCCGATGGGGCCTTGTGCAAGAAGTGGGCACGCATTCGCGAGATCCGCGAAGCAGTGAACAAAGACATCGAGGTGCTACGCGGCAGCGGCCAGGTGGGCGCCTCGCTGCAAGCGGTGGTGACCGTTACTGCCGACGCGCAAGACATCGAAATTCTGAAAAGCCTGGGCGCGGACCTGAAGTTCGTTTTCATCACCTCGGCGGTGACGCTGCAGGAGGGGGACGCGCTAGTTATTGGCTGTAGCGCCAGCACAGCGGTCAAGTGCGAGCGCTGCTGGCATTACACCGACGACGCGGGCTTGGACGCCGCCCACCCCGGCATTTGTGGCCGCTGTGTGAGCAACCTGTTTGGCGCGGGCGAGCACCGCGCGGTGGCGTAATGGCGCGGCGCGGCAACACCGAGGGCCTGGGCCTGATCCACTGGCTGGCCATTGCGCTGGCACTGGTGTTGGCCGACCAGTTCAGCAAAATTTTGGTGCTGGGCAGCTTTTCGCTGGGAGAGGGAAAACCGTTGACCGGGTTCTTCAACCTAGTTAGGGTGCACAACGCGGGTGCGGCGTTTTCTTTTTTGGCAGAAGCTTCGGGCTGGCAGCGGTGGTTTTTTACCGCCCTGGGTCTGGTGGCGGCGGTGGTGATTGTCTGGATGCTCAAAAGCCACCCCGGCCAGCGCCTGTTTTGCTTTGCCCTAGCCTGTGTTTTGGGCGGGGCGGTGGGCAATGTAATTGACCGAGTGCTGTACGGTTATGTGGTAGATTTTCTGGACTTCCATTGGTCGGGCATGCATTTTCCGGCCTTTAACCTGGCCGACAGCGCCATCACTGTGGGCGCTGCCTGCCTAATTCTGGACGAGCTGCTGCGGGTGCGGCGCGCACGCTAAAAGCAGCGTGCCTGGAAGACGCTAGCGTGGGCCGACTTCGAGCACCGTGATCGCGTCCAGCGGCTCGATCCCTTTAGCCAAATTTAGTTGGCGCGGCAAAGTGCCCGTCTTGTGGTCCACCCAGTTGCCGTGCGTCACAGCTTGGGAAGGTCCCAACCCCGACTCCAAAGAGGCAAGGTCCGAGGTCTTGGTAATCAAAAAATAGTGCGTCCCGCTGGGGGGGAGCTGCGACGTCAGGCTGGTGCCGGTGCTGGGCGCCGTGCTGCGATACAGGCCAAGCTCCCACGCCACGATGGGGTCGAGCTGATACACGACCACCGGGACCAGCGGCTGCGCGCGCAGCCAGGGCAGCACGTTGTAGGGGATGCTGTAGCGCAAATAGGCCGACAGCGTCATGCATTCCAAAAACAAATACAAAAGATTGACCGCCACCACCGGGTACAGGGTGACCGAAAAGCTGCGCGTGTGCTGGCGCGTTGCCCAGGCAAACGCCAAGCCAGCGGCCGTGAGCGCGCCCAGGCCCGCCAGTAAAACCGGCTGGGCCACGTAAACCGCCAAGCTCCACACCAAGACAAGGGTCAACAGCGTGACACCGGTTTGGGCCACCAAAAAGGCCGGTGAGCCCCGTTGCGTGAGCCAGCGGGTGAGGTAATCGGCACACAGCACGATGGCAAACGGGAACACAATGACCGTGTAGTAGTCGAGCTGAAACGCCGTGGCGCTAAACATGGCGAAGGTGACAAAAAACGCGCCGCACAAAAAGGCAAACTGTGCCCGCCCGATGGGGCCGGTGGCGTAGCGGCGCAGGCCCTGAAACGTAGCGGCGACAAACAATGCCACCCAGGGCAAAAACGCCCAAACAAACACATGCACGTAGTACAGCGGCGTGCCCTCTTGGTTCTTGATCGGGCCGGAGTTAAAAAAGCGCCCGAACTGGCTGTCCCACAAGAAGAAGCGAATGCCCGAGACGTTCTGACTGCCAAACAGCACTTTTTCTGGGTGCGCGTCAAACTGCCGGTAAAGAGCAAGCAACTCGGGCGCCGTCAGCAACAAAGACAAAGCGATGGCCAGCCACCACTTAGCGCTCCAGAGCTTTTGCCACTGCCCTTGCACCAACCACATGCAGACCAAGCCGCTGGAGATGGTAATCAGGGTAAAAATGCCTTTGGTCATCACCGAAATCGCGCTAAACAGTGCGCCCAGCACCAGGTACTTCAAGCGGCTTTGGCCGTCAAAGCGCAGCCAGTAGTAGCACGCAGCGGTGATGCTGCCGGTCAAGAACGCCTCGGCCTTGATGGCACTCGACGTGTACATCAGGTGGTAAGTGGACACGTATAGCAGCAAAGCCAGCAGACCCGCGTCGCGCCCGTACAGCAGGCGCGCAATGCGGTAGGTGTAATAGCCGCCCAGTAAGTGGAACAAAAAACCCGGCAGGATATAGCTCGTGGCGCTGATGCCAAACAGCTTGAAAAACAGGGCGCCCAGCCAAAACGGAAAGTGCGGCTTATCCAACCAGTCTTGGCCGTCTAGCACCAGGTCCATCCAGTTGCCGCTGGCCACCATGTGCTGCGCCAAGGTGGCGTACAGCACCGAATCCCCCTCGTTGATGATGGGCGTGAGCATGGTCAGTGCATTGACCAGCACCGACAGCAGCACAGCTCCGCGCAGAAACGCCCGCAAAGAGAGGGAGAGGCTATGCACCCTGGGCTGCGCTCTTTTAGTCCACCGTGGCGCCGGAATCCTTGACTACCTTACCCAGTCGCACGGTTTCCTTCTTGATCAGATCGCCAAACTGGGCTGCAGTGCCGCCCACTATCGGGCTGCCAATCGCCTCCCATTTTTTGTGAAACTCAGCGTCTTGAAAAATAGCGTTGAGCGTGCCATTCAGTTTGTCAACGATAGGCTGGGGCGTGCCAGCCCGCACCGCGATGCCGTGCCAGGCGGTGAACTCGAAGCCGGGCACGCCCGCTTCGGCCATGGTAGGCACTGTGGGAAGCGCAGGACTGCGTTTGGCCGAGGTAACCGCCAAGGGGGTGAGCTTGCCCGATTGGATGTAGGGAAGCGAACTGCCCAAAATATCAAACATTACGCCAACTTGGCCGCCCAGCAGGTCATTGAGAGCGGGGCCCGCACCCCGGTAGGGAATATGGGCAATTTTGGTATCCATCTGAGCGTTGAATAATTCACCGGCCAGGTGCTGAGGGGTTCCGTTACCCGCAGAGGCAAAGCTAAGGTCCGCTTTTTGCACCTTCAGCAGATTCAAAAATTCTTTGACAGTCTTTACCCCGACCTTCGGGTTGACTTCCAGCACCAGAGGAAACGAGGAAATCTGAATCACTGGCGCCAGGTCGGTAAGTGGGTTAAAAGGCATGCTGCGATACAGCGTGGAGTTCACTGCCATCGGCCCACTGGCCGCCAACAGAATAGTGTAGCCATCGGCGGGCGCCTGCTTGGCCACATCGGCGCTGCCCGTGTTGCCGCCAGCACCACTTTTGTTGTCCACCACCACCGTTACGCCCAGGCGGGTTTGCAGTTCAGTTTGCAACAGCCGCGCCATCAGATCCGTGGGGCCTCCCGGTGGGTACGGCACCACGAAACGAATATTTTTGCTGGGATAAGCATCCTGGGCTAGCGCCTGGAAAGACGGGGCAATTGCGCCCAGAACCAAAGCCAAACAAGCCACCCAAGCGGGCCTGCGACGGGTCAAAGAAGCTTGGTGCATCGTGTTTCCTAAATAAAGGGTTAAAGGGTGGGTTGAGAAATATGGACTTGGGCGATGTCAGACCGCGGCAAGGTGCGCCCGGGTAGCGGCGCCGTGGCCAGGAGTGGATTCATTAACTTTTTCAAAGAATCGTGCCCTTGGAGATGCACCGGATCCCGCGCAAAACTGCTTTTGCACGATCTAGGCACATCGGTTCAGAGGGTCAAAACCGTGCAACCCGTGGTTTTGCGCGCTTCCAGGTCGCGGTGTGCCTGCTGCACGTCTTCGAGCGCATAGCGCTGGTCGATGTGGATGGTCACTTTGCCGCTGGTCACCGCCTCGAACAAGTCGTCAGCGATCTGCTGGGTACTTTCGCGCGTAGCGATATGGGTAAACAACGTTTGACGCGTGAGGTAAATCGAGCCCTTGGGACCCAATATGCCAGGCGCGACCGGTGCCACCGGGCCCGAAGCGTTACCAAAGCTGGCCATCAAACCAAATGGAGCCAGGCAATCGAGCGACTTGTCAAAGGTGTCCTTGCCCACCGAGTCGTAGACCACCTTGACGCCCTTGCCGCCGGTAATTTCCTTAACCCGGGTCGCAAAGTCCTCGGTGGCGTAGTTGATGGCGAAGGCTGCACCGTTTTTGAGCGCCAGTGCGCATTTGGCGTCTGACCCTGCGGTGCCAATGAGCTTCAAGCCCAGGGCCTTGGCCCACTGGCAGGCGATCAGGCCCACCCCCCCGGCGGCGGCGTGAAAGAGCACAAAGTCTCCGGCATGCAGGCCGCCTTGGGGCAGGGTGCGTTTAAGCAGGTACTGCGCCGTCATGCCCTTGAGCATCATGGCCGCTCCGGTCTCAAAGCTGATGGCGTCGGGCAATTTGCACACGCATTTGGCTGGCAGGACGCGGCGCTCGCAATACGCGCCGGGCGGCTGGCTGGCGTAGGCGGCCCGGTCGCCCGCCTGCAAATGCGTTACCCCAGCGCCCACGGCCTCGATCACGCCAGCGGCTTCCATGCCAAGCTGGACCGGTAGGTTCATGGGGTACAGGCCGCTGCGCTGGTAGACATCGATGTAGTTCAAACCGACCGCGTGGTGGCGGATGCGCACCTCGCCTGCGCCGGGTTCGCCCACGGCAATGTGGACCAGGCGCATCTGCTCAGGGCCACCGTGTTGATCGATTTGGATGGAACGTGAAAGGTTGGACGACATGACCAGGGCTCCGAATGTAAAAAGGTGTTGCGTAAGGTTTGGATTATCGGGGGTGTGAACGAACACCGCACCGCGCATGGTTACAGTGGGCCCCATGAACACCCCGTCTGGCGCGCGCCTCAGCCTAAAAACCATTTTTCTACTGACCTTGCCGCCCTTGTTGTGGTCGGGAAACGCCGTGGTCGGGCGCATGGTGGCGCCGCTGATCTCGCCCATGACACTCAATGTTCTGCGCTGGACGCTGGCGCTGCTGGTTTTGCTGCCCCTGGCGCCCTGGGTCTTGCGCCGGGACAGCCCCCTGTGGGTTCAATGGAAGCGCTTTGCGGTGTTGGGCAGCTTGAGTATTGCCAGCTACAACGCCCTGCTCTACCTGGCATTGACCACCTCGTCGCCCATGAACGTCACCCTGGTGGGCGCCAGCACGCCGGTGTGGATGCTGCTGATTGGCCGCTTGTTTTTCGGCACTCCCGTAGGCGTGCGCCAGTTGTGCGGCGCAGCGCTGTCCATTGGCGGTGTACTGCTGGTTTTGTGCCGTGGCGACTGGGAACTGTTGGTGCGCATGCACCTGGTTATGGGCGATCTCTACATGCTCCTGGCCTCGTTTGCCTGGGCCTATTACAGCTGGATGCTGGCCCACCCGACGCCAGAGTCGGGTCCTATCCGTGCCGATTGGGCTGCGTTTTTGCTGGGTCAAACCGTGTTTGGCTTGGTGGGAGCGATGGCGTGCGCATCGCTGGAATGGACCGTGACCGACACCCGTTTGGTCTTGGGCTGGCCGCTGGCCCTGGCGGTACTCTTCATTGGCGTGGGGCCGGCCGTTCTGGCTTACCGCTCCTGGGGCGCTGGTGTGGCCTTGGCCGGCCCGACCCGCGCCGGGTTTTTCATGAACCTCACGCCGTTTTTTGCAGCTTTGCTATCCGCTGCTTTTTTGGGTGAGCCACCGCAAGCCTTCCACGCCGCAGCCTTTGTGCTGATCGTGTCGGGCAT
>Ga0214919_10007625_pt1 | contig 14542 bp, 7 predicted proteins | sample LL1503_MetaG_FD_177994 | JGI IMG/M metagenome (GOLD analysis project Ga0214919, IMG submission 177994) | Freshwater microbial communities from Lake Lanier, Atlanta, Georgia, United States - LL-1503 | ecosystem: Environmental > Aquatic > Freshwater > Lake | place: USA: Georgia | collected 2015-03-15
TATATTAAAAAAAACTTAGAAAAAAAATAACTATCAAGTTTCTCTTCCTCATAGTTTTCTTTAATAATTAATTGTTCAACTTTTAATAATTTATTATTTATATTACTACGGCAATTCATTATAATTTTTATAATTAAATAACATAATAAAATATTATCATAATTAATTAAACTTTTATTAATATCCATAATTTTTATATCAAATAATTGATATAATATATGATTATTAATTTTTTCAAATATTGAATCATCTAAACTTATTTTATTATTAATTTTAATAGAAAAATCATAATTTAATATTAAAAAGTGTTCAATAAAAAAAATTATCATATATGAAGGTATATATAGAAATGTATTTTCAATATAAACTATTGATAAATCTAATGTATTAGATTCAAAATGATTATTATAAGAACAAAATATATTAGGTAATATATATATTAATGGTGAGCTAATATCATCAATAGCATGTTTATGAAGATTATAATAAGTTAATATTGTTGATTTTTCATAGTTTATAGGAAATATTAAATCAATAAATAGTTCATATTTATGTAATGGACTAGTAATTGTCATTGTAATAGATGTTTCGGTTTCTTGTTGAATTTCTTTCTCTTTTTCTTGTTCTTGTTCAATATGTGTATTAATTGTTGTTAAAGAATTTAAAAGTATTTCTTTAAATTCATTAATTTCTTCTAATTTAACTTTATTTAAATCTAACTCAAAAAATATATTTTTCATATATAAGTCAATTTCATTGGATTTAATTATATTATAATTTTTTTTTTCTTTATATAATCTTTTAATATCATCGCTATCGCAATCAGTATAAAATTGTTTTCTCATATTTGATTTATATGTTTGTAATTTTAATAAATTTTTTTTTGATTCTAATAATATTTTTTCATTATCTATTAATTTATCATATAATAAATTACCATTATTAATTTCATCCACATCTAAAATAACAAATTCTATTGTATGGCCCATATTAAGTTTTCTTAGTCTAAATATTCCTTGAGCAACAGATGTATAATTAAAACCACTCATTTTATTAATAAATGTTATGCCATTCATTTTTGGATAATTATTTTGATTAATATCTATTCCTATAATATGACTTTGTGAATAATAAAATAATGGATGAGTATAATTAATACTTTCATCATAATTTAATATATTGTCATCATACACATACTTATTATCTTTATAATCTAGAAAAATTATTGGTCTTTTACTTGGCAAATTATCATAAAGTTTCTTTACAAAAGTTAAATTATCTTCTGATTTAAACATTCCACATATATCAATAATTGCATCATATTTTGTCCAATCAATTTCTTTAAAAAAATTATTAAATTGTTCTTTGGATAAATTAATAATTTTAGAATTTTTTATAGCATATTCAATATTAACAAGATCATTATCTTTAATAATTTCTTTTTTTGTTATACAATTTTTTTTTATGTCAGGTAAATCAACATTCATAGTTCCCGAAAAACCTATTTTATAAATATTATCTATATTTAAAATATCTACAAATGAAACATTATATTGTAAATTAGCTATTTTTAAATTACTAAATATATAATTTAATAATATTTTAAAATTATCTTTTTTAGTATTATTTAGATATTCTGAAACTAAAGTTGGAGTAATTTCATTATAATTCTTAAATATTTTTTTCATTATATTATTTTCATTAATATATTTATACATTATATCATTTATAGTATATTTATATAAATAATAATAATAGTAAATAGTTAAATAAATAGTAACCAATATAGATGAAAAATTGGATTTTTCCATTGGTTTATCTTTTCCCATGAAAGGTATTGCATATCCATTTTTTTCTGATATACCCCAATTAATATTTTCAATTAAATTACTAGTTTCTATATTTTCTTTAATTTTATCTAATTCTTGAATTATTATCTTTGTTCCTGGTCCTGTACCTTCATCTAAATGACATGATGAATCAGATAAATATTTTTCAATAATACTTATATATGTATCTAATTTATAATCTGTATTATAATCAATAATTTGATTAAAATTACTTTTAATTGGATCTAGTAAATAATCAAATTCATCAATTAAAAAAATTTTATTGGTAGAGTCGTCATTAAATTCATTATTTAAAAATAAAGTTTTAATTTCAATATCACTTACAATCTTACATTTATCTTGAATTTTAAAAATATTTAGATATATTAATAATAATTGTTTTGTTTGTAATTTTAAATGTTCTGGTAAAATAATATATACTTCCTTATTTTCAATTAATATGAAAAATAAAATAAGAAGAGGAATTATTACCGATGTTTTACCTTTACCCATTTCAAAATTAATTATGTGATTAGCTCCACCAGTTTGTGAGGTAAATTTAATATTGATTTGTTCCAGTTTTTTAGTAATTGGTAATTGGTCAATTGGTATAATTGTTTTTTTTTCTATGTTATTATATAAATTAGATTTATATTTATTTATAATTTGGGTATAAATTATAAATTGTTCATCAGATATTTGCATTCCAAATATTATTTCAAATATATATTCAAAATAATATTTAAATTTATATTTTCTAATTTTTAATAATTCTATATTATTTTTTATAAAATAAGTAATTTCATCTTGTCTGTTTGGAATTAATTCTAATAAATTATTACATATATTATACATTCTTAAAAAATATAAATATTCGTAAAAATAATAAGGTTTTTTTATTAAAGTTCTTACATTTGAAAAATTATATTTTCTATTAACTATAAATTCATAACATAAAAGTTTATTATTCATAATTTTTTGTTCAATACTATCAAAATTTAATTTTTTTAATTTTGCAGTTTTCAATCTTAATTTGTTATTTAGTTCATTTTTTAAAACTATATTTCTAAATTGCAATATTTCATAATTTATATCAACATCTAAATTATATTTTTTTTTAAATAAACCTGTACTAATATATTTTATATCTTTAGGAATTACAGATTTAATATTATATTTTAATAAATTAATATCATTAATATTAAATGTATTATCATTATTATTAGTATTAAATAAATAATTTAAATTATTCATTCCATAATATTCACACATATTATTTAGATCATTAATTTGATTTTTTTTAATAAATAAATTATTATTATTATCTATAGTAAAAATTACATATGGAATTGTATAATCATTTTTATTAAAGCGATTTAGAATTATATTTTGATTTTGATAAGTAGTATAGTGACATAATACATAGTAAATATTATTTTTTTTATAAATAAAATATATACAATTTACAGGTAAAATATAAATAAAGTTATATGGTATATCTTTCAATTTAATTATTTTATTATCATTGTAATAAATATCAGATATATGAAAATTATATACATATACAGGTGGGCCATTAAAATTTAACATTAAACTTAATTCATTACCCAATAGTTGATTTTCATTATTTAAGTCGCATATACTTTGATCTAAAATATCTTTTCTTAATTTATTAATTTTTATTCTTAAATAATAATCATAATTAATTATTATGATTTCTTCATCATTTATTAATAACCATTGATCTATATTTATGTCAATTATAAAATTAATTATATTTTTTGGTAAGATATTTAAATAATTTTTATTATCTATAGTTATAATATCATTATTTATTTTATTAATATTTAAGTTTAATTTTTTACATATAAGTAAAAATAATTGTTCTTCATTATAAATTTTTTCTTTATTTTTAATTATATAATCACTAAAACTAAATTTATCATTAAATTTCTTTAATATATTTAATATTAAACTATAATATTTAGATGAATATGATAAGTTAGATAGATTAAATATAAGATTTTCTCTATCTTCAATTTGAAAAGTATTTTTAGTTAGTAATAGTTCTAATAATTGGTATAATTTCATATTTTCACTATCATCAAAAAACTTTTGACAATATATATTTAATAATTTTGTATGTAATTCAGTATTTTTAAATATTTCATACTTCATTAAATTAAAAAACATTATTTCATCATAATTCTCATTATGTATTAAATTAAAATTATTTAATAAAAAATTATTAGTGTTTTCAATGAACGATAAAGTAGTTTTTGCATTTGATATTATATTCTTATATTTATATAATTCAATACTATTATTAAAAAATGGTTTTAATGCCATATATGAAAAAACTTGGTCATATAACTTATATAAATTTTTGAGTCTTCTGAATTTTATTAACTTATTCATATTATCTTTATCTAACTTAAAAGTTAATAATGGTTGTATGATATCGTTAATAATATTTTTCATATCATTTATATTTAATCTTGCAGTGACAATCTTATATATAAGTAAATCAAGAATTAAATATCTATGTAAAAAAATAATAAAATCATATTTATTATTTTTATTATTATCAATGGTAAATTCTAATTTACATTCATTAATATTTTCAAATAAATAATTAACAATATGATAATAATGTTGAAAATATGAAGGTAATATATCATTTTGATAATCACAAGTATTAATTAATGCATCTAAAAGATTATCTATAATTATAGGAATTTGTTGCAATTGTGGATGTTTTTTAATATTTTCCCGATATGATTCATTTACATCATTGAAAAAAAGTTTATTTTTATAAATAAAATATATATATAATAAATCATGTAAAAGACTATTAATATTAGAATTATTTGGATTAAATATTAAATATTGTGTTAATTTTTCATCATTAATTGTATGTATTAAAAAACCTCTATTTCTATTAAATTTACGTTTATTAATCATGTTAGTTTTTATTTTATTTATAGGACTAGATTTATATAAAATTTGAAATTCATTAGCATAAATCATATCATCTTTATTATCATAAATTAAATTTTTATCTAATAATCCAATATTTATAAATTTTAAACATAAATTATTATATTCTATATAATTATTATAATTATCTACAATTGATTTTTTTATATTATTATTAGTAAATAATTCTTGTAAAAAAGAAAATATTTTATTTAATATTAGTAATATATTTACTTTATATGATACAAAATTATAATTATATATTAAATTATACATTATTAATGGATAATAAATAGAAAACCATGTACATGAACCTTGTTTTTGTGGTAATATAAATAATTCATCATTAAACTTATGAAATATTATTTTTTTAATAATATTAATATTTAAATTTTTATAACTTTCAATTTTAGTAATAAAATTAATATCTGAATAATCATCATTTATAATATCTAAATTTAATTGTGTTAAAATATCATTTTGTTTAAATTCTTTTTTTAGTTCTGTTAATATTAATATTAAAAAATCATAATAATTAATCATTCTTGATTGTATATTTTTTTTATTAAATAAAATATAATTATCAATAATAGGTAGTTGTTTAATATTATCATTTTTTAAATTATCATAAAAATCATCTAATGAATCAAATGAATATAATTGATCATCAATTATAATTTCTAATTTTAAGTCAATATTTTTTAATATATCATGTAAATTAACATAAGCAAATATATTATCATCATCCTCACTTAAAATATAAGTTTCATAAATAGTTTTAAAATAAGTATAATCATATTTATATTTATATGTAGTACTAGTATGACTTTCGTTATTACTGCAATATTCATCTTCATCTAAGTTTTTATCTAAGTTACTTAAAAATTTATATAACTTGTGAATAAATAAAATAGATTTTATCAATTTAAGTCCATGTCCTCGCTTAGCATTTCTTATACTAAATTCAAAAAATGGATGGTAATAAGTTTCAGATTCACTATTTGTAAATGATTTATGATTTTTTATTCCTAAACCTGAATTGAAAGATAATAAATGTAAATAAGAGTTTTTGAGAAATATTATAAGGGATGTTGCATGTTTATTGGCACCTGTTGCATAAATATTATATTTATTTTCAAAATCTAAATCATCTATATTATCAGTTAAAATGATATTTTCTGGAACAAAACCTTCTTTTTTTAAAAAACTAATTGTTTCGGTTTTACTAGAATTTATTCCATCATTAATATAACCATCTAATAAATGATGATATGTACATTTATATTCATTATAAATTTTTGCCATTATATTATATACTATATAAAAAAAAAATTTAAATCATAAAAAAAATATTAATATCGTTAGAAAAATATTTATATCATTATAAAATCTAAAGGATTTTTCATAATAGTTGGTGGCATTATTGCTATTAATTTAATTAATTTTTCATAATCATCAACATAGCCTTTAGTTCCTAATTTAGTGTATTTGTTATTTAATTTTCCGCCAATTTCATATCCTATTTTATCATCTTCATTCATATCAGAATAAAACTTAATATATAAACTTTCCAATATAAAGTCATCTTTAATAAGTGGTTTTATTAAGGGAATATCAATTACTCCTTTATCAATAAAATTAGTTGATGTAAATACATTAACAATATTCAATGCAATACATAGTTGGTCTAAATCTGTTTTTTTATCTTTACAAAACTCTATAAATCCATTTATAAATTTTTCTAAATTCATAACATGCATTGGATGCATACAATCTATATATGTTAATAGATCTTTAAATTTTTCACTCATTCCGTTGCAGCAATTGGCAAAATTAAATTTATAATTTTCAGCAAAAAAATGTTGAATATAATCATAACAATATTCATCATAATCAACATGTGAAGGATATTTCATAATAGCACTTAATAAATTTCTTGTTTTTTCTCTTAATTTATCTTCTTTAAGAAAGTGTTCTTTTGTTTTACAATTATGCATAAATCTAATAAAAACACCAATTTGTATTATTAATTCCCAATTACAAAAATAATTAAAAGTAAATTTCTTTATACCATCAGAATCCCCAAAATTAATCTCAAGATATGGTTTAAATTCTTCTTCAAGTTGAAAGCAACTTTCAATAAATATATTTTTTTGAGTATTTAAATTTAATTCATCAATATTAGTAAAGTCCCAATCAACATCTGGATTAATATTTACTAAATTGCCAATTGTAAATGTTTCACCTTCATAATCAATAGTAATATTAATTGCAGTATTTAAAGGTTTGCTTGGTTCATTCATTTTTTCAATTTAATATCAAATTTAACTTATTTTAATTATGTTAAGGTAAGAAACTTAATTTTTAATTTAAAATCTTAATAATTATTCAATTTTTTTTTCCCCATAAAATAATTGATAATCTAATATTTTCTAAATTAATATTTTTTAGTTTTGGAATACCATGTTGAAATTTTTTATTGGTTAAATGATCAAAACAAAATATATCACCATTATTTTGAGGAAAATAAAAAATTTGACCTGATTCTACATGTTTGAATGCTAAACTTCTGGAATTACCTAATGATAATCCTATTGTTATATCTTCTTTTAATCCATTTGAATAAGCATGTGAATCATGATGAAATGGTTTATAATCAGTTTGGCTATAATAATTTAATCTAGTTGCTAATACTGTTATATTAAAATAATTTTTTAAACAAGTTATAATTTCATTATAAGTAACACTATCAGTAGGATTATCTAGTTTATGATGTTTACTCCAATCTATAATTTTATCACTATTACTTATTAATTCTTCATTTAATCTATTAAATAAACTTAAATCATTATTATCGCAAATAATATTTGGATAATAATGACAACCTTTATACAGGATCTCTTTAATATCATAATTAAAATTAGATACTAAATCAAAATTAGATTTTATTTTAGGTAAATATATTAAAGCATTATTACATTTATTTTTATTTATTGTAATAGAAATATCATGAATAGTTTCATCTTGATTCATTGATATAATATTTTATTTATTTTTTAAATAAATAAAATATTATATCAATTATCAATTATCAATTATTAATTATTAATCTTTTATTTATTTTTTTAAAAATAATTTTTTATATTAATTATCAATTATTAATTATTAATTATCAATATTTTATTTTTTTAAATAAAAAATAAATAAAATATGAAACAATATTTTATATATTTTTTAAATAAAAAATAAATAAAATCTATAGTTATATAATAATGAATAAAATTAAGTTTGATTATAATGAGAACGAATATTTAAATAAATTTACTTATCCTAATTTAAATAATAACACAATAAATGATACAATAAGTAATACTAAAAATTCTTCTCAAAATTCTCCTAAAATTGCTTTTGATTATCATAAATTACCTAATGCATATTTAGCAGATAATCCTAATGCTGATGAATTACGTAAACAATTAATTAAAAATGAAACTAAGATATGCGATTTGGGAAAATTAGAAACAATCTTTTTCTCAGATGAAAATATTGAAATAATAAATAAAAAAATTATTTTAGATGTATATTATTTAAGTAATAAACAATTTAAAATTAATCACCAAAAAAAAGAAACTTTAATTATTGTTATGAGATATATTTTTATAGAATTTTCTAGACATTTGCCACATAATGTAGATAAACAAATAAAAGAATTAAATCATTTAGTAATAACAGAAGTTTTGCCAGGTATTATGACTAATATAACTCAAAATATAACTTATTTAAACTCTATTGTTGAACCTAGAAAATTAGTTCAATTACCTGTAAATACAACTAAAAATAAAACATTATTACCACCATCATCAATTTATTTTTAATTATTATAAAATTATTTTTAATTATTATAAATTTATTTTTAATTATTATAAAATTATTTTTAATTATTATAAATTTATTTTTAATTATTATAAAATTTATTTTTAATTATTATAAAATTATTTTTAATTATTATAAATTTATTTTTAATTATTATAAATTCCAATAAGATAATTAGTTAATTTAACATTATCATTTTTTGAAAAATATAAATTAGATACATTTTTTTCATCTATACCTATTTTATTTAAATATATTTCTCGCTGATTGTTAATTTTATTAGAATAATTTCTAATATATTCTGTAAAATTAATATTTAAATTATTAATAATAGTAATTAATTTTCTAACTAAAATTTTAGATTTTACATTTGGATTAATTAATTTAGATTCTAAATACCATAAACACCATGCTAAACAAAATCCACCAAAATCACCAGGTTTTAAATTATTATTATTATTTTCATTTGATAAAGTTTGAAAACCTGTATAAGGTAAATAATCTTTAGGTCTAAGATACATTAATCCAGTATTCCAAGTTAATTCTTCTTCTAATATATCATCAATATAACTATCATTTTGGTCAATATTTCCATAAGGCTCAAATCTTTCAACTGTCATATTAATAAAATCATAAATTAATATATTTGCATGTAATAAATTTTCATAACTTAAACTTAAAAATACCATACAAAATTGTTTATCTTTATTTCTTCTATATCTATTAATAATATTGTTTAAATATGGATGAATATAATATTCATTTTCGGAATTAAAGTTAATAATCCATGGAAATATTGGATTTTTCATAATTAAATCATCAGAAAAAGGAAAAGAATCTATAAATGTTAAATTAGTTAATTCATAAGATTTAATTGAAGGAATATATAAATTAGAATATGATTCATTAAGATATATAGTAAATAATCCAATATCTTTAAATCTAGATTGAAATTTAGTGCAATGAATATAATTTTCTATATTAATGTGAGTAATTGATTTAGTAAAAGATTCTAATTTTTTAAATAAATTTAACCATTTTTCATTATTTATTTTTGGTAAAATAATAGAATTAATTTTAATTTTTTGAGATGTAAAAATAATATTATACATACCAAAGTCTAATTTAGATATTAATTCTAATGGAGAAATTTTATTAACATTAAATTGATTCCATGTTTCAGTATTAGCAATTTTTAATATATCTAATTCAATAGGATTATCTATTATTTCTAATAATTGTGAATTTCTGGAAATTCTAGTAAATAAAATTGTATGAATTATATTTTCAGAATATCTATTTAATTCATTACAAATATCTATATTTATATTTATATTTTCTGTAAATTCTTTTTTATTATTAATAATATCTTGTACAATAGCTTTTCTTATAGGATTTTCTGTCTTAATTACAGTATAATAATTTATATCAATATTTCTTTTTATTAAATAATTAAATAATTTTATATCATTAAAAGCATATAAAATTAAACCTTCTCCTTTTTCATTTTTCATATTAATATTAGGAAATTTATTTAATATTTTTATTTTTTCATTAAATGTCAGATTATTATTTTTGCAAATTTCAAATAAACTTATATTATTTTTATCAATAATAAAGAATTTATTAATAAATTTATCTAAATCAATAAAATTTAAATTTAAAATTATGAATTTTAGTAAATTTTTATCAATTAAAATTGACCAATCTAATTTAGGAAATAATTCCATTAATTCATTTAATTTATCGTAATTTAAATAATTAGTAAATAAATATCTTTCAGTATTTCTATTATATATATATTCTGGATATATTTTAATTAAATGTACTAAAATTTTAATATTATCTTCTTTTGCTGCTAAATGAAACCCATTTAAACCATCGCTATTTTCTTTATAAATAGGAAATTTATATAATTTTAAACCTTTTAAATTATTTAATAATATTAAATAATGAAATAAATAATTATTTTGATAAATAGGTTCTGTTAATTTAAATTTTAATAATTCTTTCTTATTTTTTAGATTAATAATATTTTTAAAATTCATATACTTAAGATAATATATAAAAAAAGTTATTAAATTTTTTCTACATTAATATATATATATATATTCATATGACTAATGATAATATATTTTTTAATAAATATCAAAAGTATAAAAAAAAATATTTTATGTATAAAAAAAAAATAATTAAAGGCGGACTTAATATATTAACTCCAGATAGAGATTTATCACAAACCCCTATAACAATTTTTTGTCCAAATAAAAAAAAAAACAAAAATACTAAAGCAATAATTAAATCTCATGGCCACTTAATAGGTAAGACATTTAAAATTCCTTCTGGGATAAATATTATAACATTATCATCAATAGGTAATGGTGTTCCATTAGATGAAAAATTAGATAAAGAAATTTTACATTTTTATATGGAAGGTAATCATATATTTGATAAAGATGATACTTCCATAGATAAATCAGAGAATGGAGCACTATTAGAAAGAAAATTAAATACCTATTATGGACATAGAATTTTGTTTAAAAATCATATTGGAGAAAGTTATGTTAATGATATGCTCTTAAATTTTGAAGACGGCATGCCCAGGGCTAGTATGAATTGTATTACTTATGATCCTAAGCCAGATACATGGGGTGAATTTCACCCTTCAATTACATCTCAATCATTTGATCTTCCTCACAAACCAACTAGTACAATAAATAATATTCATTTAAGTCTTTTAATAAAATTAACATTAGGTATTAATGAATTTGATTATTTTAATAATGATTATAATATTACATTTATTGTGATCGCATGTCGCACACTTGCATCAGGTTTATCAGATGACCAAATAACTTTAATTAGAAATACTACACTTAACTTTTAAATAAAATATATTGTTTATAATCAAGATTTATAATTAAGTAATAATATAGAAATAATTAAAATTGATTTTTATTTTTATTAAATCTTAGTTAAATTGTTTTATGGATAGTTTTGAAATAGATTCTGATTCAGATATGAATATTGATATAGATATTGATTTGAATATAATGAATTCTAATGATTATGATTTAAATTTTGCAACATTTAAAAATATTAATGGATATTATTTAAATTTTGCAAAATTTAAAAATATTAATGGTTATTTAAATTTTGCAAAATTTAAAAATATTAATGGTATAACTTGTTATATGAATTCAATATTACATATTTTACAACAAATTATATGTTTTACTAATTATGTATTTAATAGTAATAAAGAAAATGATACAATTACTCATTCATTATGTGAATTATTTAAACTCAGTATTAATACTGATAAAAATAAAATAATTTGTCCTGTAGATTTTAAATGTATTATAGGTAAATTTCGTGATATGTGGAATGATAATAATCAACAAGATTCTAGTGAATTTTTAATATTTTTACTAGAAGCTATTCGAAATGATTGTAAAAAAAAATATAAATATATTCCTAATATATCTAATAATTATATTCATCATAATAATAAAAATATGATATCATGTTTAGAAAATATTATAACATTAACTAATTGGAATAAATTTAATGAATCAGAAAATCCTATAATAAAAAATATGTTTTATTCTGTTTTACAAACATTAAAAATATGTTGTAATTGTAAACATACATCAATTACTACTGATACTCAATTGTTATTAACTTTAAATATTTCAACAGAAAATAATAGATTATTAACTATTTATGATTATTTAGATTTAAGTTTTAATGATGAAATTATAAATGCTGATTGTCATTTTTGCAATAAAAAAATGACTGATAAAATTTCAAAATCAAAATTATGGAAAACACCTGAAATTTTAATTATTTATCTATGTAGATTAAATTTAAATGAAAAAATTAATTATAATATTTTATATCCAATTGAAAATTTAAATTTATCAAAATATTTTAATGAAAATAGTATTTATAAAACACAATGTAATTATAATTTAATAGGAATTAATCTTCATAAATCAATTGGATTTAGTAATAATAGAGATTTTGGTCATTATGTTTCAATTATAAAAAATAGTTATGACAGTAATTGGTATCTATATAATGATGAACATGAAGTTATGAAAATAGAAATTAATCAATTACAACATCCAGAAGCATATATTTTATTTTATAAATTAAGTAATTAATAATAAAATTAATTTATTTAAAATAACAAAACTATTTATTTTATTCATAAGATATATATCTAATATACAAATAAATATATTAATACATAAAAAATATATTATTTATTTTAATATATGAATATATTTGATCCATTATCTGTAATAATTAAATTAGCTATATTAAGTAAAAAATCTATTGGTAGTAAAATATCAATCAAAAATTATATTTTAATAATTCAAGAATTTACATATACCCAAGGTATATTAAGATATTTTAATAATGACAATAAATTTGACATAATTAATTTACTATATCCAATACATTTAGCTTGTAAAATCTATTTAGATGTAAATAATAACAATAGTTTAAATATGAAATTATTATTTAGAACTGCGCAGAATGGAATATCTATACTTATTAATACTTATAATAATTATCCAATAATAAAATATACTTTAAAATATGCTAATATTATTATTGAAATTTATATTAATAATTTATTAAAATTTGAAATATATAATAAACATAAATTTAATATTATTATGTTACAAAATAGTATCGATGATATTAAAAATATTTCATCATCGCAATATATATCTCAAAATTCAATTTCTAGAAATTCATTATCCAGAAAATCATTATCTAGTAATTCACTATTTAGCGAACTTATTAAGTCACCAAGTTCATCAACAATTTGTTTAGATAATGAAGAAATTATTACTAATAATAAATTTTATAGAAATTCATCTTTAACTAATTTATTATGTGAAAAAGAACAAAATAATATTAATAAAAGTTTAAAATCAATAGTTTATAGATATGGTTCAACTGGTTATTTTTCATTCGATAATAATTATTCAGAAATAGATTATAACAATATTTTAGAAATAATAAATAAAATAGATTATTATAATAATTTAATTTTTAATAATAATATAATAATATATGATGAATATAATAAAAGTTATTCAGAAAAAATTATTAATGAATTTAAAAATTTTTGGAATACTAATAGTAGATTAAAAAATATTTTATATTTAGTAAATAATTATATTAATTTAAATATTTTTAAAATAGAAACATATATGAATGAAATTGATGATTTAATTACAATAATTATATTAAATAATAATTTTTCTATGAATTAATAATGAAATTAATACTAAATATATAAAAATGCTTTATATATTTAGTAAAGGATATATTTTCTCAGGAACATCTACTAATTTTTATATAGGAGTTCAATATCATATTGAATTTAATTAATCTATTTTTACACCTTTGCACATTTAAATTAAAATAAATTTATTATTCTTACTAATAAATTAGAAAAATAAAAAAAATGAAAAATAAAAATTAAAAATTAATTATGGATTATTTTTTACCTTAAAAATTAATAGATTTTATTTTTACCTTAAAAATTAATAGATTTTATTTTTACCTTAAAAATTAATATTTTTACCTTAAAAATTAATAGATTTTATTTTTACCTTAAAAATTAATAGATTTTATTTTTACCTTAAAAATTAATATTTTTACCTTAAAAATTAATATTTTTACCTTAAAAATTAATATTTTTACCTTAAAAATTAATATTTTTACCTTAAAAATTAATATTTTTACCTTAAAAATTAATAGATTTTATTTTTATAATTATGACAAAAAATTGGCAATTTTATTCATGGAATGTATTACACATTGGACATGAAATA
>Ga0214919_10007626_pt1 | contig 14541 bp, 12 predicted proteins | sample LL1503_MetaG_FD_177994 | JGI IMG/M metagenome (GOLD analysis project Ga0214919, IMG submission 177994) | Freshwater microbial communities from Lake Lanier, Atlanta, Georgia, United States - LL-1503 | ecosystem: Environmental > Aquatic > Freshwater > Lake | place: USA: Georgia | collected...
ATGGAAGAGTCGGTTCATATACATATGAATCTTGGGGTGGTGCTGGTGGTTTTGGTGGTTCTGGTGGTGCTGGTGGTACTGGTGGTAATGGAACTTATTATGGGGGCGGAGGTGGGAATGGAGGATATGGAGGATGGACTTATGTAGAACAAGTTAACGGAGCAGGCTCTATAATGGGATACACAGGTCAAATGAATCAGGGTAGTGAAGGACCCTCAGGGTTAGCAAACACATCGTCAACATCAACTGGTGGTACAAATGGACAAAGCGGTGGTGCTTATAAAAGCTCTCCAGGTTTAACTACAGTAATTTTTGCCGACAATACAATTGCTAAGGTTTGTTCTGGAGGAATAGGTGGCTACTCGACAACATATAACACATCCTACTTAGCTACAGCAGGAAATAACCCGGAATTTATGTTTTATTTTTTTGTGCCATCATAAAAGTTTAATAATATAATAATATTTTTATTTGTATATTATATTATATTATATAATATTATGAGTGCTGTTCCAAGTATGTTATTATATTTTACTAATCTAACGTTAAATGAAACTACGACTACTACGATTACTACTGCGACTACTGATAGTAATACTGATGTAACTACTTATGTAACTACTACGTCTACGACTACTAATAATTCTACTGGTGTAAGTAACATTAATAATATAAATACTAATTACATTTACGGTGTTACTGTGAACCCAATAAGTGGAACAACATCTACTTCTTTAAATAGTAACACTGGTATCTGGTATTATTTTTATTCTGCTAATCTTGTTATAAATGGTGAACCTAATAGCAATCTTTGTAATCTTATTCCTACTACTCCTACTACTTCTATTACGACTACGACTACGAATCCGAATCCGACTACAACTATTACTACTACTACTACTATTACTAATAATTATACATATAGCATACAATTTGATCCTAGTTCAGTGTTACCATCAGGACAGCCGTCAGAAACTGTATTTATGTATATTTTAGGTCAAGGTGGATTAGGTGGAAAAAACGGAAGTACTGAGTTTTATACAAGTATGTATAATATTTATTGTGGTGGTGGTGCTGGTGGTGGCGGCGGTGGTCAAGTTTATCTAAGTTATTTAAAATCAACGTCTTATGACGTAGAGGTAGGTTTATATCCAAGAAGTATAACTACTAATTCATACTATAAGTATGGTAAAAATTATGAATATGCTATTGGTGTTGCTAATGGAGCGGTTGGTTCTAATGGTGAAAGTTCTAGTGTTGCTGGAGGTAATGGAGGTAAAGGTGGTGATGGTAATAATCAGGGAAGTGGTGGTAGTAGTGATGACTATTATGGCGGTGGTGGTGGGAATGGTGGTATTGGTGGACAAACTTATGTTGCATATTCAACCGGACCCTATAGCATCAGCACCATCGATCAAGGTAAAAATGGAGATGGAGGTACAGGCGGTACTCCTGGTGGCTCCACCGGAACGGCAGGCAACAGCACAACTTCAGGAGGTAACACTTCTATAACATTTGCTGACGGTGCCAAGGTTAGCGTGGGAACTGGGGGGCTTGGCGGTGAAACCACTTTAAACACTACAACAAATATACCAGCAATTACTTCAGCTACAGCAGGAAATAATCCTGAATTTATGTTTTATTTTTTTGTGGCATCATAAATTTTTAAATAACATACGATACTTGTTTATCTATTCCATCCATAATGGTCTCCAATGATTTAACATCTGTTTCGGCATTATCATCGCTGGATAAAAAAGTTGTAAGATTTAGAATGATTTTGATTTTTTCCTGTGTCCAAATTTTTGTTAGTTTATTTAATAGTTCAGATGTATAAAAGACAGACATATTATCTTTTTTGAATAGTGCAGCATTATTTAATTCTTCTAGATGATTAGAGATTAAGCTTAAATAGTAATTCAAACATATACGCATAACGGAAGACGCCCTGTAAGTTTCAATCATTTTAGTTAACCCTCCCTGAGCACATTTGAAGAGATCTTTTATCTTGGGATTTTGTTGAATAACTGATTTAGTTAAATAATGTTGACACGCTAGTTCGATAGGATTATATAAATATTGTATATCTGTTTTATTGTTATTAAAAATGTATCTACAAAAGGACTGAAAAGGTCCAGGATCCTGTAAATAAATGATATTATTATCAATTCGAATTTTGGTTCCGATAGGTTTGTTATTTAAAATAGCCAATTTAATGATGACTGAAAAAGGATCTAAAATAAATAATTGTAAATTATCAGTTTTATTGTTAGGTAAAGTGTCCATACATTACAGTAAAAAATATGTTTAAATTAAAAATTTCTGTAAATTAAAAACACCCGTAAATTAAATGTTAATATAATATAATATAGTATAATGGCAACAGATTTAGATTTAACATTTAATACACCTAATGGATTTTTAACAACAACTTTTAATACACTAGTTCCTGAACCCCTACCACAAGATGTTGGTGTTTCCGTTGTTATCCGTTCAGATAATAGAATAGTAATGGGTGGTTATTCCACATATACAACAGGGTCATATATCACTCTATCGTGTTATAATACCGATGGTTCTCTTTACACCGCTTTTGGAGTAGGAGGAAAAGTTTTACTACCTGCACCATCAGGTTTTACAGGTTGTATCGTTCACGATGTTATATTACAACCAAACGACTATATAATAGTTACAGGCGACACTTCTACTCTTGACCCTGCTCCTTTTTCTAAACCATCTATGTTCGTGGCTCGATTTACTCCCTTAGGTGCTTTAGATACGACGACATTTAATAGCCCCGCTGGTTACGTTATAATTCCTCCTAGTGCTTTTGAAACAGTGCCGCCGCCTAGCATTCTTTCATTTGATCAGTGTTATTCTAACTCTGTTATAATTCAATCTAATGGCTATATAGTTTTAGGAGGCAGTCTCCGTAAACTTGCAACACCTAACAACAAAAGTTTGATAGCTTTAGTTCGCTTAACTACAACTGGATCATTAGACACATTATTTGGAACAAATGGTAATGGGACAGTATACGCTAGTTTTAATTTGTTAACTAATAATGAAGATTATTGTAATTGTCTATCAATCCAAACAGACGGAAAAATAGTATCGGGAGGTGTAAATTCTCCTGCTCCTTCTCCTGCTGCCAGTCAAAACCTTTCTGTATCACGTTTTACTACGAGTGGTCTCCTCGATCTAACATTTAATATTTCAGGTCCAACTCCAGGATGGCTAATTATTCCTAATTTGCCAAGTTATAATAATAATTTTGCGAGAGGTATTGGAATAAATAGTATTGGGCAAATTATTATTAGTAGTTCTATAATAAAACTATCTTTTGAGACGTGCTTCGGAGTAGCAGCGGTTACATCAAGCGGAACACTAGATACTTCGTTTGGAACAGGCGGACAGACTATTCTTGATTTGTCTCCCACTTATAATCTCACATCTCCATTATTTAGTAATGGTACTAATGCTTTGGCGTTACAATCTGATAATAAAATAGTAATTACTGGTGGTTTTACTAATACAATAACGGGTGCCGAAGGCTTTTCATTGGCGCGTTTTGATACGAACGGGACATTAGATTTGACATTTGGATTAGCAGGAGTAGGATATATACTTTCGGAACTGGTTTCACCAAATACTGAAATTGGTTACTCTGTTGCTATACAGACCGATGGTAAAGTTCTTGTAGGAGGAACAGCTATCGGTATTGAAGATTCAGGTTCGGAATTTTATTTTATTCTAGCAAGGTATTTTGGATTTCCACCTTTTCCTCCGCCTTTACCAATACCAATTATTCCAATATGTTTTCCAGCTGGCACTCCAGTATTGACGGACCAAGGTTATATAGCAATTGAAGAAATAATTCCAGAAATAAATACAATTAATAATAAACCAATAATAGCGATTACTAAAACTGTTACAAAAGATAATAAAATTGTATGTTTTGAAAAAAATTCATTAGGAAAAAATATGCCATCTCAACGAACATATATAAGTGTAAACCACGGTATTTTATATAATAAACGTTTTATGCAAGCAAAAGAATTTATAGGAAAAATACGAGGAGTATATTATAAAGAGTATAATGGTGAATATTTATATAATGTTTTAATGGAAAAACATTATTGGATGACAGTAAATGATATTAAGGTAGAAACGTTGAACCCAAACAATATAATAGCTAAATTATATAAAACTGATAGTCAAGAAGAAAAACTAAAAATTATATTAAAAATTAATGAATATTCATCTAATTATTACAATAAAAAATATAAGAAACATAATAATTATAACGTATATGGTAGGTTACCTTTTAATGTTACTAGAAGAAATTATGAGGTTCATAGGTATAATCCAATTGTAAAAAATATAAATTTTTATACTAAGAAAAATATGTTAAATAATGTCAACCGATTTAGATTTAATAATAATTATTTAAATCATCGAAATAATACATCTAAAATATATAGTGAGCTAGATACCATAAAAAAAAATCCAATATATAAAATAAATACAATACACAAGTTCACTAGAAATGCTAGATTAAGACGTTAACTAGATGTTGAAGAGTTCATAAATTCATTTACTAGTTCTTCCGGTATATAATTAAAATCAATAATCTTTCTGTTAAGTTCATATTGCGTTTGAAAGGCACTCGATTCCAGTAATTTTTTTTCGAACAGGTCTCTATTTTCGAAATACTTTAATGCGGTTTTTGGTCCGCATTTAGGAAACACGGACGGAATGTTATCACTGACATCTCCTGTAACAATTTTACAAAACAAATCACAATTGGAGTCACCAGTGCAGCTCTTTTGTTCAGTGAGGTCTTTAAAAGCTAAATTGTATAAATGAACGCGTTCTTGTGCTAATTGTAAATAATCTTTATCGGATGTAATAATATAAATATTACATGCGGGGTATTCTTTTAATAAATGTTTAACACTAATCGCAATGCAATCATCGGCTTCCAATTTTGGGTGTTTTAAAATAGATCGAGCACCCCCTTGAATAAATAATTTTTCTTCGTAGGCCATTTTAAAGAATGGTCCGCCCATAAACCCATCTTCAGAACCGTTTGCTCTAGTACCTTTATAATTGGGAAACAATTCATTACGCCAAATATTTTCTCGTTTGCAATCTCTGCCAACAATAATGATGGGTTTATCGTTCTTATCTAGTTTCAAAGATTTGGGTATTTTGGCAACATTCTCAACAAATGTTTTTTTGAATTTGTCAACGAATTGTTGATTTTGATAAGGATCAAGGAGAACATCGGATTGTTCAGGATAAGCGTTTTTCCACCAGGTTAATAAAGAATGGTAACGATAGAAGCAAAAGTAGCTACCATCAATAAATATAAAAGTAGGATTAGTTGGCATTTCTGTTAGCAAATTCATATAATATGTATTGTATAATATGTATTTAATTACTTTCAATTTTAATTATTTGTTAGATATGAATCCATATAATTAGGTTCTCCATATTGCGCGATATATTGCATTTGTCGCAATGTCCATCCAAATGAAGAACCAGAGTGTCCGTCATATCCGAGAGTTTCCATTTTTTTATGGATTATATCAATTTCTGGATCACAACTCAACATATAACTTTCTGTATCGCGTTTCATATAATCCCATAATTCAAGTTGAGTAATAGCAATCCAAGCATTTTGTAGCATTTCTCTGTAATTGTCAGATTTTATGTAAATAAATTGTCCAGGTACAAATTCATTTTTAATTTGGTTCACGGTATGTGAGTTTTCTAGTACAGATTGATTAATAAGACTAGTATTATGAATAGGAGGAATAGGAGGAATAGGAGGAATAGGAGGAATAGAATTCATTTCAGAAGACATATTTATATTTATATTGAAATGTATATTTAAGTATTATTTAATATTATAAATGAAATGAGAAATATAGTATATTGGCTAATGGACTTAAAGACTCGGGAATACAACGTCAATAAAAAATTGAATTTAATAACGAACTTAAAGACATCGGTATAATATATCCTATAACACAAGCAAAATGTCTATTTTGAATACTGGTGCTCCTCATTTCAAGTCTGTAATGAAACAACACAGACACGCTAATTATACATTGGCTAAGGTTATAAATGAGTTTATTGACAATATTATTAAGAAGACCAATGAAATCCGTATTTTCACTCAGGTTGACGATGTACAAAAACTTCAGGAGGTGAGGGTATCTGATAATTATATTAATGGGTTTGATAATCTTGATTGTGAAGGGGTAAATAATCCATTTAATATGGGTCATATTAAACTTGCTCACGATGATGATTCTGAAACATCAGAATTTGGAGTTGGTATGAAAGCAGGAGCATTATCTGCTGCCAACCAACTAAATGTTTATACGAGAATTAATGATGCTAATGGCATTCCCAAATATATTGAAGTCAATTGTGATTTTATTAGGATGTCTAATGAACTAGATGTTAATGCTTCATATAATCCTAGACTTAAGATTATTACATATGAGGAATACAAAGAACAACATCCTTTTGAGTACGGGACTACTTTGAAATTATCTAAAATCAGAGATTGTATTTATTCTAAGACCACTCATGAAGATATTACTACAGATATTTCTAATTGTATGGCAGACACTTATGATCGGTTTATTTCTGGTGGAGTTAAGTTATATGTTAACGATATTTCTGTGACTCCAAAATACGACTTCTTTGAAGATCCTAAATGTGATCCGTTTACGCTTTCAAAGGACTTATTTGTTTTAGAAAAGTCTGGGATGTCTATTTATCTTATTAGAAAGACAAAGGAGATGTCTGTGTGGCAGGAATTTAATCGTGAGAAATGTAAATGGAATAAATTAAAAGAACATAATAATGGATTAACATATATTCAAGAATTATTGAAGGCTGGTTACAAAATGGTATATACTCCTATAGATAATGAAGGGGTTTGTATGCAAATCAATACTACGTTTACGTTTTATTCTGATAAGTATCATACTAAAAATCCAAGACTTGAACCGGATCTGCCAGAAGACAGTGTGTACATTTATAAGGATGATAGAAATTATGGTAAGCAATCTCTGCTTAAACACAATAATGGTGTCCATAACTATACTTTACACGAAATAAACTTTAATTCTAAGCGTCTTGGAAAAGATCTTGGTATTACTTTTAATAAAGAAATTTTAATGAATGGCACCAATGATTTAATAATTGCTATTAAGTCGGCTTTAATGGATAGCAGAGAAGATTTTACTGCTGATACGTGTAATAAGAAAAATTCAGATCTTTGTGAAAAGGCTATTAAAAAGGGACTTATTGATTTAATGACATGTCCGGAAGGAAAATTATCTGCTACTCATCGGACTAAGCGTCAAACAAAACTAGATAATACACCAACTCCTCAACCACCAACTCCTCAACCACCAACTCCTCAACCAAAGCCAAAACCCCAACCAAAGCCTTTACCACAACCAATACATATTATAGATCCATCACCTATTGTAGATCCATCACCTATTGTAGATCCATCACCTATTGTAGATCCATCACCTATTGTAGATCCATCACCTATTGTAGATCCAGTTGTAGATCCAGTTGTAGATCCAGTTGTAGAACCAGTTGTAGATCCAGTTGTAGAACCAGTTGTAGATCCAGTTGTAGATCCAGTTGTAGATCCAGTTGTAGATCCAGTTGTAGATCCAGTTGTAGATCCAGAACCTACTGTTATAGATCTAGAACAAAGAAGAAGTAGAACTGCTATAATTATAGATAATCTTCATAGATCTATAAACGGAACAAGTGATAATGTTTTATCTGATGAAGTTTTGAAGATGTTTGAATTGACAATGGGTCTACCAATGACTATTGAATAAATAGAAATATAAACATATTAATATAAAACATATTTAAAAAATGTTTTATATTTTAATATAATGCCTTATTTGGAAATTAAAATGTATTATGATTTTGAAGAATTATTTTTTGAAAACGGTTCTGATGTAGAAAAAATAATAAAAAGATTTTTTTCAAAATATCCCGAAATAGTAGGTGATAAAGAGTATATTACATATTTGATTAAAAAACAAGTTACAAGCGATAGAACGTATCTTATTGTAAATACAAATAATAACAACAATAACTCTATTGTGAAACAATCATTTGTAGAGCATAATGTAATTCCAGAAAAAAATAATGGAAAGCACCGTTATATTTATTCTATAAACTCTTTTATTTAATTATTCATTATAATGCATCTTTATACATTTTTAATGCCTTTTCTTTTTGCTCTTGATAATTACATATTGGCTTTGGATATTTTATATTTTTGTATTGCGAATACTTTTCTTCCCAATTCAAAATATCTTTTACAGGGACATCTTTTAATTCTGGTATCCATTTTTTTATATATTCACAATTTGGGTCAAAGTTTTCCGCTTGAAGCCATGGATTAAATATGCGAAAATATGGTTGTGAATCCGCGCCAGAACCTGCTGTCCACTGCCAATTCCCATTATTAGACGCCGGATCATAGTCAGTAAGTTTTTTAGCAAAGTATTGTTCACCTTTTTGCCAATCAATTAACAGTGTCTTAATCAAAAAACTGGATGTAATTAAACGAGCTCTATTGTGCATATAACCAGTGCTATTTAACTCTCGCATCCCGGCATCAACCACTGGAAATCCAGTTTCACCATTCGTCCAAGCATTAAACCAATTTGTATTATGATGCCACAAAACTTTATTATAATTGGGTTTCAAAGCGTGACCTAATACGTGTGGAAAAGAATACAAAATATTGGCATAAAAATCTCTCCAAAATAGTTGTCGAATAAAATCGTGCTTTGAACGAAATATTTTGTATACTTCTCTAATCGAAATACAACCAAACTTGATATAAGCACTTAATTGACTTGTTGGCTGACTAAGTTCATTGTGAGTTCTGGGATAATTTTTAATATTTTTAGAAGCAATCTTTAATTGTTTAATTGCTTCAGTTCTACCACCGTGTACTAAAATATCAGGATTAATCTTTGTGAACTTTTTTAAAGCATCATCTAATGAAATACGATTTTCCAACTGCTTGTTAGTTGTAGCAAAATGTATCTTCCTTAAACTAGCAGGTTGTTCAACTTTTTTTCTTAGAGACGCATTATAAAATGGTGTGAATTTTTGATAGGGGCCTCCAGTTCCGTTTACAATAGTCCCAGGAGGATGTAAATAATAATCGTCCCCATATTCGACAGGTACACTCATTTTATCACACAGTTGTATAATACTTAATTCACGGTGGATCGCATATGGACTATAATCGGCATTAAAAAATACAGCATTAATGTCCAATGATTTAATCAAGTATGAAACGATTGGAACATTATGTCCATAAAAACATAATAATTTTCCTCCCATTTTATTTATCTGTGTTTCCAAATCTTCTAACGTTTCAATCATAAATTGAACAGCATTATCTGATTTAAATTTATTAGCGCCAGTAACTTGCTCAGGAGTAAAAATAAAAACCGGGTATATTCGTTTACATTTACTATTTGCCAAATTAAGTCCATTATTGTCAATTACTCTTAAATCTCTTCTAAAAATAAATAATCCGTTTTCAAATTTTGCCATTAATATAAAAGGGTATTATAATTTATGATTATTATAAAATAAATTATAAACCTAATTTACGATTTAGTTTTTTTACTTTTACTACTTTTACTTTTACTACTTTTACTTTTACTACTCTTAGATTTAGAAGACAATTTTCGTGTTCTTTTTTTTTTACTATAACATTTGAAATTACTATCTCTCGAAAATCCAGGTTTACAATCATTATTACATCTGTTCGTTTTAGGATTTAATTCTTTACCTTCTGGACATCTAATTACAAGTTCAGTCACAAGTTCAGTCGCATCTTTATTAGCAAATTCTTGTAATTCTGCTGACAAATGTTTAGATTCTGATTTAGATTCAGATTCTGATGCATCATCTTTTTTAGCTTGTTTCATAATAGCAGGTGGAGCTGGTGGCTTATTAACTAAAATATTATTTTCAAAGCTTTTTTTTAGTCGCGTTAAAACTCCGATTTCCAGTAAAATATTTTCATATTCGTTTAATAAAGCATCAACATCAGTAATTCTATTTAAAGGGTTAAAATCATACATCTTATGGAAAAATGTAGATAAACGTGTAAACTGTTCAAGCGACAAAGCATTTGAACGATTAAAACAATTTGCCATAAATTGCAATGTAAATCCTAATCCAAATACATCAATGGACTCTGTTGTATCATCCAAAATATCATCATAAGACTTAGTTTTTATTATTTCATCGAATCCGTCAAAAAATGAATCTATATATCCGTATTGAGTTGCTGTATTCGGAATAGTATTATCTGGGTTCAAGTATGTAAATAAAATACTAAAAGAACTGGGGTTATTAATAGGTAAGTTGAGAGAATTTACTTTGGAGTCGGCAACAATTAATTCACTTAATTGATTTTTCCAAAATGTTCGTCTATTTGGCTGACGATGAAAATAATTGTTAAATTGTTGTTTATTCATTAATCCACATTCAAATGGATAAGACCAATGATAAATTCCTAAAAAATTGTCATTAGCTTTTGATGATTTTATTACCTCTTTTTTTGTTCTCATAAGTCCAAAATCAATATACTTCATTGTACCGTTAGTTGAATTAAACAATATATTTTGTGGTTTTATATCGTTATGTACAATCCCATTGTCTCTAAAGAATTTAAGACCTTTAAGTAAATGATGAGCCTCCAACCAAAATTTATCAACTCTTTGTTCCTTATCTTTTTCCAAATATTTAGTGAGGTACTTGTTACATAATGCTTTTAAATCTGGACCTCCAAACTTTAGAACTAACAAACTGTAATTGTCAGGATGTGCTTCAATATCAGAAAAATTTATATGTTTACATTTTGAAATGTCCTTTTTTAGATTTTCTTCAGCTAACTGTGGTTTACATAAAATAGGCTCACCTAAATGATATTCATTAGTTGGATCTAATTTTCCGATAATAACAAATTCTTCTAATTCTGTTTCGGCATTTTTGGTTTTCATAATTTTGGAGACATAATTGTTATAATTAAAACCTGGTTTCGGAGGAGTTTTACAGTGTATACTTGGTTTATGTACACACCCATATGTTCCTTCTCCTATAATTATTCTTTTCATATATATTATATAGTTAATAATAAAAGTTAAATAAATTAAAGACTAAATTACAAAGTATAATAGAAAGAATGAATACCTCAGATAAAACTTGTAATAAAATGACTGAACGAAGTAAAACCAGTATTATAGATTTAAATACTGAATTAGAAATTTTAGATGAAGTTAGGAATAAATGTTCTAGTAACTGGTATGATAGAGTATATCTATGTTATGAAGATGTTCCTCACAATAAACCAAATAACTCCTTACCAATTAAAGGTTTCAAGTGTTATCGTTATAATTCATTTGAAAATGCTGATGCCGGATGGGATAATGTAATATCCTTACAAAAAAATGATATAAGACATACAATGTTACCAATATGTAGGTGGGTTCCTGTAATATTTGATAGATACATATTAGATTGGAAATTAAAAAATATGTATTGGTTAGGAAAACATACGATTAGTAATGGATATAATAAAAAATGGTATAATAAAAAATGGTAACTTAAAAAAGTATTTCAGGAGCAATTCTTATGCGAGCTCCATTATTAACCGCCATTAAATGAAAACTACGATGTTCGCAATCAACTAGACCAGCTTTTCCTTTTAAAAATACAGGACCGCATACTTTTTCATTGACCTTTAATAAATGTTGTGGAAGTAAATCCGGTCTAGGAGTTGGATCATAAAACCCATCAATAAATTTGTTAGTTCTATAAATTGCAAAACCATTAAAAGCTGATAAACAAGGTATTAACGTTTTTGGAGGAGTTTCTGCAATAATACTTTCAATAAATTTTTCAATTAGTTGTGTTCCATATCTAAAGTGCATACAACTAAATGTATATGGGTATTTTGATAGAGCCCATACATCATAATATGGTTTTTTATTAAATGACAGAGAATCCCAATCAGTGTTAACAGTAAGATAATATAATAAGGATTCTAATTTAATCGGAGAAGCACATACATTATCACAATCAATCATAATAAAATATTCGTAATCAGGGAATTGTGTTCTAATTGTATCTAAGCATTTATTGCGTGCCTTTGCAATATTATATACTCTGTAATTAGATAGTGGCTCTGAGCCAATGTGTAAAATAAATTTGTTAGTATGTAGTATATTATATTCCTGTAAAATATCTAATGAATTATCACTTGACTTATCATAAGCAATAATAATTCTGTAATCGTCAAAAACGTTACCAATAGTTTCGATATTTTTAAATACTTTTTCTAAAAATGGTCCGCAATTTTTTACTGTACCGCAAATACAACACTTACCTTTTATCATATTAATATATATTCATATGATATTATAATAATTTTTTAGACAATGTATAATTTTAGACAATGTATAATTTTAGACAATTTATACAATCTAGATATCTAAACTAACAGTGTTCTTATCGGACCTAGGTCTTCTGCGACTGCGTTTTGGAATGTTACCGTCTGCTTGAATGCTCTTTAGATCCTCAATACTAATTGTGCTACTGTTATTGATATCTTCAATAACTATGTCTCTTGATTTTACAGGAGCAATATCGATAGTCTTAGTTTTTAATCCGGATAAAATATCAGAGATGTCACTAGGTCCCTTCATATCAGGACGTCTAGTGCTTTTTTGTGATGGTTGTGGTGGTTCAAACCCAGGAACACCTATATTAGACTCTCTAATACTAATACCATCATCGAAATTTCCACCTCTAGCCATAGAAATATCGGCACGACCTACATTCATTGATCCCATATTATTACCGGCTCTATTAGGTGGGGGTTGCATACCGTTAGGTCCTTGTGTAGCCATAGCAGGTGGAGGGCCTCTACCAGAAGGTACTTGCGGTTCTCCTCCCATTAATCCGCCCATAAACCCTGAAAATCCAGGACTGGACCCAGCCATAGAGTTCACTGCCGCAGTTTGGAATTGGCGCATTAAATCAGGATTTTGTCTTAAAATATCGTCCATCCCGGGCATCGCTGATTTAAACATCGTATTTGACATATGTACCATCATAGCACTTCCACCAAGTTGAAACAACAATTTGAGTTCTGGAGCCATAGTGGCCTTAGATTTGTATTTTTCATATAATTCTGAAAAAATGTCATCATAATCAGTAATATTTTCATTAATTTGTTCACCCCATCCATCAAGCTTGACATCAAATGGATCAAAACGATTATTTAAAAATTCCATACCATTGATAATAGCCATCATCATATTGCCTTGAAACTTTACTGAATTTTGCTTTGTTTTCTCGTCCATAATCATCTCATATTCACCCATCATTTCTTGCAAATTAGATTCCATATTATATTTCTTTGTTAGTTCAACTCCTTTCTTTTCAAGAGCCTCAAGCTTTCTTAAATATTTGAATTTTTCTCTAAGCATTTCATCCCTTGATAGTTTCGGTTCGGAAGACATTTTTTGGTCAGGGTTCACGGGAATATTATTAAATTTACCATAACCATCCCAAGTCTTTGATTCTGATGCAGTATTAGCAGTAGATTGTCCTAAATTGGATCTATGGTCATCCATAACATGAATAGACGGCTCAGAATCAAATCTAACAGATGGTTTATCTTCAAAACTAGATTTACTTCCAAATAATCCAGATTCAAAAGAATTACTCATAGGTGTTGTTTCATTTGCTAAATCATTCAATTCATTTTCTAAATTATTTAAATCTTCAATATCAATATCACTGGTTGGTCCTTGCGATGAAGATTTTTTATCATTCATTAAAAGTTCAATTCCACCACCAAAATTAGACTTGGATTTAGAACCGCCCCAACTATTGTCTTGTAAATTGTCAAAGTCCATAGAAATGTCAATAATATCGTTATCCATTATGAAATAATAAGAACATTTAATTTTAAGTAATACGAATTGAAATATATATATTTTAATTAATTAATTAATTAATTACTAAATTTTACAAAATACTTAAAATTGATACAAAGTATACTTATACTTTGTGCTTAATAAACCATAGTCCCTGTAAAAAACAATCAGATAAATCATCTTTTTTAGTATGTTTATTGAAAAATGTATTCCATTCGTTGAATCTAAAATCGGTGCTAACCATTTCTAAACAAGTCTGAATCCCTAATTTCTTTCTTTGTTTATAATCGATTTTTTCAGGGTTATCCTTTGGCATAAAATCTTTTAATTTATTTGTGGCGCTAATAAATTCGATTTGAATATTATTGTTTCTCATAATAAAATATTGCGAAATCATTCCTTGTATTGTTTTCATTTTATTAGCTATAGGACCTATTTGATTTTCAATAATTATCGTATTAATAGTTTCTAAATGTTCTCCTAAAATCTCGTCAAATTT
>Ga0214919_10007627_pt1 | contig 14538 bp, 17 predicted proteins | sample LL1503_MetaG_FD_177994 | JGI IMG/M metagenome (GOLD analysis project Ga0214919, IMG submission 177994) | Freshwater microbial communities from Lake Lanier, Atlanta, Georgia, United States - LL-1503 | ecosystem: Environmental > Aquatic > Freshwater > Lake | place: USA: Georgia | collected...
TGGAACAAGGTGTGGGAATCGAACCCACGCTCGGCCCACATCTAGGGCACACAGGATATAAATCTGTCGGTGCTTCCAATTACACTAACCTTGCTTTAAATCTTATAGGATCATACAACATCTTTCATTATTGCACAAGATCTTTCTAGATTGAATTAAAATTAATTTTTATTATTTGGCCATTTCGCGTTCGCAAATATAGAATGGGCAGTAATGGATTCGAACCATTGAAGGCATAAGCCAGCGGATTTACAGTCCGCCCCGTTTGGCCACTTCGGTAACTACCCTTTTCAAAATTAGTGCATGGTACTTTAGAACACAGCCATGGTACTTTGTCGCCCGACCATGGTACTTTATTATTTGGCGAAAAATCATTCGCAAATTACCGGTCGAACATTTCGACCAGTTGGGGATATACTTATTTGGCGAAAAATCATTCGCAAATCGGGGCGAGAGGATTTGAACCTCCGACCTCCTGGTCCCAAACCAGGCGCTCTACCAAGCTAAGCTACGCCCCGATATATTATTTGGCGAAAAATCATTCACAAATATAGAAGAGGAAGAAAAGAGATTTGAACTCTTGGAGGCTTTTAAACCTCGGCGCATTTCAAGTGCGCTGCCTTAAACCAGACTCAGCCATTCTTCCATTTGTAAACTCGGGCCGGGAAGGATTCGAACCTTCGGAACCTTTCGGTTCGGCAGTTTAGTAAACTGCTGTAATAGACCACTCTACCACCGACCCATAAGCTATTATATTTAATTAATTTTTATCTAATTTCTTTCCAAACCTTTTTTCCACTGATGTCATCATACTCAATAGACTTCCTCATTGCGAATTGATAAACATCATACGCCCAATAGATGGGAATCTTAGAAGTTATATGTCCAATGTAATAGAATAGATAAGCTAATGTTGTGTTGAGTATATAGAGTGAGTAATAGTACATATTAAATTCATTTTAATCTATTTTTATTATTTGTCTATTATTTTATTTGTAATTTTGTGCTTCGAAGTTCTAGTTCACATTTAGAAAATGTAGAAGGTAAGAGTATCAATATGTTAAATTTATGACACCTCAAGAAAAACAAAATGCAAGAGCCATAAACCAAGCGGCGGCGGCGGAACGCAGAGCGGCAAGACAAGCGGAAATGACCACACGAAAAGTGGCAACGGAGGCACGAGTCGCAGCAAGAGAAGAAAGAAAAGACGAAAGGGCGGAAAGCGACTTCCAAAAATGCGTACAAAAAACTTTGCCGGCGGCGATTCAGTCGATGCGGGACGATTGCATTAAAAATCCCGGCGGGCCATCCTGCAAGTCTATGTTGCAAGGCAACTACCCGGTTTGCGTTTCCGTTAGTCAGCTTAGAGGCAAGCCCCCAACCAAAGAGGAAACGGATTGCGTGAGTAGATACATATCTTGTAAAGAGGAGCTCCTGCCGAAGCAGATAAGCGCGCAGGCGGCTCGTTGTGCGGCGAATCCCGGTGGGCAAGACTGCAAGGACATCGCTGCAAAAAGGTATCCGAGATGCGCCAGTTGTGGCGAGAGTGGCATGTCGTAAATTTAATTCAATTTAATTAATTTAAATTCATTTTTATTCAGATTTATCTTGTTTTATGTTGTTTGGTGCATGTAATTCTTATCGGCCCTAGGGGAAAAGTTCATTCGCCGCCGTAAATTTTTATATTTAATTCATTTTTATTCATTTTTATTCGGGTCAATCGAGCCGATTTCAGCCCCCCATAGCACTATAAAGGCTTTTTAGTAGTATGTAAATAATAAAATGCTATAGTATGAAGAGAATATTCTATTGTATAAAATTATTTTGCTTGACTTTTAATTAAATTTATATAAATCGCAATATTATTAATTGATTTTTTATCTATTCATATACTCTAGTATATTGTCTTATTATTCTTTCTTTATCCTTATCTGTTAATGCTACTGTTTAATAGTGTTTTTTGAGCCTACCTTAATTAGGTGTATTTACCTGGTGTAGAGGGCGTTTTTAATTGGTTAAAATTGGTATCAAAATTAGCGGCGAGAAAGTGGCTATTCTATACCCGTTTTTAGACTGTATAAGTGACAATTTATTGGGCTTGCGCTGTTTTGACCATTATAACTACAAAGAAACCTTTTTATACATAAAGAAAACCCTTATTATATATATTACAATGAGATATAGGACACACTATAGATATGATAGTTATGGGTATAAAAATATACTTATATCTATAATATCCTTTGATAGTGTAAATATATATTATATATGAATATTTTATTAAACAAAGCAATAGATAATAAAGAAATAGTAAACATAATAGATAAAATAAAAAACCATGGCGATTTTTCGTCTGAAGGTTTAGAAAAATTAATTCCTCAATTAGGTCTTAATAATGAAGTTCTTAACGAGCAACCGATAGAAATGGCAGATTTTTTTGGAAAAGGATTAAAGATCTGGCAGTATCCTAATCAATTATCAAAATTTGGCTCCTATATATATAATTTATCAATAGAAAGTTACTTAGAAATTGGTTGTAGATGGGGAGGAACATTTATATTTAATAATGAAATATTAAGAAAAAAAAATCCTAATTTGAAATCTTACGCATGTGATCTCATTGATAAATCAGAATTGCTTCAAATTTACTCAGGTATTCATAATTTCGAATATATACAAGGATCATCACAGGATTTAGCAACAAAGAAACACTTCGGAACAATCAATCCTAATATGGTTTTTATAGATGGAGACCATGCATATGAAGCAGTTAAAAACGATTTTAGTATTTTTGAAAATATGCTACTTACTAAATATATAGTGATCCATGATATATCGAATGATGCTTGCCCAGATGTAGCTGCTTTCTGGAAAGAAATAAAAAATAATCCTAAGTTCGATTATCTTGAATTTTTAGATCAATATGACTCGGTACACGGTACATACTTGGGAATTGGTCTTTTAATTAGAAAATGATATTAAAAAACTAATTGTATATAAAAGAAAAACATATGTCTTTTTTGTACCTTTGAGCAACTATTTCTTTTTATTCTCAATCATTATAAATCAATAGCTGAACAAAAATTTTAATAATAATTAAATAAATGAAAGTAAAAATTATAGGATGTGGTCTTTCTGGAATAACTGCGGCAATAATATCAAAGCGCGCTGGGCATGATGTAGAAATTTTTGAATCAAGACCTCATATCGGTGGTAATTGTTATGATAGTAGTACAAATGGAGTATTATTGCATAATTACGGACCTCATATATTTCATACAGATGATGAGGAAGTATTCTCTTTTTTGAGCAGATATACCGAATGGACTCCTTTTCTACTTAGACCCGTTGGCAATACTTATCTTGGAAAAATATCCCTACCCTATAGTAAAAAGACAATTCAGCAAATAGGTAGAGAATTAAACGAAAAAGAGATTATTGAATTTTTATTCAAAGACTATTCTGAAAAACAATGGGGGGTTCCATTTGAGAAAATTTCCTCTGCGATTACCGGTAGAATACCAAAAACTAAAGACTGCGAAGATCCGACTTGGTTCGAAGGACAGAAGTATCAATGTATACCCAAGTACGGATACACATATATGATGAACAATATGCTTGATGGCATAAAGGTCAACCTTGGCGTTGATCAATCAGAATGGAGAAAACACAAAGCCGATTTGACTATTTATACTGGAAAGATAGACGAGTATTATGGAAATCAATATGGGCAACTTCCCTATAGATCTTTAACCTTCAATCATACAGTCACCAGCAAAAAGCAAGAGACTTTTGTTATCAATGACAATACAAAGTATAACGACTATACTAGAAAATATGATCATAGTTACTTTACTCCTGACCATAAAGGCGTGACTATTATTACCAGAGAGTATCCAAAAGCTTACGAAGAGGGGGATATTCCTTTTTACCCAATTACTTTTGGAGATGGTGTTAAAACTTACGGTAAGTACAAAGAACTCGCTGACTCTGAAAAAAATGTATTGTTCTTAGGGAGACTGGCTACTTATAAATATTTAGATATGTGGATGGCTATAAAACAAGTAATGGTTAAAATAAAAGAATTAACTTAGTTAGCTGTTTTTATATATATTGAAATTTATATGAAGGAGAACTTTTGGTATGGGAGTCTAGTATTTTCATCTCTGGACAAATTATAAAGTTTGCAATTATTTTGATTTGCTATATTTTCGAATCTTTTATATATTTTGACTAAATAATCCGGATCTCCATTTCCTCTCACTTTAACCATTAAATCGGGATCTGAGATGCCTCTATTTTTAATATCGAATCCAACTCCGTAGAAATGAGTGTTGCCATTTTTATCCGGACAGTAATTCATATCAGCCCCCAAATAATAAATCTCTTTTGGATTTAAATTATCTAGAGCCCAATAGGAGGTGTTTAACATTATTGAAAATCCGCATTCATTTATTCCTCCATATCTCCTTAAAGATTTGCCATATCCATTAGCATTTATTTCAAATTGATCAGGACGTATAGAATCAGGCTTAAAGCCTTTGTAATCATTAGGGTGAATCCAATGCGTCCATTTACTTGTTAACGCCCAAGCGTTATTTACGACTACTATAAAATCGAAAATGCTTTCATACTTTTTGACATCCTCGCCGCTTTTCCCGCTTCCAACTATCAGTATTTTATTCTTTTGTTTTGAATTATCGTTTTCAATATTTGTTATCATCGGGTAAATTTCTTTTTTAGAGTCCTCTATTTCAATTAGATCGCTTTTTTTAAGCCATTTTTTACTTTTGGAATAAGGCCAAATAACAAAACTTTTTGGTTCTTGTGCGGGGTAATAAAAATCTATTTCTAAATCGATTTCGTTTTTTACTTTATTAATTATTTCGGGACGCTCTTCTTTAGTTATATTTTTTCTTGTTATAGTGTTTCCATTTGAATCTTTTATAAAAAAAGCCCAAAATGAAGAATCCTCTTCTTCACTTATTAGATTTGTATCCCATTTGAGTTTTTTAATCATGCTTTTTCTTATTATAGACCAAGATTCCGCGCTTTGTTCAACGGGGGGTTCTTTGGCTTCTGTTGTATCTCTATGTAAAATATTTCTTTCGAAATCAATACCAGAATACATTTTGAACTCATTAAGAGATCTTTGTTTTCCTAATCCGAACTGCTCGTCTATATGGCCCTCTTTTAATCCTAAGAGACTTCTTAACCTATCTCTTGATTTTGAGATAAGGTTTGACACTTTTTGATCATCCCAATGTTTCGGGCTATCTTTTCTGATATAATAATGCCAAAGAAATATATCATTTGGGTGATATAAATTGTAGCCATGAGTAAAGAACCTGATCATCAAAGAAGTTTCTTCTCCGGAGAAGTAAAAATTCGGATCATATGGGATTTCTTTTATGAAATTTCCTTTTCCGAAAATGAATCCAGCTGCTAAATGCCTTGCCTTATATGGGGTGCTTCTAGTTTTCCAATCATCAATTTGCTTTGGTCGCTGCTTGGTCATATTTTCCAGAATAGAATAAACATGTATAATATAAGGATATTGCGCCCATTTTTCTTTTTCATCATTTGGGTGATAGGGCGGCGGATATGACGTATAAATAGCTTTTTCATCACTTAGCTCTTGCCACGAGCTTATTATTTTAGAATCCCAATTTTCTATGAATCTAGAATGCGAATCTATCTGAAGTGTGAATTTCTCATTTTGATACATTTTATTAGTTTCACTTCTTGCCCAGCAGACTCCTAAAGATTCATGACTTGGGACATTTAATATTTTGAATCTTGGGTCATTTTGATATTGATTTACATCAAAGCAAAAACTATCATTTGTACTGTACTGATTTACAATTCCGAAAGTTAATCTTTCAGGGAGTTCTGCTTGTGAAATACAATCTTCAATTGTTTTGCGTAATTCTGAATCTCTATATGAGGCGATTTGAACGAAAATTTTATCCATTTTTTATTATTATAATGTAAATACTTAGTGGATTATAATATATATATAAATTATTTATGAGAAAAATCGCAGTATTATCAAGATATAAAGAAATCGATACCCTTTGGGAAAATATTGTTTCAAAGAAATATGAAAAAGTAATTGTTTATAACAAGCACGAGGGCGAAAATTTACTACCCAATTTAGGTAGAGAAAGTCATACGTATATTCATTACATAATTGAAAATTATAATAATTTACCAGATGAGATTTTGTTTTCACAATATGACCCAAGGGATCATTTTAGATATTCTAGGGGGATTAGCCAGGAGGATTCGATGAATCTTTTCCTAAATAGGTCTTTCCTAGATTTTCAAGGAATAAAAGCTTGTGATTTTGATAATATTGTAAGATCAAGAAAAATAACATGGTTGGCTTTTTCGAAAAGTTTATTTGGGGGAGAGATTGATGATAAGGCTTATCAACTACTGGCTTGTGGAGCCACTTTGAATGGGATTTTTAGGGTTTCAAAAAACGCGATATTAAGAAATGATATTTCAATTTATAAAAAAGCATTAGAAATGTTGTCGAAACAAGTGGATCCGGATGAAGGATTTTATTTTGAAAGAATTTGGAAGTTTTTATTTCTTCAAACCGGATGCGCGGATGATAATTTTATAAATTATAATAATAAAGTTTTAAAATTTGGAACATCAAAGCCTGACCCTTTTGCCAGCAAATCGGCGAAATTGAAGGGGGATAGTTATGGTCATATAAAGCTTTCAGAAGATGGAACTATTAGATCTAATGGCAATGTATCGTTTTATCATCATTACAATGAAAGTCACTGGCTGATAAGGGATGGATTTTTATATCTTCTTGATGGCTGCGGAGTTCCAACTTCTAGATTTGCACTACCTTTATCTGAAGGAAATTTTGATGGAAATCTAATTGGTGAAAGAATTATTGCAGAAAATAATAGTGAGCCAGGCGCTTTAATTTTGACAAAACCTTTTTGGGAATAAGATAAAAGATAATACATATTCTGAAATTTATGGGTATATTTATTAAATTCTTTTAAATGTGTGCCCTTTGTGTTGGCGGCATTTTCCATTTACGCAATTATATACCATTGAATCTGAAAAGCCAGCTTCCTTTATGGCGGTTTTCCCTTTTAGGATTTTAACCAATTGTCCGCCTTCATATGCGCCTATATCCCCCTTGTAGGTCCGGCTCAGTTCTCCGGACTTCATTAAGCTTAAAAGATTGTTTTTAACTGCGTGTTGATGATTCTCTTCAAAAGTATTCCACTCTAGATTCCGTATGCTATTGTCTGTCTTTATACCATTTTTATGATTAACAGTTTCCTTGTTATGTGGATTAGCAATATATTGTTTTGCGATAATTCTATGTAATGGAACTCTATTACTTTTTTTACTATCTATCCTATAAAGATTAAAACAAAGATAGCCATCGTTTATAAAAGGCTTTAATACTTTTTTAAATTTGGTCTTACTTCTCACCTCGACATATGGACTTTCATCTATTATTCTTATTTCGTATCTACCCTCATGTCCTTTAATGTCTTGCCATTCTTTTGGATCCATATAGTTTGGAAATTAGTGACGATAGAGAGATTCGAACTCTCACGCTCAAAGAGCAAGGGTTTTTAAGACCCTTGTGGCTACCGTTACACCATATCGTCAGATATTTTTTTGTTTGCCTTTTTAATTAAATTAATTTTCTCAGATCTTCAACAACATCTTCAAGTGCTAAGATAATACCTTCAATATGATCATTGTTCAGTTTTTGATTCAGCCGCTTTTTGTCTTCTATCTTGGCTGTATATTTCTTGATTAAATGTTTGATTTGATCTGTTTCTTCAGTTGGCATATTTAAAGACTATTTGTTTTTTTATTGTTTGTCAATTTTTTTTATAAAATAGAAATGTAGCTTAATATTGTGTAATATAAACTATGAAAAATTGCGCTATATGTAGTAATGAATTTCCAAGCTGGATTAAAGTTGATGATAAATATAGAAATCTTAAAAATAGAAAATACTGTTTTGAATGCTCTCCGTTCAAAAAACATAATACTGTCAAATTAGAAAAAAGCAAAACTGGCTTTAGAGTCTGCTCTAAATGTAAGGAAAGTAAAATATTATCAGATTTTTATAGTCGAAGAGGAAAATCTGGGTCCTCTTGCTATTGCAAAATTTGCTCGAATAAAAACGCTATCGAAAGACAAAGAAAATTCAAAATCAATTGTATAGAGTATAAAGGAGGGTGTTGTTTAATATGTGGATATAAAAAATGCGTAGCAGCTCTAGAGTTTCATCATCAGGATGCCTCTAAAAAAGACTTTACCATAGCAACTGAGGGATTAAAAAAATTCGATGACAGAATAAAAAAAGAATTAGATAAGTGTATTATTGCATGCGCTAATTGTCATAGAGAGATTCATAATAAAGATTTGAATATTTAAGTTGATAATCATCAAATAATTATTGAAGTTTACTCCCAAAAGGAATTGAACCTTTATAATTGCTTTAGAAGAGCAATGTTTTATCCATTAAACTATGGGAGTATAAAATTATTGTTTCGCTTTTTTGCGAAAACTACTCTGTCTTGGATTCTTTTTCAAGGATAAATCCTGCTATATATAGGGCGTGTTCCAATGCTTGAATGTAGTCTCTAGCCTCTACAGTGACAGCTGTGCCGATTTTTGCATCCAGCTTGTTGATGTAGGTGAGCTTCCAGCTTTTAAAAGGAGTAGATTTAGAACGAGTTTGAGCTTTACGATCAAGTTCCTGATCGGCGAACTTGCGCAGCTTTTTAACATGGTAGAGTTCTTTGGTTGACATGAGAACAGTATGACACTAATTTGGCAAGATGTCAAGAGCAAATACTCGGCATGTAATTAAAAATATAGTTGAAATTCTTAAGTATTTTATATATTATATTAAAATCAATTATGGAAAAAAATAAAAATATAACAAAGTGGCTTCTTCCAGATTTTAATCAAACTCTTTACGAGATTCAGCTTCCCAGCAAAAAAAGAGAATGGATGGATTGCAATAACTCTCATGCTTATGGATGTCTGCCTTTAGTTGTTGCAAATGGTTTCGGATGGGAAATATTGAACCCCGTTAGTTTTGACGCGACTTGGAATGGATCTCTTAGCCCTGGTGGAGACTCAATTAAATTTAATTTTCATTCAGAAACAGAAGAAGAAAAAAATTTTACAAATGCAAATCATATATCTTCTCATTTTGGCAACGGGATTGTTACTTTCTCATGTCTTAATTTTATAATTAGAACTACTAAAGATCATAATATATTTTTAAAGGGACCGACTAACCATTTTAAGCATGGCGCTCACGCATTGGAGGCGATAATGGAATCAGACTGGCTTCCTTACCCTTTTACATTGAATTGGAAAATAACCGCCCCGAACACTTTAGTTAAATTTGAAAAAGGCGAGCCATTAGCGTGCATATTTCCATTTCCTAGAAATTATTTAGAATCCTTTGAAGCTGTTGAAGTTTTAGGAGACAAAGATTCAGAATTTAATAAGCAGCATAGATCGTGGGCTCAAAAAAGAGGCCAGATGAATGGAAAGCAGCATTTATTATACACAAAAGGTCTTCTAAAGCCAGAGAACAAAACTGTTTTTGAAGATCACCAAAAATATATAATGGGATGTCCATTTGCAAAAAAATAAAAAAAAATGATTACTAATATGAATAAATTTTCCGCTAAAACTTTTAATGCAATACTTTTACCAGAAGAATGTTCTTATATTTTGGATTTTTGTAAAAGCACCTCATCTTGGAGGAGTATTCCAGATTCTTTTTGGCATGATAGGACTATTAATTATTTGACGCTTCAAGACGAAAAAATAAAAAAAATAATATCAGAAAAATTTGTAAAAATACAAAAAATAATCAAAGACGCATACTCTTTAGATTTTAACGTTTATACAGATACTATTGACATAGTTAGATGGCTTCCTGGCATGGAACAATCGCCTCATTGCGATGATATGTCAGACAGTGAGGAGCATCACCAGCGTCATAAAAATAGATTTTTTGGAGCTGTTTTGTATTTGAATGATGATTTTGCAGGAGGTGAAACCTTTTATCCGGATCATGATTTTAAAGTGGTGCCAAAACAAGGCATGTTGGCTGTTCATTTGGGCGATTGCAATCATAGGCACGGGGTTACGAAAGTTGAAAATTCTACAAGATATACAATTGCTAGTTTTTGGTCATTTGATAAAAATACAGCAACGCCCAACATAGACTGGATTTAAATTTATTTACTTTTGAGTTTCACGCTTAATTAGGGATCTCTTTGCAAAATGGAATTGGAAAATCGCGCCTATATACTTGTTCCTCATTTTTACAGATTAAACTGGGCTCGCGAAATGAGCGAGTTTTTAAGATCTTCTGACGGATTTGAATATTTTGGTAAAGATTTTGAATATGGAAACTATTCGAAGGCTGGTAAATTAAAAGACCAGTATTTGAACTACTTATTAGATAATATTTCTCAATATGAGGGTAGAACTCTTTTTTTTGTGAATTTAAATGATTATATATTCTTTGAAAGAAGAGAGGAATTAAAAAGTAAATTTAAAATAATGGGGTTTATGAGGGGTAGTAGATTTTTTGATGGTGAGCCTGGAAATTGCGCGTTTGATGCCGATAATTTGGCTAAAATGAAAAATCTTGAATCTTTGGCTCTCCAAGAGGTTGATAGACTTTTTCTAGGTAGTGATTCTTTTAGTAGGTTTCTGCTAAAAAATATTCCAGAATTAGATATTCAAAAGATCAAAGTAGTTGGTATACCTATTTTTATCGAACCGTGTTATTTCGGGAAAAATGATTCGCAAATCGCTGAGTTTAAAAAAGGTAAATCAAAAAATCTTTTAATTTGGAATCATAGACTTCAGAAACAAAAAAATCCGTGGGTATTATTTCAGTTAGAGAGATTTGTGAAAAGTAATCTTTCGATATGTACTCCGGAAGCTCTTTCGGCAGCTTACTCAAAAGAAATGAAGGAGCATGAATCTGTATTTAGGAATATAATTAGAGATAATGGTAAAAAACGCAGTCTCTATCTTGATGAATTGAAGAGTGCAAGTTTTGTGTTAAGCACTTCGGAGCATGAAACTTGGGGAAATTCGATGATTGAGGGAATTATGAATGGAGCCGTTCCTATTGCTCCAGACGGAGAATGTTGCTCTTATAGGGAATTATTTTCTGAGGAATTTTTATATCCTCAATCTCTGATTAAAAAAGAAAAGAATATAATAACAAGAGAAGATAATATGATTCAATTATCTTATGTTATAGACGACGCGATGAGGCGCGATAAATATGTGGAGTTAAAAAACCTACAGGAGTCTCTATGGGACAAATTCAATAAAAAAACATGGTTGAAAAGACTTATGACTTTTATGCAATTACCATAAACACTTAAAATTGGAATAATAGCTGGTAGATTGAGCGTTCTCAATAAAGTGATCTTCAATTTGTCCGCCTTTTATCCAAAAATTATATAAAGTTTTCGCTAATATGTCTCCAGAAAAATAAATTGCATCTTCATCATTTTTAAATAATATACTTCTTATATCATAATTATTAGTAGCCATCTGCTTTAGTTGGCTAGACATTTGAAGCAAGATTGGACTAGCGGTACTGATTCTTTTTTTTAAATCTATTTTTAGATTTTCCGGAATAGAGCTTTCTATATTTTTAAGAATATTTTCCATGTTTGACTAATGCTTGATGCAATAATTAAATATCATCCTTATGGTTTTTGATGGATTCTATAATTACAGATAATTCTTCTATTTTGTCATCTGGAGCGACTGCTAATATTCTTAAATCTTTTTCTACGAGAAGCATTTTTAATTTCCCATGCATTTTAGTAATTTCTTCATTTTCCCGACCCTTCTCGCATCTTAAAACGAGAATATCACCCTTTTTTATTTTAGAATATTTTAGAATTTCTACTACCGGCTCAAGTTTATATTGTTTTTCTTTCGAGTTTTCTTTTTTCATATTCATTTTTTCAAATCAGAAATTGATTTTATATTTTTGCGTTTTATTGTTTTTGTAGAGCTTTTAGAATTTTTATTTTTATTAAGATTATAATTGATTAATTTGTACAAATTGTCAACTGCAATTTCGTCTTTAAAATATAAATCATTAAAACTTTTAAGTTTTAGAGAGGTCCATTGCTGCATAAGGTTTATTATTTGGTCCGCTTTTCCAAATAGTTCATTTTGAAATGTATCAAAAATTTGCTTATCATATTCTTCCGGAATAAACATTGAATCTATATCTTTAATTGATTCTAATATTTTTTCATCATTATAAAATCCATAAATGGGGTTAGCTGCGGTTTGTTGATCGCCAATCTGCGAAAATAATTGAAAATAGAAATAGTTATTGTCTTCTAAATTTATATTTTCTATTGTTATTGAGTAGCAAATATAAAAATACTTCATTGCCATGCTCATATAGATCGTAGATTCATCATCTAATGAACTTGCCAAATCTTTGAATTCTTCAGCATTGGTCAGCAGTGACTCCTGTATAGTAAGGGCTTTTGAGGGACAATATGCAAAATTTAACACCGCGTCAAAATTGGAAAGATCATATTTAGATTTTTTTTGGGTTTTTTAATCTTCTCCATTTTGAATTATATCTTGTAATGTGTTTCTTTTTTAATTGTATCGTCAATTGCGTTGTCTTTTAATATAAGTCTCCATCTCATTCTTTGGAAATTGCTATTGCAATGAAAGCTCCATAATGTATTTATAAGATTCTTTTTACTTATTATCCCATTTTTCTTGATCAAATCTAAAACCTTATCATATTTAGCTGGCACATTACCGATTTTATCATTGATTGATTCTATTATTTTTTTATTAAAGATCGAATCATCTGGACAGAATAAGTGTTTTAATTTTGGATTTAAACGTATTGTATCCGTATTGATTTTAGCCGAATCTAAAAGCAATATTATTTTATTTTTTAGCTCCTGCGAATTTTCATGGAAAAATGAATCGGCATGGTCATAATCTTTAAACATGTCCAAATATACCTCTCTTTTGGGTATTAGGGTAAAGCACCCATTGTATATCGCATCTAAAGCAGCCATATTCCAAGTTGAGTATCCTTTATGATTGCAAACAGAGAAATGACTATTATTTATCAAATAACCATATTGGTTGTCTGCAACTTGTTCTATATGTATGAATGGATAAGTTTTTGCTATATGCGTGCCCTCTTTGTTTGCGGCATCCGTCATCCATAAAATAAAATCTTGCCGCGTTGAATACAGGTCATCAAATATTTTGACCACCTCTTTCCATTGGGTTGTTTTGTTGAGTCTATGGTTGAATAAAACTATCTTTTTACCATTAAATTTTGATAAGTCTATGGGATCATTTCCGAATTTGGTAGCGGCGGGTCTAAAGTCTAAAGCTTTATCGCTCTTTATTTCTGAGATGTCGCTTCCGGAATCTCCGAATCTATTTTTAAATTCATTTTTAAACAATGAAAAAGCATATTCACTATGGAATGCTGAGTAATCGGCATCAATGAACCCTTCAACTTGTCTATAAAAGAACCCCCCTAGATCTTCGCTGAATTTTCTAGATTCTTCGCAATCTATCCAATGATAAAAGTTTATTATAACTGGCTTTTCCCTCTTCGCTGTGTCAAAAAGAGTTCTTAACGATCCTGATGCTTCTGGCTGATTGTTAAGAATAAAGTCAATATCAGTAGTGTAAGGTAGAGCATCCAATATAGATCTGCCGTAGAAATCGTACCTGTTCCTGTGGATACTAGTAGGATAGGGGTAATAAATGAAATCAATATTTGAATGAGCATCAAGAAACCATTTTTGTTCATTTTTTTTAAAAATTTGATCTGGTACTACCCAGGTGAATCTGTAATCTTTTGGGAAGCTTTTCAATAATTGTTTTACATATATGAATCCGCTATCTTTGTAATAGTAAAATTTTTTACTGATCTTGTCTATGACCAGCGGATTCATGTAGATTAATCCTCTAAGCATTATCTTTTGAGAACCATTTTAGCATTGTGTTTAAAATTCCGCTTTTATTAAAGCATTTGGTATTATTTTCGCCGTCGCCTTTTATGGATTCCCTCACTCGCTTTTTAGCTTCAAGCTTTGCTTTTTCCATTTTTTCGCGATATTTGCATGAAGAACTTTGAAGACTCATAATTAATTATATTAATTCTTTTTTATCGTTTTTATATTTAAAGATTGCTAAATTTTTTGCTTTTGCTTCTACCTCTGTATCTACGTTATAATTTGAATAAATTGCTGGAATATTAGTTATGTAATCTGAATGAGCTCGGTCATTGATTCTGGTCTTGCCCTCTGAATGATGGAAGACTGGAACCGTATTTCTCCAACTGCTCATGGCGCTTGTAAAAGCGTCATCGAAAGATAATAGTTTATCTGGATTGCAAGTATAATGAAGTGAGTCGAAAACTACTGGAACATTTGGAAAATAATGCCTGATATTTGATACACA
>Ga0214919_10007630_pt1 | contig 14528 bp, 11 predicted proteins | sample LL1503_MetaG_FD_177994 | JGI IMG/M metagenome (GOLD analysis project Ga0214919, IMG submission 177994) | Freshwater microbial communities from Lake Lanier, Atlanta, Georgia, United States - LL-1503 | ecosystem: Environmental > Aquatic > Freshwater > Lake | place: USA: Georgia | collected...
GAAGAAAAGTCATTAATAAATAATATTGATGAAAAAAAGTCATTAATAAATAATATTGATGATGAAGTGTCATTATTAAATAATATTGATGATGAAGTGTCATTAATAAATAATATTGATGATGATGTGTCATTAATAAATAATATTGATGATGAAGTGTCATTATTAAATAATATTGATGATGAAGTGTCATTAATAAATAATATTGATGATGAAGTGTCATTAATAAATAATATTGATGATTTATCATCAGAAGAGGATTCTTTAAATAATATTGAATTAACATTAATAATATTGCCGGAAAGGATTGGTGAATTGTTTAAGTTTGTGAATACTAATTATATGATTAATAAAAATATTATTATGGACAATGAAGATATTTTTAGTATATATGCTAATGCTTATGAGATAATAAAGATAAATGGTTTATATTATAAATATTTATCAGAAGAGTTAAAAAAAAATAAAAATATTATATTAAGAGCTATTAAAGAAAATTCAAATGTATATCATGATATACCTGAATGTTTACTTGGTGATAAAAAATTTATAATTGAATTATTAAATATGAATATTGAATGCTCTGAATATATTAACAGTTCTTATTTGGATGATTATGAAATAGGAAATATAATAGTATCAAGAGAAGGATTATATTTATATTATTTATCTGATAGATTAAAATCAAATAAAAAAATAATAGATATAGCTGTAAAGAATAATCCAAATGCCATACAATATATAAATAAATTTTTAAATAATAATTATGAATTATTTTTAATTGCTGTTAAAAAATTTGGCAATACATTAAAATATGCTTCTGAAAGATTAAAAAATAATTACAATTTAGTTATAATTGCAATATCTAATTATGGAAATGCATTAAGATACGCATCTAATGAATTAAAAGATAATTTTAATATAGTAATGTCTGCAGTTTTAAATGATGGAATAGCAATTTGTTATGCATCTGATAGATTAAAAAAAAATAAATTTATAATAGATACAGCAATTAATAATAATTATAAATCATTACAACATATATTAGAAGAAGACTTAATAAATATTGATGTAAAAAAATTATTAAAGATAAATGGTCTGGCTTTAGAATTTTTAGATAAACTAATAGGAAATAAAATAATAACTTTAAAAAAAAAAATAAATTTAGTTATATTAGCTATAAAAAATAATAAATTTGCTATAAAATATGTCCCAAAAGAATTATTTTCAGATAAAAATTTTGTAATAAAAATGATATCTATCTGTGGCAGATTATTAGTATATACATCTGATGAACTAAAAAATGATAAAAATATACTGCTATTAAGTTTAAAAAATGGATATCATATTACTCAAGTTCCTGAAATTTATATGAACGATATAGATATAATTATTACAAGTGTAAGATATAATCGTTTTTCATTATACTATTTATACGAATATCAAAATAATTATGACGTAGTATTAGAATCTGTTAAATATTGTGGTGAATCATTACAATACGCATCTGATGAATTAAAAAATAATTATTTAATTGTATCTACTGCACTACAAACATGTAAATTTGCATTAGATTATGCATCAGAAAATTTAAGAGAAAATAAATTATTACAACAATTGGTCTATAATTAAATAATAATAAAATAAATATTTAAGCAATATTTAATAAAGTTAATATTTTTTTATGAATTTCTGGATATTTAATTTTAACTACTTTCGAACCATTTTTGTATATTTTTTTTAAAGTTTCATCCGGAATGAAACCATAATCAATTATTTTTTCTAACACTTTACATTGATTTAAAAAATATTTTTCAGATAATAAATATTCACTATAATCTCTCAAAACATATTCTTCAAATTTATCAAATAAATATTTATCTCCTTCACCAACAATATTTAAAAATATTGTTTTTATATGATCTTTTTTTATATTTTTATCAATTAATGATGAAAATATAATATTAATATTGTATTCTAATGCAAAAATCTCTCTATCCATATCATATTTAATTTGTTTCAAATAATCATAATTATATTTATCTTCAATATTTGTATCTACATCAGAACCATTATATGAATGAACACTATATGAACTTTCTACATCATCATTATCATCATTATCATCATTATTAATTTTTTTATTTACGACAGAATATTTTATAGGATTACTTTCATAAATAATATCGGGATTTTCATTAATTTGGTCAAAATTATAACTATGGTATCTTGTTCCACATATATTAATAATAAATTCATATTTTACAGATTCATGTAGATCATTAGAATTAGGAAAAATAACTCCACGTTTATATAATTCATTTAGAGAAAATAATTCATTATTATCTGCTGCATATGCATTTGACATTAAACATGTATTATCAGGATCATTATAATTAATTTTAATACTATCAAAATATTTTAATATTTTTTTAATAAATTTTTTTCCGACATTGCTATATCTACTAAATAGTAAAGAAACAAATGTAGTTTTAGAACTATTTTCTATTAGTTCATTATTGCCAGTATAATATTTTAATTTTTTTGTTTTGATAGTTTGTGGAGTAAACAGTTTTGTTATGTAATATTCATATAATCTTTTATCATTATCAGAAAGAATGCCATTTGGAAGAAAATGTCTTGAAAAAGTATTAATTAATTCTTCTTGAAATTGCAACGAATCTTTAATTATAAATTTATTTTCAAAACAAAATATTAATAATAATTCAATCATATCTAAATCTTTTCTACATGATGATCGATTCCAATCATGAGGCGAATGAAAAATAATATCAATAATCGTATAATAAGAAACACATGTGCAATATGGATAACTATCGCAATACATAGATACAACATCATTAAATTTATATTTTGTAAAGAATATAGTAATAATATCTTTAATTTCATTAATATTAATTGGTTTAATTTTTAATTTTTCATATAATTTTTTTAGTAGCTTCTTTTTGCTCATTATCACAGTAAATAAATTTGAGAATTATCAAATGTATTTAATAAATATAAATTGATTATGGTATATATTATAAATACATAAAATTATTATATAATTTAATTTATCAATTTTTTTATAATATGCTAAAAAATTGATAAATTATTAATTTATATATATAAATATTGATTATAATAAATTGATGCTTGAATATATGATTTTTGATACACTAAAAACTTATTCTAATAATAGTATATATTATATACTATTTTATTTAATTATATTAAATAAAGATACAATTATCTTATATATTAAAAAATATTTTAATAGAAATTTAATTAATAATAAATATTATACTATTGAAATTATAGGATGGGAAACAATGAATAATTATATTTTTGGTTATGATTTACCAACTGTAATGATAGCTATTAATTATTATTTATTTACTAAAAATCTATGTAATAATTTAAAATATTTTGATAATAAAAAAAATACATTTGATATGTTTGGAGACAATACTAATAATAATTCATTAAATTATATTATAAATAATATAAATAATATAACACATATTGAAGATGATATTTATATTTTAATAAATTCAGATATAACTATTAATAATAATAATAATAATCATACTGAAATAAATAAAATAATTTTAACATTAATGATAAAAAAAGAAAATTATTTTTATCATTATAATGTAAAAAATAATAAAATTAATAAATTAAAAAATTTTATTGATAAATGTTTAAAAATTTATGAAGAATTTCAATTAATTAACAATTCAACTAAACAATATCATTTTATATATCAAGGTTGCCATACAAATAATAAAAAATTATCATTTACAAAAAAAGTAATATCTGATAGTAATCCTGAAAATGATTTACATAATAATAATGAAACATTTAATAATTTATTTCATCAACATGTTGAATATATTAAAGATGATATCATAAGACTAAATGATAAAGAATATTATAAAAAACACGGATTAAAAAGAAAAAAAGGTTATTTATTTTTTGGTAGCCCTGGAACCGGTAAAACCGCTACTGTAATGGCTATTGCTAACTATGACAATAGACATATTATTGAAGTTCCTCTAAATAGAGTTAAATCTAACGAAGAATTAGAAAAAATATTAGACCTAAAAGAAATTAATAATATAAATTTTACCTCTAATAATATTATTATCCTATTTGATGAAATAGATATAGATGTAAATCTTAATAAAAATAACTCATTTAATGATTCACATGTATTATCTAAATCATCAAATAAAAATAAATATAATGATTTTTGTAGTGATGATGAAGTAATAATTAATAAAACAAAATTTAATTTTAATACATTATTAAGTAGAATTGATGGAATCGGAAATTATGATGGACTAATAATAATAGCAACTACTAATGATATATCTAAAATAGATAAATCATTATATAGAGAAGGGCGTTTAACTTTGATTATATTTAATAATGCATCTACTAATGATATAATAAATATAATAAAAAATTATTATAATTTAAATATTAATAATAAAGAATATATAATTATAGAAAAAATGAATAATTTATATTCACATTCAGAAATAAAGTATAATTTAGAGAAATATAAAAATATAAAAGATTTTTTATATTTTTATTCAACCAAAAAAGTATTTAACAATGAAATTATTGAGTAGTAATATTATTTTATCATGATTCAAATTCATATATAACTGATGATGTATTATTAGTTATTTGATTTTTATATAAAAGTAGTTTGTATAAACAAATATTTATTTTATCATAAACAATTATATTGGTATTTAATTTTTGTTTTTTGTTTGATTGTGAATTAATATTAATTTTATCAAAATTAATAATTAGGTTATCAATATCATTATATTGTCTTTTCATTATATAATATTATAATATTTATTTTTTAAATATAATAAAAAAATTGAAAAAAATATATTTAGATAATCATTTAAATACAAACAAATACCATAAAGATAACTTAATAATATATATCTTTTTAAGAACTAAAAGAATAAATAATGTTTAATAAATATAATTATGAAATATGTATAGATTCTAATAATTATGATGATACATTATGTCTTCTAACGACAATGAAAATTTTAGAAATGAAAAAAAATAATAAATTTGTTATAGAAGGTATATCAAAAATGGAAATTATTGATACAATAAACTATTATTACAATAGAGTAAATATTTTGTTAGAGATAGTAAATTATAATTTTTTAAATAATGATCATTATAAAAAATTTTTAACAATAATAAATCTATTAAAAAAAAATATAATTTATAAATATAATAAATTTTCAATATATTCATGTATTAATATTATAATAAAATCAAATAGTAATATAATAGATAATAATTTTTTAAGCGTAATTCATAATAATTCTACAGTAATGATGAATTTATCACAAAGTAATATATTAAAAATAAATGATAATTTTATGAGATGCAGTGATATTAAAGAAATTATTTTGCCTAAATCAATATTATACATTTGTGATGGATTTTGTAGTTATTCTAAAAATTTAAGACAAATAAATTTATCATCTTGTGCAAATTTATTGGAAATTGGAGATAAATTTTTAGCTTCGTCAAATATTAAAAGTTTAATTTTACCACCATCACTACAAAAAATAGGAGATTATTTTTTAGTTTCGTCAAAAATAGAATTATTAATTTTACCCGCCTCTTTACAAATTATTGGAGATTATTTTTGTAATGAAACAAAAGATTTAATAGAAATTGATATGGGGAAATGCATAAATTTATTAAATGTTGGTTTAAAATGTTTATTTAAATCAAGTGTATATAATATTATTTGTCCTCCATCTAAAAAATTATTAGAAAAAATAAAAATAATGTTTTAGTTTATTTATATAATAAAATTACATTATAAATATCAAATATCGCATTTATACAATGAAAAAAATTTAATATATAAACATATTTAATAAGTAATTTATAAAAATTGAAAATATTAATTATATAATAAATGTATTAATAATTTTTATTACCATAGCCTCACATTTCAGGAAATCCAAAATACAAAATATCCTAAATATTATAGATTTTTAGGGACCATTTTGTCTCAAGCAATTATTCACTTTGTAAAAAAAGAATTATTTTAATTTAAAACAATGAATTCTCAAAAAATGCCTTCAATGAGTTATATAAACAACCAATGTCGTGAATATGAATTTTAATCAAATCCATTTCAAACAACTGCATTTTTAAATAAAATTGATGAAATATTTAATAATCACTCTTCCGGAATAAAAAATTAACTTCCTGAAAATTTTTTATCACTAGAAAAAAAAAAACAAATAAAAATATTAACTAATATCAACGAGTATTATATATTGACACGAACAATATATAAAGCAAAAACACACGAATTACAACTTTTGCAAAATATGTATAAAGATTATACAGACTATAGTAAAGAGTATCAGTGTTTTTGTTCTATAATTGAAAATTATGTAAGATGTAAATTTTTTCATGAAACAGCATAACATATAATATATATAATATGTGAAGAAATTATTATTTAATAAATAGTAATAGATGTAAAGATCAAAAAATAATATATAATTTTATATATTATTTTTTTATCCAAGCTATTGAGTTATAACAAAAACACACAATATATGTAATGTCTCACTATATGAAGCCATTTCAACTTAAATTAACTACATAAAATACTTTATAATAATATAGTTATTTAATGTGTCTGATCATCATATAAATAAGAAAAATATTTATATTAATGAAGAATATTTTATATATTCTTTTAATGATATATTATCATAATTTTTTATATATTCTGATATAATATTTTTTTTAAGTGTAAAATGATTTATAATTATATCTTTAAAACATTCTGGCGAATTCTTTAAAATATCTATAATTGCGTATTTTATTGTATTTATTCTTACATCTTTATTATATTTTGTTGATGCTATATCATTTTTTAGAAATCCTGGTTCATTATAATATGGTTCATCATTAAAAATTAATGATTGTATAGATACCAATACTATTAATATTGTAGAAGTAGCATTCCACATTTCTACAGGTGATCCGGACCATGTATTTAATAATGATAAACATACTTTACCACATTTATATAAATTAGGATTAAATCTTACAGAATTATTTCCTGTTGTAAGTAATTTAACTTCAGGTGGTTTAATTGGATAATTATCTGGAATTTTTATATTAAATATAAAACATCCATGTGCATATGGAGTATCGCTATTTGGAATTATTAAAGCATTAATATTTCTTTTATTATTTTCATTTATTCTTACATAAATACTGGAATTATAATCAATTGGCAATGATTTAGATAATATTAACATTTCTTTGTTAATGCGCTTAGATAATATATGTGGTATATATTTATCGTTAATTTCTTTATGATATATATTATCTACTATATCAAATTGTAATTTTGACATAATATTTATATATTCTTTTTTATAATCATTTGTATCTGTTTCAAATATAGTAATTAATAATAAACATTGATTAATTTTTTCTTTAGTAGTTATATTATCAATAATTCTTGTTGAAAAAAATGTTTTATTTAATATTTCATTATATTTGTAAAATATATTATTATTTATTTTATATAATTTATAAATAATATTAATAATATTATCTATATATTTAATTAAAAAATGTTTATCATCAAGATTTTCAGTTAAACTTAATAATAAATATTTTAATAAATAATTATTTATATCTTCATTTTCATTATTTATTATATTATTATCTTTTTCAGATAAACTATTAAATAATTTATTTATTATTTTATTATTTATATTATCAGTATTTTCTTTATTATACATAACTAATTTATTATAATTATTAAAATCAAAATTAGAAGAAATAGATTCATTGTAATTTCTATATCCTATTCCATTATTATTATTATTATTATTATTATTATTATTATTATTATTATTATTATTATTAAATAAAAAATTTATAATATTAAATACAGATAACCAAATTGAAAATTCAGATAATGTTTCTATACTTAACATCTTAGAAGAACAATTAGTTTCAATATAATTTATTATATTCAATATTATATTAGATAAATAATCTTCATCAATTATTGAATTATTTAAAATAAATTTTGTATTAATAATTTTATTTATATCAATATTAAAAATTGGTTTTGTTACTAATATTATTGGCTTTTTTATTATATTAAATATTATTGTAAAAGTAATTACTTGATTATTTGATATATAATCAATATTAAAAATATATAATTCATTATCTATATTTAAATTCATTTTTTTTACATCTGGTAAATTAACAATAATATTATTTATACTTTTTATATACTGTTTCATAATAAATATATAGTTTATAATATCTTTATATTACCAAATATCTTAATAATTTATAATATAAATATATTTATATATTTTGTATGTATATTATTATTATTATAAAAAAATTGAATAGTTATCATATTGATATATAATTTTAAATATCTTATACCATTCAATTTTTATACATTATTATATATTTTTCACATAATTATTTATATAAATAATGTCTTGTGAATCTCTTTTAGGTAAAGAGATTGAAAATTATTTTTATAATGTTTTAGAAATAAAAACACGTAAACGTGTGATACGTGAAAAAGAAATAAGAAAAATGTATAGTCATATTACAGGTATTGATTATTTAATCGAACATGATAATTGTTGTTATTGTTTTCAAGTTAAATGGTCTAAAAAGACAATATCTAATTGTCAAATAAATCATTTTATTTCTTGTATGATACAACTACAAAAAGAATATCCTCCTAATTATAAATTTATTAGTATATATATTTCTAAAAAAAAATTATCTAAACCAGCAAATGATATTAAAAATAAAAGTTCTATTGAGTTAAATTCTATATATGATGAAGATATAACAATTATTATAAATAAATTAGATTATTTATTACATTCATATAAAATTTGGACATATGATGAACATTGTGATGCTATAATGATTATAAATTAAAATATATTTAATTATTTTATCTAAGATAACCAATAATATTTTATATATATATATTTAAAAAATATTATTTTATTTATATAAAATGCCTGAAATTATAGAAATACGTAAATATGCAGATTTTATTAAAAAAAATCTTCTAAATAAAAAAATACTAAATATAAAAATACTAAATGGTAGATACAAAAAACATACTCCATTTAAAAATTATTATAAATTTAAAAATAATTTACCATTAACATTGTCTGGTGTAAAAACAAAAGGAAAATTATTATATATGATCTTTACTAATAATAATATTAATTTTTATATTATAAGTACATTGGGGTTAAGTGGTGGATGGTGTTATAAAAATAATTCTTTTAGATCTAAAATATTATTTCCATCATATTCTATAAATGATATTAATAAATATAATGAATATGAGATTAATTCTTATTTAAAAACTGCATTAAAACATCTTAATATTGAATTTATTACTAATAATGGTTCTTTGTATTATTTTGATGTTCTTTCATTTGGAACTATGAAATGTATTATTGATTATAGAGAATTATTAAATAAATTAAATACAATAGGTCCGGATATTATGGATAATTCTACTAATTTAGAGTTATTTATATATCAGATTACAAAAAAGAAAAATTTAGATAAATGTATAGGAATAGTTTTATTGGATCAAAAGATAATATCTGGAATTGGTAATTATTTAAGAGCAGATTTATTATATTTATCTAAAATAAATCCATTTAGAAAAGTTAAAAATTTAAATAATGCTGATCTAAAAATAATTTTTATTAATTCAAAAAAATTAATTTGGTCCTTATATAATATAAAAAAAGCACAAAAAATGTTTCCTAATGAAAAAATTATTTTACCTACAGATTATAATAGATCATTTTTTATATATAATCAAGATACAGATATATATGGTAATAAAGTTCAAAAAAATGAATTATTTACAGGATCTCAAAAAAGATATATATATTATGTTGGTAAAATACAAAAATAATATAATATATAAAATTATATACATCCATAAATATCATATTATTTAAAATAAATTTAATATAATATTATATTAAATGTCAAAATCTTTATCCGCAAAACTAAAAAAACTTAGAAAAGAAGCACAATATGGTGATTCATTTATTTCAGGTTCTAAAGATGGCTATCATAAGCATGAGGAAAATCCACATTGCATAAAAAATGGCACTTGTGTTTTAGAGTGTAGTATGACAGAAGATGAAATAGAAGACTATCATTTAGGCTATTTTTATGAATCACAAAAAAATAATTTACATAAATCTTTTTTTGAAACTTGTTATGATGAACGTCAGAAAATATTAAAATTAATTTTATCAATAAAATAATATATAAAATTATATATTATTTTTTTATAATGGTGCATCAACTTGTTCTGAAAAAGTGAATAGCACTCATCAATGTTCTATAACTAATCAATCTTCTTGTCAAGATTTTGAAAATGGAAGCTTGCCAAGTTCATATGACATGAAAGTCTGTCAGAAATTTTACACGTGGCCTTTCATGTATCCTTGAAACATCTGACGCAAGCGAGGTCACATCTGAATCAAGTGATGTATTGTCTGACATAAGCGACATTTCTTCTGATACAAGTGATGTCTCACGTTCCATAACCTTCAAATACCATGGTATCAAAAGATCTCGTATATCCTTTGATTTATCAAGATGATTTGAAATCAGGCCACGGATCTTACCAGACTTCATAAAGTCATCTGAAATAATTTTTTTGGCATCTTCAATTGTCAAGTTATCAAGGTTATTATATGGATTAGTTGCATCATGTATTGTCATACGTAAATGATAACTATCGCAAGATGTCTTGTGGTCTGTACATTCCTTTGAGTTCCATTGTAGTTTCTTGCCATACCTATGTGATTTCTTAGAGTTCCACTGACATTTATGGGCTTTCCATTGTGGAATCTGAGTTTTTTGTTCTTTCCATTGATGAACACCCCATTCTTGTTTCTGTTCTGCATGACTGTTTTGTTCTCTGTGTTGTGGTTCTTCATTCCATTGTTGAACCATATTCTCCCATGATTGTTCTTGTACTTTCCATTGATGTCCATGAACTTCCAACGATTGTTCATGATATAAATGGTTGATTTGTACTTCATGTTGTGGTTTTTCATCCCATTGTGGAACCATATTCTCCCATGATTGTTTTATCCATTGATGGCCATGAACATGTCCTACAAAGCTAAATTGTTCTCTGTTATGTGGTTTCATTGCAGTATTATTCGATAACTGTTCAGGATTTGTTTTACTAAATTACAGTTCTATGTATTCATATATGCTCGATGTCGGTTCAGATATTCTTAATACTTGATCTAAAATTTTATGATTTTTATGATACCTTGTATTTCAAGAAACCTGAAATGTGAAGAATATGGTAAAATAAAAATATATTAATATATTAATATATTAAAAATTTCAATTTTTATATTTATTTTTTATTATTATATTATTCACATTATTGTATCAAAGACTAAGCTTGTTATGAATCAAGAAGTAAAAAAAATGTAATATTTTAAGAGATAGTTGATTATAAATATTTAATATATATATATTAAATATTTATCATAAATAATTATTTTTTATCATACAGAAATAATTTTATTAAAAATCATTTAATAAATGATAATATTTATTTAATAAATTAATTTGATGATAATTATTTTCAATCAAGATTAATTATATATTCATATTTTTATTACTTTTTTACTAATTATTTATTATAAATAATATTTACACCAGCTAATTTTATTTATGAAATAGATATATAGAGAGATGAGTAAAAAATATGAAATAGTTGAAAATATATATGAAGTATCTCATGGAACAATTTACAAAATTAAACATTCCTAAATCTGAATATTATGTATTAAAAAAATTAAACATTCCTAAATCTGAATGTAATAATTTTTATAAAATTATTAAAAATACAAATAAAAAATTATATAAAATTATATATTTTAATAAATTTATAAATAAAATTAATGATTCTCATTTTGATAAATTATATAGTTATAAAATATTAAAAGATAATTTTAAATATAATTATTATTTAAAAATAATTACTGATTTAAAAGATGATACACTTTATTCAATGTGTAAGAATAAAAAATGGAATAATAAAAATGAATTTTATTCTATGGTTATTCAAATTATATATGCATTATATTTAATGCATTCATATGATTTTTATCATGCAGATCTACATTGGAATAATATTATGTACAGTAAAACAAATATTAAATCAATTAAAATATTAAATTTTAATGTGCCTACATATGGTTATATTTGGACAATAATAAATTATAGTGATATAGAAAGTCATCGATTTAAATATAATGATAAAGATAGAAAGTTCCTATTTATATTTAGAAATCTTGCATATGAAGATTTAATGAGCTTTTATCATGATGCAATTTGTAGTAATAATTTTAATATATGTAAAAAAATTATTAAAAATATAAAATTATCTTATATAGAAATTAAAAAATATTTTGGTTCAATAAAATATTATAAAGATGCTGAAAATTTTTATGAATATGCAGTTAATAACGATCATATAAAAATTACCCCAAAGATGTTAAATATGATTAATATATAATTAAAATATGCAATACATCTTTTAATTATATATTAATCATATTTAACATCTTTGGATGCCCTACGTATAATAAATGAGACGGGGAAAAATATTTTTATTCTAAAATAAATATAGATAAATAAAAAAAAATTGATTTAAAAATATAATAATGTATTATATTATATAATAACTAAAAATGGTTAATTATAGTTGTGAAAAATGTGGTAAAGTATTTAGTCAAAAAGGCCATTACACGAAACATATAAATAAAAAAAACCCATGTATTTATGATAATAAAATAGAAGATCTTATTGAAAAAGTTGTTATAAAAAAAATGAGTGAATTAAATATAAATATAAATATTGAAAAAATAAATAAGGATGTAAAAGTAATTCGTGAGGAAGGATTAGACAAATTTTATACTAAACCGGAATATTCAAAAAAGTGCATTGATAAGGTATTTGAGATGTATGATATTTCAAAATGGGATTTAATTATTGAACCAAGTGCAGGAGATGGAAGTTTTTTTAATCAAATTCAAAGTAATAATAAAATTGGTATAGATATATTACCTGAACATCCAGATATAATTAAACAAGATTTTTTTGAATATTATCCTTCAAATAAAAAAAATATCTTAGTAATTGGTAATCCACCATTTGGTAAAATTAGTTCATTAGCAATTAAATTTTTTAATCATTCTGCTAAATGGGCAAATATGATCGCATTTATAATACCAAGAACATTTAGAAAATTAAGTGTTCAAAATAAACTTAATCAAGATTTTCATTTAATATATGATGAAGAAATATCAAATAAACCATGTTGTTTTAATCCTCCAATGATGGTAAAATGTTGTTTTCAAATATGGATAAAAAAAGAAATAAAAAGACAAATTATTGATTTACCAACATCACACATAGATTGGAATTTTTTATCATTTGGGCCTAATGATAAAAATGGACAACCAACACCACCATTAAATCCAGATTTTGCTCTGCGTGCATATGGAGGTAAAATTGGAGAAATAAAAACAAATGAATTACAACTTTTAAGACCAAAAAGTTGGCATTGGGTTAAATCAAATATTGATAAAACAGAACTAATTAATAGATTTAATCAATTAGATTATTCAAATAGTTTGAATACAGCAAGACAAAACTCTATGGGACGCGCTGAATTAATAAATTTATATTTAGATTTTATTAATTCTAATATTGATTGATATAAAAAAAATATTTTATAATAAGATTATTTATAATAATATATTATTACTTTATGATAAATATCACATGATGGCAATGTGAAATAAAAATATTTTATAATAAGATTATTTATAATAATATATTATTACTTTATGATAAATATCACATGATGGCAATGTGAAATAAAAATATTTTATAATAATATTATTTACCATCAATATCACATGATGGCAATGTGAAATAAAAATATTTTATAATAAGATTATTTACCATCAATATCACATGATGGCAATGTGAAATAAAAATATTTTATAATAAGATTATTTACCATCAATATCACATGATGGCAATGTGAAATAAAAATATTTTATAATAAGATTATTTACCATCAATATCACATGATGGCAATGTGAAATAAAAATATTTTATAATAAGATTATTTACTATCATGTAATATCACATGATGGTAATGTGAAATAAAAATATTTTATAATAACATTATTTACCATCAATATCACATGATGGTAATGTGAAATAAAAATATTTTATAATAACATTATTTACCATCAATATCACATGATGGCAATGTGAAATAAAAATATTTTATAATAAGATTATTTACCATCATGTAATATCACATGATGGCAATGTGAAATAAAAATATTTTA